>Ga0163151_10001612_pt1 | contig 37414 bp, 36 predicted proteins | sample OliLakLV19MP5IB2_FD_145596 | JGI IMG/M metagenome (GOLD analysis project Ga0163151, IMG submission 145596) | Freshwater microbial mat bacterial communities from Lake Vanda, McMurdo Dry Valleys, Antarctica - Oligotrophic Lake LV.19.MP5.IB-2 | ecosystem: Environmental > Aquatic > Freshwater >... | reverse complement strand
GCCCAAATCGGCAAAATGCTGTTTAATAAGGGATATGCAACTACTTTGGAGCTACGTTAAGGAGCACAAGAAAATCCTGATTGTCGCCCTGGTCCTGGCCACCATCAACCAGGTCTTCTCGCTGCTGGACACGCAGCTGTTCAGGTACATGATAGACAATTACACCAGCCGGCTGGGCGAAATCTCGCAGTCGGAGTTCGTCCGCGGCGTGGGCGGCCTGCTGCTGCTGGGCGTGGGCATCGTGTTCGTCAGCCGCGTAGCCAAGAACTTCCAGGACTATTACGTCAACGTCATCGTCCAGCGCGTGGGCACCAAGATGTACTCGACCAGCGTGGAGCACTCCTTCGCCCTGCCGTACTCGGTCTTCGAGGACCAGCGCTCCGGCGAGTATCTCCAGAAGCTCCAGAAGGCCCGCACCGACTCGCAGGCCCTCATCACCAGCTCCATCAACGTCCTGTTCCTGTCCGTGGTCGGCATCGTCTTCGTGCTGGCTTACTCGTTCTTCGTCAATGTCTGGGTTGGCCTGGCGTACACGGCGGTCCTGCCGGTGGTCGGCGGCACGATCTTCCTCATAAGCGGCAAGATCAAGGAAGCTCAGATGCGCATCATCAAGCAGACCGCGGCCTTGGCCGGCAGCACCACGGAGACCATCAGGAACGTCGAGCTGGTCAAGAGCCTGGGGCTGGAGAGCCAGGAAATCAAGCGCCTCAACGACGTCAATGAGCAGATCCTCCAGCTCGAGCTGCGCAAGATCAAGCTGGTCCGCGTCCTGAGCTTCGTGCAGGGCACGCTGATCAACGCCATCCGCTCGTCCCTGACATTCCTCCTCCTCTGGCTGACCTTCACCCAGGCCATCACCCTGGGCGAGTTCTTCATCCTGTTGTTCTACTCCTTCACCATCTTCCAGCCGCTGTACGAGCTGGGCAACTTCGCGCAGAACTACCAGGAGGCCAAGGCCAGCCTGGCTCTCCTGGACGAGATCTTCCAGACCCCGGCGGAGGAAAAGCCGGCCAATCCCGTGGCCGTGGGCTCCATCCGCGAGATCGAGTTCAAGGGCGTGGGCTTCCATTACCCGTCAGCGCCGCAGCGGCCGGCGGCCACTGACCTGAGCTTCAAGATGCAGGCGGGAAGCAACGTCGCCTTCGTGGGCCCGTCCGGTTCCGGCAAGACGACCATCATCAAGCTGCTGGTCGGCCTGTACAGGCCGACGGCCGGCAGCATCTCCTTCAACGGCCATGATTCCAGCTCCGTGGACTACGAGAAGGTCCGCGCCAAGATCGGCCTGGTCTCCCAGGACACCCAGCTGTTCGCCGGGACCATCCGCGAGAACCTCCTGTTTGCCAACCCGCGCGCCACCGATGACGACTGCGCCAGGGCCTTGGCCGCGGCCCAGGCCATGACCCTGATTGAGCGCGGCGAACTGGGCCTGGACACGCGCATCGGGGAAGGCGGCCTGAAGCTGTCCGGCGGCGAGAAGCAGCGCCTGGCCATCTCCCGCGCGCTCCTGCGCAAGCCGGAACTGGTCATCTTTGACGAGGCGACCAGCAGCCTGGACTCGCTGACCGAGGAGCAGATCACCCAGACAATCCGCAACATCGAGAAGGAATACCCGAACCTCATCACCGTCCTGGTCGCGCACCGCCTGTCCACCATTGCCCACGCCACCAACATCTTCGTCCTGGAAAAGGGCAAGATTGTGGAGCAGGGCCGGCACGCTTCCCTCCTGGGGCAGGGTGGCCTGTACGCCGCCTTGTGGCGCCAGCAGATTGCCGTCCACGAGCCGGACGCCGTCCCGGCCACCTCCTAGGACGATGGCCGCTTAACGGCCTTGCAAGAACTACATGCAATAAAAAACGTCCCGGTGCACTTGCCGGGGCGTTTTCGCGTCTCCGCGAATTTTATCCTGGTTCACTCGCTCGGGTATCCCTGCCGGTCGAACGCCTCCCCGATAATGTGGATGATGCAGATGGAGACCCAGTCCGAGTCGGTCGGGATGATGACCACGTCCATCTTGTGCTGGCCCGCGTTAGTCATGGAATTGGCCATGTTAGTGGCGATTTCCATGGCGTCCTGGTTGCTGTCGGTACGGATGACCAGGGTGTTCGGCATGAGCCTGACGGCGTTGTCGTTGGCTTCCTCCCGGGTGCTGACCTGTATTTCCGTGGGCTCGAACAGCCCGGTCTGGAACATGCAGCTATTGAGGCGGGCCATTCCTTCCTGAGAGACCTGTTCTTGCGACACGAGCAGAACGCGCATCTCAGCCTCCTTTGTTCGTATTTCCTGGAATCATTTTCCTTATGAGCATTATATTCGTTTACCGGCGGCGGCGCAACGTAGAAAAAAAAGTGCCGGATTCCTCAGGGAGGAAACCGGCGGGTTGCCGCCTACGCGGCGTCTGATTTGGGCAGGTGCTTGGTGACGCACCTGTACAGGTCTTCGCGGTCCAGCAGGGCACCCTTCCTGGACACGCGAGCGGCTTCATTCACTAGTTGGTCATGCATGGCCAGGATGGGCGTATCGCCTCCCAGCTTGGGCGGCAGATTCGCCACATGGGTGTAGATTCGGGCCAGGTTTTGACCCCCGATGACGGCCGCGACGATGAAGTCGGGCCGGAACGACTGGCAGGCTACCATGGTGTCCTGCACGTCGCACCATTCGATTTTAGGCGGTACCGCATTCTTCCGCACCTGCGACATCAGGAACTGCAGTACGTCGACCTCAGGGACCTCTCTGCGAGAGGAAGGCCCACTGGGCAGATTGGCAACGACCAATACCCTCATTTAGCCCTCCTTGGCTATTGATGCTAAACAGTATAATACAAACTGCCCACGGAATCAAGTGTCCACGGGTACAATGAGTGTATTTGGGGCTGGAGAGCCTGGTTACTGGTGCTTGTCGTTATGGAACTTGTCGTAGATGTCCTTGAGCCGGCGGTTGGTCAAATGGGTGTAAATCTGGGTTGTGGATATCGAGGCATGGCCTAAAAGCTCCTGGACGGCGCGGATGTCAGCGCCGTTTTGCAGCAGGTCCGTGGCAAAGGAATGGCGCAGCGTGTGCGGACTGATGCTTTTCATGATGCCGGCCAGCTTGGCGTACTTCTTCATGATGCGCTGGACGGTCCGGGCGGTCAGGCCCATGGCCTTCTCCGAGTAGGACCGCATCTGCTTCTCTATTGAGTCCTTGTGGTCGTGACGGATGAACAGGGCCTTGGAATTATCCTCGCGGGCCTTGAGGTACTCCTCCATGCAAGTGATGGCCCGGTCTGACAGGAAGACCAGGCGGATCTTGTCGCCCTTCCCCCTGACCGAGAACTCGCGACGCTTGGTGTTCACCGAATCCTTGTTTAGTCCAATGAGCTCCGAAATGCGCAGGCCGGTGGAGAACAGTGTTTCTAGGATGGCCTTGTCGCGCAGTCGGGTCAGCTTGTCCGGCTCCTGGGACACGGATTCGATCAGGCGATGGACTTCGGCGATTTCCAGGAACTCGACCTGCCGGGACGGCGGCTTAGGGAGCTCTATTTTCTCCGCAGCCAGGGATTTGATGTCGCGCTTGGACAGGTACTTGAAAAAGCTGCGCAGGGCGATGAGGTGGTAGTTCTGCGTGATGATTTTGAGGGGCTTGCCGCCGTCTTCCAGGCGGTTGAGGTACAGGCGGAAGGACCGCATGAGCTCCAGGTCTATGTCAGCCGGGTCCGTGACCCCGTATTTGGCGCAAAACTTGGTGAAACGCCGCATGTAGTGGTGGTAGTTGCGTAAAGTCAGCTTGGAGCGGTTGCGTTCGATTTCCAGGTACTCCAAGAACTGGATGGAGTAGCGCTCCAGCTTGGTGAAGGAGGCGATTGAGTCGCCTTGGTCGCCCTGGTTTGGGCTTTTGGCATTCTTTGTTTCTTTGGGCATTTTGGAGGCAGGGAAGTATCCACAGTATTATACACTAATAGACGCACATTGTGACGTAGTTGCGCCGGTATTGGGGTATAAGCAATGTCAAACGACTTAATATACCATATAGTAATCAAAACATAGCTTTGTCGCACATCAATTGGTCATTGTTCGTTTTGCGACTAGCTCTAAACGGTGCATATGACGTGGATAAGTGTAAAAGAGACGATATTTCTTTGAAGATAAATAAAAAGACGATTCCCTGTGGATTGGAAACCGTCGCACCGGCGGTTGCCGGTTACTTTTTCGCCTTCTTGGCGCTGGCTGCCTTGGCGGTCAGCTGGGGTTTCTTGGGTCCGGCTGCTTCGCCGTTCTTGAACCGAATGACCAGCAGGTCGGCTTCGGCCTCCAGGTGGTCTATGTTGGCGAGCATGGCTTCGATCACCATGAGCTCATCTACCAGGGGCCGGATGACCGCCTGGATCTCGTTGCGCCGAGCCGTCATGCCGATGACCGAATACTTCTTCGGGTCGAGGACATGATCGAGTCCGGCAGGCGCGTTGTACTTCGACTTCGGCTGGACCAGCGCGTGCTGGGTGGCAATTGTGTTGCCCTGTTTGCGCGGCTTTTTGCCTGGCTTTGCCATTCTGTACTGACCTTCGTATATCTTCCTGAAACCGCCAGGAAGATTGAGCATTATATGATATTTAGCCCGTAATGTCAATAATTTCTGTGACTTGTTTATGAGCGCATAATTTGGTATAATTCATCCGTAATTAAACCACGGTCGGCACGCTCTGGCCGGCACGTGCAGAAAGGCAATCCATGCTTACCCCCAAAGAGAAGGACGCCATCATCAAGAAGTTCCAGGTCCATAAGGATGACACCGGATCCCCTGAGGTCCAGGTCGCCATTTTGACCAAGGAAATAGAGAAGGTGTCTGAACATCTGCAGGAACACAAGAAGGACAATCACTCCCGCCGTGGCCTGCTCAAGATGGTCGGCAACCGCCGCCGCCTGCTCAGGTACCTCAAGACCGAGGACGAGAAGCGCTGGGAAAAGTTGACCGACAAGCTCAAGCTGAAGCAATAAGTGATTAGGCAGGCTCAGGAATGGGCCTGCCTGATTTTCAAAATTAAGCCCCCGCCGCGTACACATAGAGGTGATATCGGATTGGAAGCGCAAGCTTGCCGCCCGACATGACTTCTGTGCTCACTGCACGGCCCGGGCACAAGGTAACACATGCAAAAGCAAGCAAAGTTAGAGAAAGAGGTCGCTGGCAGGACATTCTCCATGGAAACAGGCACATTGGCCCAGCAGGCTAACGGGTCGATTTTGGCTCGCCTGGGCGACACAGTCGTGTTGGCCACCGCGACCATGAGCAAGCAGGTTCGCGAAGGGATGAGCTATTTCCCGCTGCTGGTAGATTACGAGGAAAGGCTGTACGCCTCCGGCAAGATCAAGGGCTCCCGCTTCATCAAGCGCGAGGGCCGCGCCACCGACGACGCCATCCTCACCGGCCGCCTGATTGACCGCTCCCTCCGCCCGCTTTTTCCGGACGGCATGCGCAATGACGTGCAGGTCGTAGTGACCATCCTGTCCGTGGACGAGGTCAATGACCCCGATGTCCTGGCCATCAACGCCGCATCCGCGGCGCTCCAGGTTTCCGACATCCCGTTTGAGGGACCCATCGCCGGCGTCCGCGTGGGACGCGTGGACGGCAAGCTGGTCATCAACCCCACTTATGAGGAGAAGGTCAAGTCCGACTTGGACCTGGTCGTGTCCGGCACCGGCACCAGCGTCATGATGGTCGAGGCGGGCGCCAAGCAGGTCACGGAAGATGACATGATCGAGGCCCTGAAGTTCGCCATGGCCCCGCTGGCCGAGCTGGTTAAGCTGCAGGACGACCTCAAGGCGCAAGTCGGCCTGGCCAAGATTGAGCCGGTCATCGTCGCCGCGCACACCGACGTCCTGAAGGCCGTCATGGACCGCAAGGGCGAGATCGAGGAAGCCCTGTACGGCACCTTTCCCAAGCATGAGCGCGAGGCGCGCCTGGACGCGGCCATGGGCAAGATGTCCACGGAGCTGGCCGAGAAGTTCAAGGACAACGCCGACATCAACTTTAAGCTCAGTTTCACCCTGGCCTGGGAAAAGGCCGTCAAGAAGGTCATGCGCGAGAACATCTTGGAAAAAGACCGCCGCATCGACCTGCGCCCGCTGGACAAGACCCGTCCGGTATCCTGCCAGGTCGGTGTCCTGCCGCGCACGCACGGCTCCGCCCTGTTCAACCGCGGCGAGACCCAGATCCTGACCACGGTCACGCTAGGCTCTTCCGGCGACGCCCAGATCCTGGATGGCATGGAGGACTTCGTGGAGACCACTAAGCGCTATTTCCATCACTACAACTTCCCGGGCTACTCGGTGGGCGAGGTCGCGCCCCTGCGCGGACCCGGCCGCCGCGAGATCGGCCATGGCGCACTTGCTGAGCGCGCGCTGGAAGTCGTCCTCCCGGAACGCGAATCGTTCCCGTACACCATGCGCCTGGTTTCCGAGGCGCTCGGTTCCAACGGCTCAACCTCCATGGGTTCCACTTGCGGCTCGTCCCTGGCCCTCATGGACGCCGGCGTCCCCATCACGGACGTCATCGGCGGCGTGGCCATGGGCCTGATCTTTGACCAGGAGTCCGGCAAGTTCAAGATCCTGACCGACATCCAGGGCATCGAGGACGGCAACGGCGACATGGACTTCAAGGTCACCGGCTCGGAGAAGGGCATCACCGCCATCCAGATGGACAACAAGGCCAAGGGCCTGACCGCGGAGATAGTCGCGCAGGCCATCCACGGCGCCCGCGCCGGCCGCCTGCACATCCTGTCCGTCATGAAGGAGGCCATCTCGGCCCCGCGCGCGGAAATGTCCCCGCTGGCCCCGCGCATAATCTCGTTTAACATCAACCCGGAGAAGATCCGCGACGTCATCGGCACCGGCGGCAAGATCATCAACAAGATCATTGCCGAGACGGGCGTCCAGATTGACATCGAGGATTCCGGCCTGGTCATGGTCACGTCCAACGATGCCGCCGGCTCGGCCAAGGCCGTCCAGTGGATCCACGACCTGACCCGCGAGATCAAGGCCGGCGAGGTCTTCAAGGGCAAGGTCGTCCGCATCATGGACTTCGGCGCCTTCGTCAACCTGGTCGGCGACCAGGACGGCATGGTCCACGTCTCGGAGCTAGCCTGGAGCCGCGTCAACAAGGTTGAGGACGTGGTCAAGATCGGCGACGAGCTGGAGGTCAAGGTCACGGAGATCGACTCCATGGGCCGCATCAACCTGTCCCATAAGATACTGCTGCCCAAGCCGGAAGGCTACGTGGAGCAGCCTCCCAGGCCACCTAGGTCTGGCGGATTCGGCGGCGGCAGGGGCGGCGGACACGGCGGAGGCCATGGTGGCCCGAGGTTCGCAAAACACTAGCGTTTAAACAAGGCGGCGTATTGCCGCCTTTTGTAAATTATTGACGAATGCATATGGCTGACCATGATGAGAAATGGTTCCAGGTCTCCGTGAAAGGAATGTTCTTCAACTCGGAAGGTGAATTGATGATGATCCAAGAGGATGTCGGTAAGTGGGAGCTTCCTGGTGGTCGAATCGAAAAGGGTGAGGATATGGCTGAATGCTTGAGGAGAGAGTGCCGGGAGGAGCTAGGCCTTGAAGTCGAAATACTGGACAAGCAACCTACGTATGTTTATTCCACTATCGATAACATCGGGGAGGCCCGGCTCATGGTTTTCTATCGAGTTTCATTTAACAACCTCGATTTTAAGCCGAACGATGAATGTGTCGCAATTGAATTCTTTCCTAAATCACAGATCTCTAAACTGGATATATATCCGCAATTGAGGAAACTATTGGAACTGATCTAGGTTTTTACATTAGTAACACGATTTATTCACTTTCCATTTTACATGACCAAGGACGAGATAATTGAAAAGGCGACGAATCCGAAACAGTACGAGAATCCTCAATTGTCATGGTTCGCCAATGAAACAGTGGAGTCGCCGATCCGAGGATTCATTTGGGAATACTTGAAGCCTTTTTCAAATGAATGGAAGGGAAAGAAGGTGCTGGACATCGGAGCCGGAAGTGGGTGGCTTTTAGAAGAGGCCCGGAAAGCCGGTGCTTCCAGAGTCCTGGGTGTTGAACCCGCTATCCAAAATGTTCGCGGCGCCAGTAAAATGTATCCCGGGATTGAGTTGTCAAACTCAACGTTCGAACTATTCTCCACTCAAGAAAAGTTTGATGTCGTGCTGTCTGTGCTTGCCGTGTCACACCTGGCGGATGTGGGTAAATTTTTTCAAATGACACGAGATTTGACTGTAACCCGGGGAACCGTGCTGATCGTAACCATGAATTACGATTACTATAGCCTGCCGAGGTTCGATTATTCCATCGTCAGGCACGATATGGACGATTCTACTTATGCCATCAGTTTAAAAGGTTCGAGGTACGAAATTTGCGACATCGTACGCAAGAACGAGCTTTACATTGAGTCGGCACAATCCGTAGGTCTCATCCACCAGGAGACCGTGCCAATGACAACCACAAAGAGCCTCATCTCTCAAGTACCCAAATATGTCGCGTTTAAGGATACCGCCCTGTTCGACCTGATGGTATTTACGAAAATTTAGTATGGTACAATACCAAAGAAGCAAGTAATCCCAGCAAATGAAACGCAAATCCAAGACCAAGTACAACAAGCCCAACAGCAAGTACCTCAACCGCAAGTGGACCACCAGCCGCATCACCAAGGAGGTCGACCAGGGGCTGAATCTCCTGGGCAAGATAGACGAGCCGATCATCACCTTCCTGGGATCCCACAAGCCCAAGCCTGGCAGCAAGTACTACGAGCACGCCTACCAGCTGGCCAAACGCCTGGGCGAGCATGACTACGCCATCGTCACCGGCGGCGGCCCCGGCATCATGGAGGCGGCCAACAAGGGCGCCTCAGACGCGCACGCCATCTCCGTGGGCATCCGCGCCGCCCTGCTGAAGGGCGAAAAGGTCGAGCACCGCTACTTCAACCGCGAGCTGTCATACCATTTCCTGTTCGTCCGCCGGTTCATCCTGTCCCTCAAGAGCAACGCCCTCATCTTCTATCCGGGCGGCTACGGCACCCTCAACGAGTTCTTCGAGTACGTCGTCCTCATCCAATTGGCGTTCATAGACAGGGTCCCGGTCATCTGCATTGACCGCAAGTACTGGAAGGGGATGTTCGACTGGCTGAAGAAGGTGCCGCAGAAGGAGGGTTTCTTCATAGACCCCAAGCGGGACATGGAGATAGTCCAGTTTGCGGACACGGAAGAAGATGTCCTCAAGATCCTTAAGAAGGCAAAGCTCTAATGAAAAACTTGCTCATCGCCGTCCTGCTCATGGCATTGGTCGGGGCGGGGCACTACATCTACACGGTGCACGTAGGTTAAGTGCCCAGTTTATCAATGTTTGCTAGGATAAAATAGCATACATTGATTCGATATATACTACTGTGAGCACCGCTCAGAGTGGCTTGACGCGTGAAATGGAATTAGGTACTACAAGAGAAGTAAAGTAACAATTCCCATTTATTTGAAAAACTATGACTAAAAAGAATCAAAAAGATATCGAAAAAGCATATTCAAAAAAAGAATTTATTGTAAAATTGCGCCGTTTAGCGAAAACACTGGAACAAAATCAACGTTTTGTCATTCAAATAGCAGGAGAACGGGTTACTGTTCCTGCTAATGCAACAATTACTATAGAGCACGAAAGAGGTCCAAAGGAGGAGGAGGTTGAGTTTCAAATAAAGTGGAAAATTCACAAATAGCTTAAATTTATCAATAATCTATGAGAGATTATGGTACAAAATCTAACATGTTTAGCATTTCCCCTTCGATTATATTATTGAATCGTACTCGTATAGCAAATAAGCTTACTATTGATATTGCTACTGACTTGGCGATTATTGGTGGTGGAATTGCTGGTGTAGCATCTACCTGCTATACCCTTAGGCATACAGACAAGAAAGTGGTTTTAGTTGAGGCTAATAAAATTTCGCATGGCGCGACTGGACACAATGCAGGACAAATTGTTAGTTATTTTGGACGCCCTCTAGCTGAGCTAGAAAGCGAGTTTGAAATGGAATTGACTGGTAAAAATGGCAGGCTGCTGCTCAATCTACACTACTCCTCTTAGTGGAACTTATCAATGAATTACATTTATAAGTTACAAATTCACAATTTACTGGATATATTGGATTTTCTTCCATTGAGTAAATATTACATCAGTTAAATGATGGTTATTTGCGAGTACAGATGGGGTCACTTCTAATTTGATGATGATTGCAAGTGAATCAGGGTATAATAGTATAATCCCCGAAGAGTATAATGGCTTGTCTGACTAGTCAGTAAGTAGTTAGTAGAATAGGACGTATACCTATTTCATGGTATGATAGGTATCAAGAGAAAAATTCTACAATTGTATTTTAAGCTAAATATTTAAGTAAATTTATAAATATGCAATGTCCAAACGATCAAACAGTATTAGCAATAACTGAACGTCAAGGAATAGAAATTGACTATTGTCCAACATGCCGAGGAGTATGGTTGGATCGTGGCGAACTTGATAAATTAATTAGTAGTGGAGAGAACACTATGGGACAGAATCGTCCGCAATACGACAACGCTTCAAAGAGAGAAGACGGACCTAAAAATTACCAAGATGACTCCAATCAATATAATAGAAAACGCAAGAAAGAATCATTCTTAGGTGATTTATTCGATTTTTAAGAATTTATCTACTAGAGTTGGACTACTTACATAGGTAAGTGAGTTGACTCCGATAATAAGTTGTCCTGGCGGGACATGTGGGTTAAGTGCCCACGTCATCAATGTTTATAAGGTAATTTAGCATATTACTCTCTTTTATTTGAGGTATGTGAGTAGTTTCCAGTGAAGTAAAGTCTATAATCAGAGTATATGGCTAAGACATATACAGCATTCAACAAGATCAGCTCACTCCGAGAAAGATTCTATAAGGCAGCTATAGGGAAAGATGCCCTTATTAAACTTCTGAATGAATCGGAAATTACCGATCATGTATCAAATTTTAATGTCTTTCATAAATTTTGAATTTGTAAATTTATTCAAAACTATGGGTTGCAATAATTGCATTGTCCCGGCTCGGCATTTTTCAAACCATCCGGGCGTGGGAGTTTCTGTTCATATTTACATTTTTGACAACCATATATACACAAAGAAACTAAATCAGTCACAAGCCCACAAAGACTACAAGGTAGACCTTTTTCAACGTCAATTATAGAAAACCCGGGGCAAACACATTTTGGACAAAGATTTTTTGCGTTTTTTACTAAATCCACTGTGGCCAATTTTATATTCTTCATGCGTGTCGGATTCATATGGGCCCGTAGATCGGTTTCAATAAAAACTTTCTTGGAAAATAATCCTCCGAGGAGCTTTCCGACATATTTGTCTAATTCCTCAAAAGTTTTAATACCCTTATAGATTTTAGTCCCGTTCTCGCTATTTCTAACGATGACTCCATGTTCGGGGAACCCCCATTTTAGAACAATTTCTTTTGCTTCCTCAACAGTGGAAACATACTCACCCGAAGCATTAGTTTCTTGGGATCTATGGTGCCCACTAATTTCAATATTGTTAAATTTATCTACTAAGAGCACAAGCTCAAAATTAGAAGGCAACCATGGACATTCAGGATGAGACCCAAAGCTGCCCTCGCTAGAAATGGCAAGATCTGCTCCTGAATGTTCCATCCCTTCCAATGCTTTTTTACGGGCTGCTTCCAATTGATTACCAGAACGTTTTATATCTCTTGTAAACGTACCGAATTTATCAGTATCAAAGTCAGTTGGTACAATTATTTTTACTCCCAGTTCTCGTTCGAGAATTGAAGCCATAACTTTTTCTTTCTCGTGTTTTGTAGCAAGAATCATTTTCCTGCCCTTAAAGTAGTCTTTTTTCATGAATTTATTGTAAAACTTCATCAACAGAAATCTGGACCTATTTAGCTAATCTTTGCAGATTAGTTTACCATTACCTGCAGTATACTAGGTTAGTGTAACATATCACGCTATAATAGTGTTTGCCCTCAACCCCGAATTCATAATCCAAATGGGTTTTTTACGCTCCAAGTGGCCCGAGATCCAGAGACAGAAACTGTAAAAACAAATACATTCGTGAGGAAGATTTAATCACCGAGCTACTGAAGATACTCGATAAGGTCAATATTAATGAGCTTGGAATGAGGCAGAAACTTGAGGACGAGATAGCAAGATTCAATATTTTCCAGAGATCCGTGCTTGGTGCAACTGAAAAGCTACAGAACAACAATGAGACAGATATACGAAACTATGCGAAATATATTCTGAAAGAAGGTGCGGTTACAGAGAAGAGGGAGCTGTTGGCGAACCTTAGATCGAGGATAGTTTACAAGGATAAGGTGCTGACATTGGTGGAGGAAAATTAAATACAAAAAGAGCCTCCGCGAAAAAAATTCGCGGAGGCTTAAGTATTCAAGAGGGACAAGCCCTCGAGGGTTCAAGGTTCACTGCTTCCTGGCAGCCGACAAGCCGATGTAGGCGAGACGAATGTCGCCGTTCCAGCCGTTGACGTTGAGCCCGCCGGAATCGAAGTAGCCGACGCTGACACGGTTACCGACCGAGTCGAGGAAGTAGCCGACGTTGACACGGTTACCGACCGAGTCGAGACTGGACGTCCGAACGTAAACGCCGCCGAAGACTCGGATGCCACGGACCTCGAAGTAGGTCGTGATGAACCAGCTCATCTCGGCAGCGTTCGGCACTTGCTCGAGCGCGGACAGAAGCTTGTTCTGATCGGTCCAGCTTTTGCTGGTCGAGTTCGCGACGGGAGTCTTCTTGATGGCGAGCCATCCGAAGGACGTTTTGTCTTCCCGAGCAAACTCCTGATCGGAATACCACCCACCCGCCTTCGAGCAGAAGTGGGCAGACTGGATCTCCCGAACGTAGAGGAGCGACATCGCTGTCGGCGGTGCAGGCATGACGGCGTAACCGTTGTCCTTGCACCACTTGAGCATGTCTTCCGATGGCAGACTTTCGGCGAGTGCCGTGATCAGTCCGCCCGTGTAAATGATGCTCGGACGAGCCTTGGTGACTTCCTCCGGCGTGATGAAATCCGCGCCGAGGATTGACTGAGCCAGAGCGTAGTCTGGAGCCAACGCCCTGAAGCGACTGATTCCCGCGAGCAGGTAGGCCGCAAAGCCCGCATGCTCGTTGAGTCTCTGTGCGCTGTCTTCGTCGAGTTCCGCCTTGTTATATTGGGCACGGAACGTTTCACTGGCTCTCTGTCCTTTCGGACTGTCTGCAGTCACCAGTGCAGACGTGTTCAATGTTTTTTTCATCGACATCATCTTTCTATTTGGTGTACCCGAAAACGCTCGGTGACGACTTGCCTCAGTTTGAGACGAGCTTTCTATGCCCTGATTTAAGGCACAAAAAGCTCGTCTCAAGCAGTGATTTCCTATCAAAGAACTAACCACATATCATAGCAAATAAATGGCTATTTGTCAATGGTTTTGGCGATATGTCAACTATCAGCTATTATGCATCTATCTTGCTAATGTAACTTGGATTACGGTTCAAGTTCGCGGGATATCTCACCTAAGAGGCGCCGGAGTGCTAATAGTCTACGGATTATGGCAGAGTTCGATTAAGGATAGAGAGAACTTCTTGCTCGTTTCTTGTGGAGGTGTTTTACAGTTTAATTACTGGGAACTTCTCTCAAAATTATTTACGATGTACTAAACGAAAAAATCCTTGCACGCAAAAATATGTTCGTGAAGAAATCATCACTTCTCAAATTCAAAATGAAATCAAAAAAGTTTCTTTGCCAGACGATTGGGTTTCTTGGATGATTGAAGAAAACAGAAAAGATCAATCATCCGAAATCCAATCGAGTACGCTTTTTGCAGATTCTATAAAAGCCGATATTTCTCTTTTGGAAACCAAAATTGAGAAGCTGATGAACGCGCATCTTGAAAGTGCGTTGTCGCTCGAAGAATATCGCGATGCAAAGAACGCTCTCGTTGCCTCAAAACAGCTTCTCAAAGAGAAATTATCGGCTTTTGAGCAAAAAGCGAATAATCGGTTCGAACTTACGGAAAAGTTTTTGAAATTCAATATGGAATTAGCAAACGACCGAACAAATGAGGAAAAACTTCATTTGTTCAAAAAAGTCGGTTCGAACTTTCAAATTAAGGATCGAACCGTACTTTTTGAGCCACGCGGAGCGTGGAAAACCCTTTCAGATTCAGGATTTTTCGGGGGGAATGCATTAGTGTCGCGCCTTCGGCGCGACCCCATTTCGGCTTCCAATTCCAATTTCGTTTTTTGGCGGTGCGTGTGGGTTAGGTGCCCACGACATCAATGTTTATAAGTATAATATAGCATATTTTCTCTGTAATTTTTGAGGTAAGTGAGTCGGGGTCAGCTTTTGATATCTGGAAAATACTTTTCGATATAATTAGCCATTTCCGAATATCCGTTTTGGTCTAACCATTCAGTAGTAGTAGTGAAAATGCGGACTGCTTCACAGAAATTCTCATCGTAGTCTTTCCCATTACCTTTATCATATTTTTTTGCATAGTATGTGATATTCCCTAATCTATCCACAATGTTTTTCCATTCTTGCTCGTGAGGTTTTTTATAAACCAAGTGCTGAAAGATGTTGTGCCCAATCTCGTGAGCGAGACTACCGAGCGCATACATCTTGGATCGTTTACTTTCTGAAACCCCGGAAAGATATTCGAGTCCGACTTTATCAAGCTTGTTTTCTTTAATACCTATATTCTCTCTATCAAATTCTTGATTAAAAAGTGCAACAGGGGTTGGTAATACAGCGTTAGATTCAACTAAGGCAATGTTCGTTAATTCATTGGAAGTGTTTCTATTCCAAACAGCAAAGCTTTCAGCTCGGTATACGTGATTCTCTATGTGTTTTAGTTGTTCAGGAGAAAGTTTGTCCTGATATTTCAGAAATACATCTTTCGGAATGTAATATTCCCCGGATTCAATACCTATAAAATTATCCGCAGGGGCTTGATAATTTACTACATTCAACCTTATATCAATCGCTGTGATTAAAGCATATTTCAATATGTCTCCAGAAAAATGTGTATCAGTAAATTGTTTTAGTTCTTCATTGGTTATGACTTTTCCGTCATTGTTTTCAATTATAATTTCTGTCTCACCAAATTCTTTTACGGTTTCTTCGTATGAGGAAAGTGTGTCGTTCTTAAATTTTTCTTGTAAATCTTGCCAAACTTGAGCTGGAAGACCGGCATTTTTAAATCTTTCAAAATTCTCCCTCATTTCTTCCAAATTGAGTGGGGGATTTTCATTTTTAAGAGATTGGTCGAATTCGAAATTCATATCTTAATTTTAATTTAAAAAGACTCATTTAAGTACTAGAGTCACTCCGATAATAAGTTGTCCTGACGGAGAGGGGCTCGTCACTCCGTTCCGACATCCACTGTCCGGATCAGTGGAATACCAACCATGCTGCGCATGATTACTATTCCACTGGCGGGACATGTGGGTTAAGTGCCCAACTAGAGCAATATTTCTAAGTATATTATAGCATATTTTTTCAATACTTTTTGTGGTAAGTGGGTTAGGGTCAAGATGCTACGTACAACATATCACATACTGGAGTAATTTTTATTTCGCTCTGGATTTAAATTTTTCAGTTAAATCTAGTATGTAGTTATAATAATCTGGAATAAATTCTTTTGCACATTTATCGAGTAATTCATCCATCAATGTTTTTTGTGGGTTTAATAAAGCATTTTTAACATCCTTATCAATTGAAGAAAGTGTGTTTTCGTTAAAACGAACCGCTAGAGTTAAATGCACACCTCTGCGATTATCTGTAAGATATCTGTTGTTCATGTTCCCGAAATGAGGACTTACAGCCATTCTTAAAGCGAGATATGTTTTACCCCCATTTCTGCGGACATTATATTGTTTTACAAATATTTTTTCTTCAGTCTTCACGTCTGATTTACTGTCTAAAAAAACAGCACTTCGATCATAAACCATTTTTTTTATCTTTATGATCATAGGTATAATTTTCTGCGCCATTAGTATCTCCTCTTGGTTGATTTAAAACATTTCCAATGCCAAGAACTGAAAATTCAAGATCAGATGATGTTTTGATAATTTCGAAAGCTTTTTCAGCTGCACTTATTTCCTTTTTTTCTTTAGTTGCTTCAGTGTTTTCTTCTGAGGGTGCGGTATTTTCCGTGGTCGTATTTCTGCCATCTATCTTAGCTTCTTCTGCAATTTGATATCTTTTTGATTTTTTCTCAGATGCAAGTATCTCTCGGGCAGCTTCAGGGTCATGCTTTTTTATGGATCTTATATCCTGTGACAGATCACCTCTGTATTTTCTATGATCATAACCTTCCATATTTTAATTCTTACTAATTATAATTATATCTGGCGGAGAGGCGCCCTGACGGGCATCACTGTCCGAGTCATTGGAATCTTTTCCACCTGACGGTGAAAAACATTCCACTGGCGGAGAGGGTCGCCCGGGCGTTCGCTTCGCTCACTGGGCACTCCCACTAACCCATTGATCCGCCAATCTCCCGTTTCACGGGAGCTTGCCGAATCAACTGGCGGAGAACAAGAGATTCGAACCCATGTGGGTCGCCCATCTCTCATATCTTTGTGGGTCACGGCTTTATCTCAGGATAAAGGGTTGACTCCGATAATAAGTTGTCCTGGCGGAGACGAGAGGATTCGAACCCATGTGGGTCGCCCATCTCTCATATCTATGTGGGTCACGGCTTTATCTCAGGATAAAGGGTTGACTCCGATACTAAAATGTCTTGGCGGACACCATGAGTTTCGAACTGGAGCCCAACTAGCCCATGGTCAACGTGCCGAACACGCCGGATCCCGAGCCGGAATGGACCGTCTACACCAACGACGACTACGATTTCCAGGTCAGCTATCCGGTCGGCTGGAAGATAGGCACGCAGTCTCTGGGTTCGGAGCCGGTCATTTCCAACTATAAGGACGGCCAGCCGCCATGCTCCCACCACGTTAACTCCACGCAGGTCTCGATTTTCCCCAAGGGACTGGGCACTGAAGGCCCTATCGGCGAGAACCGCGCCGTCACGGAGGACCTGACCTTGGGCATCGAGCGCGGACCGCGCGAGTTCTTCATCAATGTCGGCCCGGCCTACGCCTACTCCATCTCCTTTGAGCAGCGCCCGGTGACCTGGGAGAACTTCGGTTACGTCTGGGCGTCGGTCCTGGTCAAGGACAAGAAATCCGTGGGCTCGGACTGCCAGATGGGGGATACCGGCTGCGACCCGTTCAACACCACCAAGGTCTCCGGGTCAATCGACCAGAACGACTTCCACACGGTCAAGGAAATCCTCAAGACCTTCCGTTTTAACTAGCCATCTTGTCCGATTTATGGCGGCCCATCCGGGCCGCCATTGCATTTTTCCCGTCATTATGTATAATGACGGCACTTTCGTATCAGAAGGAGGACTCTGATGAACGCAGTTTACAGCCTGTTCACCCAGCACATCCCGCCCGAGATTCGCGCCATCGCGCTGAAGGCGGTGACCACCAAGTCAGTCGGGCAACTAGCCCACCAGTGCTGGACTGATCTGCACGGCCACGACTGCCCAGTCAGGGCCGCCGCCCGTGCGGTGGAGGCATGCCACAACCGTGTCCTGGATCACGGCATGCCAAGTCAGAGCATAGAGGACAACCTGGCCAAAACGCGCAAGGTCGCCGAAATCCTGATGGTCACCATGGAGCAATGCTTTCTCGCTCTCAACTCTTGGGATGTCAGTTCGCATGAGGAGCGCTGCGTTGTCCATCAGCAGCTCAAGGCGTACTTCGCCCAGATTTCTCGGCCTGCGGGTATCCCCCCCAGCGTCGCGGGGTCGCGCGCCAAGGAACTGGTCACCCTGACCTGCTTCCTGATCCTGTTCCTTTTCTAGGCCTGGCACTCGGCCATCGCCTCCTCCCGCTTGCCTTCCCCAGGCAAGCTTTTTATTTACCCGGCAAAGCAGCCGGAATAATGCTAGAATTACCTCACATGTCATATTTTTCCATCCTCAAGAAGGACCAGCACACCAAGGCCCGGACCGGAATCATCCACACCGCCCACGGGGACGTCAAGACGCCGCTGTTCAACCCCATCGGCACCAAGGGCGCCGTAAAATCAATCGCCGCCGAGGAGATGCGGTTTTGGGGCGCGGAAATGCTCCTGGCCAACACCTACCACCTCTGGATGCGCCCGGGTGACGCGCTCATCGCCAAGGCCGGCGGCCTGCACAAGTTCATGAACTGGAAGGGCGCCATCTTCACCGACTCCGGCGGCTTCCAGGCCTTCTCGCTTTCCAAGATGGTCAAGATCTCGGACCAGGGCGTCAGTTTCCGCTCGGAAATCGACGGCACCATGCACAACCTGACGCCAGAAGTCTCCATGCAGATCCAGTTGAATCTCGGATCTGACATCGCCGTCGTCCTGGACGACTTTCCCGGCTATCCCGCCACGGACAAGCAGGTCGCCGCATCCATCAGCCGGACCTTCGACTGGGCCAAGCGCTCCAAGCTCGAGCATGACAGGATAGTGGCCCGGACCGTCAACCCCGGCCAGAAGCTGTGGGGCATCACGCAAGGCTCGACCTTCCCGGAAATGCGCGCCGAATCAGCCAGGCTGACCCGGACCTTGGACTTCGTCGGTTACGCCATCGGCGGCGAGGCCGTGGGCGAGCCGGAGGAGGAGATGTACAAGGCCGTGGATGCGACCATCCCGCACCTGGAAGAGGACAAGCCCAAGCACCTCCTGGGTGTGGGAACCCCGGAACAGATCGTCCAGGCCGTGGCCCGCGGCGTGGACAGCTTTGACTGCGTCATTCCCACCCGCGAGGCGCGTCACGGCAAGCTTTACGTCAACCTCAAGCCCGGTGACCCGCTGGGCGTGGGCTACACCACCGTCAACATCACCAACGAGTCGACCAGGGAGGACTTCAGCCCGGTCGACAACACCTGTAACTGCTACTGCTGCCTGAACTTCACCCGCTCGTACATCCGCCACCTGTTCATGTCCGGCGAGCCGCTGGGCATCCGCCTGGCCACCATGCATAACCTGCGCTTCTACCTGAACCTGATGGACCGCATCCGCACCGCCATTGACGCGGAGAACTTCAAGGAGCTGTCCGACACCTACCGTCACCGGAAGGGGTTGCCAGAATAGCGCAATCCTGGTATAATCGACGCGCTTTGGTTTGTTTGAACTTGCAGGAGGACAAGAAAAGATGGCTGACCAGCCAGACGTCATGACCCCGTACATGCTCGTGCCGCGGTACTCGACCGTAAACGGCCACCGCCTGTGCGTGGAGGGCCAGCTGCGGCAGTTCGATTCCGCGGAGTTCATCCAGGGCTTGCGCCATTTCCACGATCTGCTCAAGCGGAGCAAGGACGCCACGCTGCTCCTCCTGGACTTCAGGCGCCTGACCGACATCGACGGCCCGGCCGCCAACATCCTCATGACCGCGGCGAACATCTTCCACCAGATGACCCCGCCGTGCGTCATCCGCATCGTCAACGTCCCGGAACGCTTCCGGGGGACCTTCACTGGCTGCACGCCGGACAAGTCGCGCCTCCAGATTGGTGCGCCGGCTGCGGAACAAGACAAGGGGAGATGGACATGAAGAGAGCGACTGGGTTGTGGCTGGGTTTCCGGCGCTGGACTCGCCGGGTCCGCCTGTTCGATGCCTTGGGCATCGTGTTTCTGGTCCTCAACATCGGGATGGCCTGGTGGTTTCTGGTCCATCCGCTCCTGGCATGGATGGGTGGGACCGTCGTTTCGGAGCTGTTCTCGCTGGCCGGCATCCTGGCGGCAGCCTACCTGATCAACCGCTGGGACCGCCACCGGCAGCACCAAGCCGACCAGTTCATGCCCAACTGGGAGGAGGTGGTCGGACGCGCTGAAAAAAGTGAATGATGGCCGGGCCGGCCGCTGACCGCACGTCACAGACGCTGCGGTTTTTTTATTTCCCGGGCCGGCCGCACCCCTGTTGCTTGACATGCCCGCCAATCACATGTATGCTTGCGAGTATTTTTAACCGGCTCCGGCCTGGCTCAAATGACAAGATACGCCCGGTTAATCTATGTTAAACTTAACCTAATGACTGAACGCCAGCGCCGAATCCTGGACGTTACCATCACCCTGTTGCTGACAGGCGGCTTGTTTTGGGCCTTCTGGTCCTTCTTCCAGGGCGATGCCGTGTTTAACCTCTTCGCCAACGACTCGACAAAGTTCCGCGACTACCTCATCGGGCTGGGGGCCTGGGCGGCCGTGACGTACATCTGGCTGATCGTGCTGGAGGTCCTGGTCGCCTTCATCCCGGGTTGGTTCGTCTACCCCGTCGGTGCGGCCATCTTCGGATTTTCCAACACCATCATCTACGTCATGGCGGCCAACCTCATCGGCTCGAGCATCAGCTTCTGGATCGGCCAGCGCTGGGGCAAGCCCCTGCTGCAGAAGTTCATCGCCGCCAAGTACCTGACCAAGTTCGACGATTACATGGAGCGCAACGGCACCTGGGCCATTTTCATCCTCAAGATCAATCCCATCACCTCCCTGGACATCTGGAACTACGTGGCCGGCGCGAGCAAGATCACCTATTGGAAGTTCACCGTCGCCAACCTCCTGGGCATCCTGCCCCTGGTCGTCTTCTCGGCCGCGCTGGGCGATCAGAGCTTTGAGGTCGCGCCCCAGATCCTGGGCGTGCTGCTCCTGCTGACTGCTCTGTACGTCATCTGGTACTTCGTCAACCTGCCGCACACCATTTCCGAGTTCCGCAGGCGCAAGTCCGAGAACGCGGAAAAACCGCCGCAGGGTTAACCGGCTGCGGTTCGTCAAGGGCCGTCCTTGCTGGGGCGGTCTTTTTGGTATATCATCCTGTCACCAAACGGAGGACGAATGGAAGTTCTGATACTCTCGACCCGCAACGTGACCAAGGCCGTGCAGATCAGGGAAGTGCTTGAATCCCTGCCGCTCAATGTCATGACCCTGAGCGAGGCCGGCATCTCCGGCGAATGCGTGGAGGACGGCAGCACCCTGGCCGAGAACGCCATGAAGAAGGCCCTGTTCGTCAGGCGGTTCGGCCCGGCCGGCGCCTGGTGCCTGTCCGACGACACCGGCTTGTTCATCAGGGCGCTGCGCTGCAAGCCGGGCATCCACGCGGCCAGGTGGGCCGGGGAGTCCGCGACCACGGACGACATCACCCATTACACCCTCCGGAAGATGAACGGCTTCCTCGACCGGCATGCCAAGTTCGTGACCGTGGCGGCGCTGATCAGTCCGACCGGCCAGCCGAAGACATTCAGCGGCTCCTGCCTGGGCCTAATTCTGAACAAGCCCCGCGGCACCACCCAGGCCGGCATGCCGTACAGCCCACTGTTCGTGCCGGACGGCCACTCGCAGACCTGGTCGGAGATGGACACCGTGATGGAGAACGAGGTTTCCCACCGCGGCAAGGCCTTCCGGCAGGTCGCCAATCATCTGGCGCTTGCTATCGCCCAATCACGCTAGGGCTTTCCCTGCGTGGTTTTTTTATGGCACTTCATGGTATAATCCAGGCACAATCATTAGCGGTGGCGCAGCCAGCCTGGGATACCTCAGGCATCCAGCGTCATCACGGACATATGCCCAAAGAACCTGACTTGATGGACAAGCTAATCTCGCTCGCAAAGAGGCGGGGTTTTATTTTTCCCGGCTCCGAGATTTACGGCGGCCTGCAGAACTCCTGGGACTACGGGCCCCTGGGCGTGGAGCTGAAGAACAACATCAAGAGGCTGTGGTGGAAGATGTTCGTCCAGCAGCGTGACGACATGGTCGGCATTGACGCGGCCATCCTGATGAACCCCAAGGTCTGGGAGGCCACCGGCCACGTCTCGACCTTCAGCGACCCGCTGGTCGAGTGCAAGAAATGCCACACCCGCGCCCGGGCCGACCAGCTGCCAGCGGAGGGCGATCCGTTCTGGAAGTGCGACAAGGGCGGCCGCCACGAGATGACCGAGCCCAAGCAGTTCAACATGATGCTCAAGACCCACCTGGGTCCGGTGGAGGACGATGCCGCCGCCGTCTACCTGCGCCCGGAGACGGCCCAGGCCATGTTCGTCGACTTCAAGCTCATCCAGGAGACCTCCCGGAAGCGCATCCCGTTCGGCGTGGCCCAGATAGGCAAGGCCTTCCGCAACGAGATCACGCCAGGCAACTACATCTTCCGCACCCGCGAGTTCGAGCAGATGGAAATAGAGTACTTCGTGCATCCCGATGACGGAGAGAAGTACTTTGACCACTGGCTGGGGCAGCAGAAGGCCTGGGTGGCGGCCATCGGCCTGGACCCGGAGCGCGTCAAGTACGTCGACATCGGAGACGAGGACCGCGCCTTCTACAGCAAGAAGTCCGTGGATACCGAGTTCGTCTACCCGTTTGCCCAGAAGGAACTGTACGGGCTGGCCTACCGCACCGACTATGACCTGTCCCGCCACGAGAAGCATTCCGGCCAGAACTTAAAGTACAAGGATCCGGTGACCAATGAGGAATACATCCCGCACGTCGTCGAGCCGACATGGGGGCTGGACCGCACCGTGCTGGCGGTCCTGCTTTCCGCCTACACCGAGACCGACGCCCGTTCCGGCAAGGATGACGCCGTGCACGAGAAGGAGGTCACTCTGCGCCTGCCCAGGGAGCTCGCTCCGGTAAAGATCGCCGTACTGCCCTTGTCCAAGAAGGAAGAGCTGTCCAGGCCCGCCACTGAGCTTTACCACAATTTACAGAAGCGCTGGATGTGCCAGTATGACGAGACGGGGAGCATCGGCAAGCGCTACCGCCGCCAGGACGAGATTGGCACGCCGTACTGCCTGACCATGGACTTTGACACCGCCACCGACCAGGCCGTGACGGTCCGCGACCGCGACACCATGGCCCAGGTGCGCGTCAAGATCACAGAATTGGAATCATACTTTACCGATAAACTGGGCCACTAATTTCACTTACAGAAAGCAATTCCGCATGACAAACCCGATATACTCCAAGAAGGTCCTGAAGAATGGCCTGACCCTGCTGACCGTGCCCGTGGAATCCGCAGCGTCCGTGACCATGTCCGTGTTCATCAAGGCCGGCTCGCGGTACGAGCAGGCCGAGCAGAACGGCATTTCTCATTTCCTGGAGCACCTCCACTTCAAGGGCAGCAAGTCGTACCCGTCCTCCCGCAAGCTGTCGGAGGCCATAGACAACATCGGCGGCGAGTTCAACGCCAATACCGGCAAGGAACACACTCAGTACTACATCCGCGCCGCGTATGAGCAGCTGGATCTGATATTCGGCGTCCTGACCGACATGCTGCAGAACCCGATAGTCAACGAGAGGGAGATGAACCGCGAGAAGGGGGTCATCATAGAGGAGATCAACATGTACAAGGACAACCCGCAGATCAACGTCGGGTCCCTGTTTGAGGAAATCCTCTGGCCGAATTCCGCCCTCGGCCGCGACATCGCCGGCACGCCGGACATCATCCGCAAGACGACCATCAAGCAGGTCTACGACTACCGCGAGAGGTTCTACCAGCCGGGGAACATGATCATCGCCCTGGCCGGCAATTTTGACCAGGACAAGGTCGAGCAGCTGGTGGAGAAGCACTGGAGCAATCTGCCGAACAAGAAGTTCGGCAATTACCTGCCGTGCATCCAGCACCAGTCCAAGCCGCGCATGGTCGTGCAGAACAAGGTCACTGAGCAGGCCCACATGGTGGTCGGTTTCGGCGCGTACCAGTACAAGAGCAAGTGGAACTACCCACTGCGCGTGCTGTCTTCCGTGCTGGGCGGCAGCTCGTCGTCTCGGCTGTTCCTGCGCATCCGCGAGCGGATGGGCCTGGCTTACTACGTCTATTCCTCGTACAACAATTACCTGGACGCCGGGCATTTTTCCATCCAGACCGGCCTGAAGGTCTCTTCCGCGCCGCAGGCGCTGGAAGTCATCCTGGACGAGTTGCGGAAGGTCAAGAGGGACGGCATCACGGCGTCCGAACTGCGCAAGTCCAAGGACTACATCAAGGGCAAGATGGCGCTGGCCATGGAGGACCCGCACGACAAGATGGAGTGGTACCTGGGCCAGGAGGCCTTCATGGGACGCATCCGGACCATCAAGCAGACCTTTGAGGACCTGGACAAGGTGACCTTGGAGGACGTGAAGAAGGTCGCCAACGACGTCATAGACAACGACAACCTCAACCTGGCCGTCATCGGGCCGTACCCGGACGCGTCGATTTTCCAGAAGAAGCTAAGGTTATAGCATGCAAATAGGCACGCACGTATCGATTGCCGGCGGGTTATGGAAGGCGCCGGGCAACGCCGCCAGGGTCGGGGCCGAGTGCTTCCAGATATTCTCGCGTTCGCCGCACGGCGGGCCGGTCAAGCCCATCACCAAGGACGACCAGAAGATGTTCCAGGCCGAGATGGACAAGCACGGCTTCAAGAACTTCTACATCCACACGCCGTACTTCATCAACTTGTCCTCCGCCAAGCCGCAGACTTACTTCGGTTCGATTGCCGTGGTCCGCGAGGAGCTGGAGCGCGGCAGCCACATCGGCGCGCGCGCCATCATGACCCACCTGGGCAGCTTCGGCGATTACTCGGAAAAGGAGGGCTTGAAGCGCGTGGCAGAAGGCGTGGCCAAGGTCATGAAGGGCTACAAGGGCTCGACCATCCTGCAATTGGAGATTTGCGCCGGCGCCGGCAAGCTGGTGGGCGACACGTTCGAGGAGCTGGCCGAAATCCTGGACAACAAGGTCCTCAAGGGCGTGGACGTCCGCATCTGCCTGGACACCTGCCACTTGTTCGCCTCCGGCTACGACATCCGGACCAAGAAGGGCGTGGACGAGACCCTGAAGAAATTCGACAAGCTAATCGGCTACGACAAGCTGGTCATGGTCCACTCCAATGATTCAAAATTCGAGCTGGGCAAGCGCCTGGACCGCCACGAGAACCTGGGTCAGGGGTTCATAGGCCTGGACGGCTTCAAGGCCATGGCCAAGCATAAGGTCTTCGGGAAACTGGACTGGATCCTGGAAACCCCCAAGGATGACCCGAAGGACGATCCCAAGAACATCGCCATTCTAAAGAAACTCCGTAAATAAAAAACCGCCACTTGCCGATGGCGGGGGGGGGGCATAGCGGCCTGGTTACTCCGTGACTCCCTCGTTCGTCTGCTCGAGCGCCATGATGACTTGCGGACACTTCACGCAGGGGACCCGACCGGGTGCCGTCTGGAAACGCCATCCGCAGCCTGGGCAAATGACCGTTCCGGAACCCAAATGGATCGTCGCTGGCAGGGGTGTTGCCTCGAGCATGTAGTCGGCGAGGTCGCCGATGGGGTCAAAGACCCGGGACCGCCTGCCGTACGGGTGCCTTTTCTTTCTTGCCACTTAGTGCGTGGATGCCCGGATAGGGCACCCGTCCTCCTCTCAGGCCGCATATTACACGGTTGTCCGCCCCTTGGCAATATCTTGCGTAACACGGGCATTTGTGTGATAATCAGGGCATATGGAAACCAGACACACTACCGTAAACATCTCGAGCATCACCATCCTCAAGGTCCTGGCCACCGGCCTGCTCCTGTGGTTTCTGTTTGCCATCCGCGACATCCTGCTGCTGTTCCTGATTTCCGTCATCATTTCCTCCGCCATCGATCCGCTGGCCGACTACCTCTACAAGAAGAAGGTCCCGCGCGGCTTCAGCGTGCTCATCGTCTACGTCCTGTTCCTGGGCATAGTGGGCATGGTCATCTCGCTTTTGGTTCCGCCCATCATCGAGCAGTTCCAGGCCCTGTCCCAGGACGACTTTTACAATACCTTCGTCTCCCGCGCGGGCGGCCTGCGCGACAGCCTGCAGAACTTGGGCATTGACGAGACGGTCAACGAGAACATCCGCAAGTTCGCATCGTCAGTCTCCAATAGCCTGTTCAGCCTTGGGCGCAACGTCCTGACCGGACTGTTGTCGGTGGTCACGGTCCTGGTCGTCTCCTTTTACCTGTCCGCTGAGGAGAACGGGACCAAGAACTTCATCAAGCACCTGGTGCCGTTCAAGAGCCAGGCTTACGCCAACTCGCTGGTCTCCAAGATCCAGAAGAAGATCGGCTACTGGGTCCTGGGCCAGTTCATCCTGTCCGTATCCATCTTTGCCGTGACTTACGCCGGCCTCCTGATACTGAACGTCGAGTACGCCCTGGTCCTGGCGCTCATTGCCGGATTGCTGGAAGTCGTGCCGTACATAGGCCCGATCATCGCCGTAATCCCGGCCGCTTTCTTCGCATTCATCCAGAACCCGCCGCTGGCCTTGGCCGTCATCATCCTCTACCTCATCATCCAGCAGCTGGAAAACCACCTCCTGGTCCCCATGATAATGTCGCGGAGCACCGGCCTCAGCCCCATCCTGGTCATTCTGGGCGTTCTGGTGGGCGGGTCATTGGGCGGCTTGGTGGGCGCCATCATCGCCATCCCGGTTCTGTCCGGCGCCATGGTCTTCATGTCCGACTTCATGAATTCCGATTCGGCCGACGACATGGGCAAGGAAGTCAGCGCCTAGCTTTTCGGCACCCGCGCGGCTCGATAATCGACAACAAAAAAAAGGCCCGAAGCGAATCAATCGCTCGGGTCTTGTGTTTTGTGGGCCGCCATTGGCAGCCGTTACTGGACGGGCGCGAGGATCTCGAACCCGTGGATGTCGCTGACCGTCTCGCTGAACCAGTTGGGTGTCCTGGTCTGGCCGTCGTCCGAGCTGAAAAGCTTCTCCTGGATGTGGTCGATGAGGTCCTCCGCAGCCTGCTGCACCTGTTCGGGTGCACTGCCTGCGTGGAAAATGAACACGGTGGCGTCTCCGTTGGTCTCTTGACTGAAGGTCAGACCTGTCATGGACAGGTACCTCCTGCTGGTCGCACCTGCTCCTCCCTTGATTGTGATGATGAGACCATTCCTTGTCCGGTCGCACGAGACCCAGATGGCGCCGTTCATGCCTGGCATGCTGCCTCCCAAACTTTGGGTGTGCCTTGCGGCGTTTTCGCACTTCTTGCCCTTTTCTTACCCACATTATACTCATATCCGGAGCGTAAGCAAATCCCTCCTGTTTATGGTATAATTATAGGGCTTTTTGAAGTATAACCGCGTCAATGAAGGAGTTATCAACATGACTGAATCCAGCACCCAGGCCAAGAATAAGTTTTACGTCACCACCCCCATCTACTACGTGAACGGGGAACCCCACATCGGTTCCGCCTACACCACCATCGCCGCCGACGTCCTGGCCCGCCTCCACCGGCTGGCCGGAGAAGATGTCCTGTTCTTGGCCGGCCTGGCCGAGCACGGCAACAAGATCGCCGAGAGCGCGGAGAAGGCCGGGCTCCAGCCGCAGGAGTACGTGGACGGCATGGCCGACAAGTTTAGGTCCACCTGGAAGGCGCTGGACATCTCGCACGACGAGTTCATCCGGACCACCGAACCCCGCCACGCCAAGGCGGTGGAAGCCTTCTTTTTGAAGCTCAAGGATTCCGGCAAGGTCTACGAGGGCGAGTACGAGGGCTGGTACTGCGTCGGCTGCGAGTCTTTCAAGAAGGAATCAGATCTGGTCGACGGCCTCTGCCCGCTGCACAACCGCAAGCCGGACTGGGTCAAGGAAAAGAACTGGTTCTTCAAGCTTTCCGATTACGGCGACATCCTGGCCGAGAAGATCAAGGACGGCGAGATTACGGTCTTGCCGGAGGCCCGCCGCAACGAGGTCCTGTCCTTCATCGCTCAGGGCCTGGAGGACATCGCCATATCCCGCCGCAGCGCCAAGTTCGCGCTGCCCCTGCCGTGGGGCAAGGACCAGACGGTCTACGTCTGGCTGGACGAGCTCTTCAACTACTGCACGGCCGTCGGTTACGCCGACGATCGCGAGAATTTTGACAAGTACTGGCCCGCCGACCTGCACTTGGTGGGCAAGGACATCATCAAGTTCCACTGCATAATCTGGCCGGCGCTCCTGCTGGCCATCGGCGAAAAGCCGCCCAAGGCCATATTCGCCCACGGGTTTTTCACGTCCGGCGGCCAGAAAATGTCCAAGACCCTGGGCAACGTCATCGATCCCATGGCCTGGACGGAAAAGTACGGCGCGGACGCCGTGCGCTACTTCCTGCTGCGCGAGGTGCCTTTTGGCCAGGACGGTGACGTCTCAGAGGAAAAGATGCTGACCCGCTACAACGGCGACCTGGCCAACGGCCTGGGCAACCTTTTCTCCCGCCTGACCAACATGGTGGAGAAGTTCATGGACGGCGACGTCGACGAGTACGTCCAGAGCGCCCGCGACCTCAAGGAAGTCACTGACAGTTTTTCCCGGCTGGATTTTGCCGGCGGATTGGTCAAGGCCTGGGAATCCATCGCCTGGGCCAACAAGCTCATCGACGACAGCAAGCCGTGGGAACTGCACAAGACCGACCCGGACAAGGTCAAGGAGCTCCTGAAGAACCTGGTCGCGGTCCTGCATGACATCGCCCTGCGCCTGGCGCCCATCATGCCGGAAACCTCGGACAAGATCCGCGTGGCGCTGGAAGCGGAGAAGATAGTTAAGGCCGAGCCCCTGTTCCTGAAGAAATAATGCACTTTGACACCCATGCGCACGTCCACTTTGCCGCCTACGGCGCGGAGACGGGCGACGTAATCAAGAGGTCCTTGGAGGCCGGCGTCTGGATGACGAACATCGGCACGTCCCTGGCCACGTCCAAGGCCGCCGTCGACCTGGCCGGCAGGTATCCGGAAGGCGTGTATGCGGCCGTCGGGCTGCACCCGGGCCACACCTGGCATGACGAGAAGGACGAGGAAGAATCAACCGACAACAAGCAGGAGAGCTTTGACCCAGACGCCTTTGCCGCCATCATCACCGGCAAGGTCGTGGCCGTGGGGGAGATCGGCCTGGACTATTACCGCCTGCCGGAAGACGCCGCCGAGGCAGCGGCCGCCAAGGCCATCCAGAAGCGCGAGTTCATAAGGCAGCTGAAGTTCGCGCAGGAGCGCAAGCTGCCGACAGTCATCCACTGTCGCGACGCCTATGAGGACACTCTGGAGATCCTCCGGTCCGAATACCAGGGCGCCGGCATCCTCCATTCGTTCACTGCCGACTGGGAGACGGCTAAGAGGTTCCTGGATTTGGGTTTTTACGTGGCGCTCAACGGCATCCTGACCTTTGACAAGACGGGCCGCCTGGCGGAAGTGTGCAAGAGCCTGCCTTCTGATAGAATACTGTCAGAGACGGACTCTCCTTACCTGGCGCCGGCGCCGTACCGCGGAAAGCGGAACGAGCCGCTGTACGTCAGGGAAGTGGTCAGCCACATGGCGACGTTGCGCGGCGTGCCCCAAGGCGAGATGGCGGAAATCCTCTTCCGGAACGCCTTGGCCGCCTACGGGCTCCCAGGCAAATAAAAAAACCGGCCGTTTATCCGGTCGGTTCGCCTTCCGGCGATATGCGCATCGCCTTCATGATCAAGAGGTCCCCGCTGGTGAATTCGTACCTGCTGGGGTCGAAGCTCGGCGTGATGGCGGCCACCGCCTCCGCACTTGGTTGCTTACTCTGATTGGTCAGCACGATCATGACCCCTATCAGGCACTGGCCGACGCCGGCGCTCTCGAGTTGGCTCTTGACCGGCGTGACTTCTGTTTCCCAGTTCCTCATCCGACTGAGTTCGGCCATGATGCGGTCGGCCAGTTCGCCAGCCGGCTTGTGCTGGCTGCTGGTGATGGATACGGCGTGTACCTCGTTGAACGCGATGTAAGCCACCGCCACGGCTTTCCCTTTCTCGGAAGAGAAGGCTGCGACCTCCTTTCTCAGCCGGCCCAAGTCCTTGTCCAGGACAAAGCTCATCAGCTCGTCCAGCACCTGCCGCAGCCGGCCTGCCATTACCCCGCGGTTACTCATAATTCCCCCTGTGTGTTTATCATATAATACGGCTTTGGCCAATTTTTGCAAATCATGTACGACCATAACCAAATCGACAAGAAATGGCAGGACAAGTGGCTGGCTGACGGCACGTACAGCGCCAAGGAGGGCACCGGCAAGCCCAAGAAGCTGGTCCTGATAGAATTCCCGTACCCATCCGGGTTCGGCCTGCATTGCGGCCACCTGCGGCCGTTCGCCGCCGGCGACGTCTACAGCCGGTTCTTCCGCATGCGCGGGTTTGAGGTCATGTACCCCATGGGCTGGGACGCCTTCGGCCTGCCCGCTGAGAACTACGCCATCAAGATGGGCGTGCACCCCAGCAAGTCCACGGCCGAGAACATCGCCAACGCCAAGCGCCAGGTCCAGGCCTGGGGCATGAGCTTTGACTGGTCGCGCGAGATCAACACCACTGACCCGGAATACTACAGGTGGACCCAATGGCTTTTCCTGCAGTTCTTCAAGGCAGGATTGGCCTTTGAGGCCACCGGCCACATCAACTGGTGCCCCAAGGACAAGACCGGGCTGGCCAACGAGGAGGTCATAGACGGCAAGTGCGAGCGCTGCGGCACCCTGGTGGAGAAGCGCGAGATGCGCCAGTGGTACCTGAAGATCACGGCTTACGCGCAAAAACTGCTGGACGGCCTGAAGGACTTGGACTGGCCGGAATCGGTCAAGACCCAGCAGGAGAACTGGATCGGACGTTCTGAGGGCGCGCTCATCAAGTTTCCGGTTAAGGGATCGGCTGAGTCGATTGAGGTCTTCACCACCCGCCCGGACACGCTGTTTGGCGCCACCTACATGGTGCTCGCCCCTGACCACGAGCTGGTCAGCCGGATGACCGCGCCTGGCCGCAAGGCGGAAGTAAGCGCGTACGCCGTCGGCGCCGTCAGCAAGACCGAGATGGAGCGCACGGCCCTGGACAAGGAAAAGTCCGGGGTGTTCACCGGCGCCTACGCCATCAACCCGGCCACGGAAGAGGAAATCCCGGTGTGGATCGCCGACTATGTCCTGTCCGGTTACGGCACCGGCGCCATCATGGCCGTCCCTGGCCATGACCAGCGCGACCACGAATTCGCGGTGAAATACCAGCTGCCCATCCGCAAGGTGGTCGCCCAGCCGGCCGGCGTCAAGGAAGAGCCGGTTTACGCCGGGGAGGGGACACTGGTCAATTCCGGCGAGTACAATTTCATGCCCACTTCCGAGGCGCGCAAGCACGTCACGGCCGACTTCGGCCTGCCCAAGGTCCAGTACAAGCTCCGCGACTGGGTCTTTTCCCGCCAGCGCTACTGGGGCGAGCCCATCCCTCTAGTGCATTGCGCCACCTGCGGCGTGGTCGCCGTCCCGGATGACCAGCTGCCCGTCCGCCTGCCGGAAGTGGAGAAGTACGAGCCGACCGGCACCGGCGAATCGCCCCTGGCCGCCATGGAGTCATGGGTCAACACGACCTGCCCCAAGTGCGCTGGCCCGGCCAGGCGCGAGACCAACGTCATGCCGCAATGGGCCGGCAGCTCCTGGTATTACCTTCGTTACTCTGACCCCAATAACAACGCCGTGTTCGCGGACCGCGCCAAGCTCGATTACTGGCAGCCGGTGGACGTCTACTTTGGCGGCATGGAGCATACCACGCTGCACCTGCTGTACTCGCGCTTCTGGAACCTGTTTCTCCAGGACCAGGGCCTGATCAGCCACAAGGAACCATACTTGCGCCGCGTCCCGCACGGCATCATTTTGGGCCCGGACGGGGAGAAGATGAGCAAGTCACTCGGCAACGTGGTCAACCCGGACGAGGTCGTGGCTCAGTACGGTGCGGACACCCTGCGCATGTACGAGATGTTCCTGGGCCCGCATAACGGCATCGTGGCCTGGACCAATGGCGGCATCGTGGGCGTCCGCAAGTTCCTGGACCGCATCAGCGTCTTCCGCCCTGACCCGGCCGCCGCGCCCGTCCCGGCCATCCACAAGCTCATCAAGAAGGTCTCGGAAGACATCGAGTCATTCAAGTTCAACACCTGCATATCCAGCTTCATGGAATTCCTGAACAACAACCCGGCGCTGAACCAGGAGGACTTCGAGTCGGTGCTCAAGCTCATGGCACCGTTTGCCCCGCACCTGACTGAAGATCGCTGGGCATCCCTGGGCCACGGCACGTCCATCCACCTGGAAGCCTGGCCCGTCCTGGACGAATCCAAGCTGGTCGAGACGGAGGTCACCATCCCGGTCCAGGTCATGGGCAAGATCCGCGCCACTATAGTCATCAGGGTCGGCGCCTCGGAAGGGGAAGCCAAGGAGCTAGCGCTCAGGGAACCGTCCGTCAGCCAGCACGTCGCCGGCAAGGAAATCGTGAAGACAATATTCGTGCCCAACCGGCTCATTAACTTCGTCACCAGGTAAATGCAGGCGATCATCATGGCCGCGGGCAAGGGCGCCCGCATGCTTCCTCTGACGGAAACCACCCCCAAGCCGCTTCTCAAGATAAGCGGCAAGCCTATCCTGGAGCGGATCATCAGGGAGATGCCTGACGAGGTCAGCGAGGTCATCATCGTCGTCGGCTACCTCAAGGAGCAGGTAATCGACTTCATCAAGGAGGCTTTCCCGGACCTCGACGTCAAGTTCGTGGTCGAGGAGGGGATGCGCGGCAGCGCCTATGCGGTTTACGCCTGCAAGGATTTGATGCACGGCCGCTTCCTGGTCCTCAACGCCGACGACCTTTACCGCAAGGAAGACCTCCAGAAGATGGTCAGGCAGGATCTGGCCATGCTCTGCATGCGCATGCCGACCACTGAGGAGTACAGCCGCTTCAACCGCTTCCTGGTGGACAAGGACATGAATTACCAGGGGATTGTCAGCTACCAGCATTCGGAATGGACCAACATGGGCGTGTACGCCTTGACCACCGAATTCTTTAACGTGCCGCTGGTCCGGATCAAGTCCGGCGAGTTCGGCCTGCCCCAGACCGTCGCGTCCATGGCCACGGACTACGGCAAGAAGGTCAAGATAGTCGAAGGCACCTTCTGGGTGCCGGTGGGCCACCCGCCGGACATCCAGAAGGCGGAAGCCATGCTTGAGAAGGCGGGGGGCCAATAATGTTCCAGATCAGCCGATACATCCATCCCGGGTACCTGTCCCACCACCTGCAGCGCCAGATGAAGGAAATGTACTGGGCCAAGGCCATCAACGACTTTGCGCTGGCCGCGGTCATGCTGTTCGAGCCCGTTTTTCTTTACACGGTCCTGGGTTTCACCGTCCAGCAGGTCGTCCTGTTCATGCTGGCTGTCTACGTCCCATACTTTTTCCTCATGCCTTTGGGCGCCAAGGTCGCCTCGCTCAAGGGCTACGAGCACTCCATCCTGTACAGCACGTTCTTCCAGGTCCTGTATTGGGCCTTGCTGTTCGCCAGCCAGGAAGTCCAGTTCTGGATTTACCTGGCGCCCCTCGCCCTGGCCTTGCAAAAGTCTCTGTACTGGCCGGCCTTCCACGCCGACATGGCCCGCTATTCCAGCCCCGACCAGCGCAGCCGCGAGAACAGCGGCATGTACGCCATGATTTCCATGATTTTCATCGTCGGACCGCTGGTCGGCGGACTTGTCCTGGAAAACTTCGGCTTTGCCGTGCTGTTCGTCATGGTCACCACCCTGACGCTCCTGTCCAACATTCCGCTGTTCGCCACCCTGGAGAAGTTCACGCCCAAGGAATACCTCTACCGGGACACCTGGGCCATGTTCAAGTCGTACCCGCGCCAGATGGTCGGGTACTGGGGCTTCGGGGAGGAGATAGTCCAGCTGTCCCTCTGGCCGATCTTCATTTACATGACCGTCCCGGACTTCCTGGATATGGGCGGCATCGTTTCCGTGTCCACGCTGGCCGCCACCGCGGTCATGCTTTACGTGGGGATGCTGTCCGACCAGCGCAGCAAGCCGGTGCTCATCCGCATCTTCGCCCTGTTCAACGGCCTGTTCTGGTTCATCCGGCCGTTTGCCCCCAGCCTGGCCGGCATCGCCGTCACCAATACCCTGGGGACCATCAGCAAGAACTCGCTCATCATCCCCATCACCTCGCTGACCTATGACCGGGCCAACGAGACGCACATCATGCCGTACTCGGTTTTCTTCGAGCAGAACCTGGTCATAGGCAAAATCATGATGATGTTGCTGATCCTCGCCGTGACCATGTTCACGGCCAGCTTCACGCCCATACTAATTATGGCCGGCCTGGCCAGCCTCCTGTTTGCATACTTAAGATAGGCCCATGACACTCAAGACCACCGACCCTCAAATTCACGGCCTGATTGCCCAGGAAAAAAAGCGCCAATCCGAGACGCTTAACCTGATCGCGTCGGAAAATTTCGCGTCCAAGGCGGTCATGGAGGCGACCGGCTCCGTTTTGGCCAACAAGTACTCGGAAGGCTACCCGCGCCGCCGCTATTACGCCGGCAACGCGGTCATAGACGAGGTCGAGGAGCTGGCTAAGGACCGCGCGCGCAAGCTTTTCCGCCTGCCCCTGGATTGGCACGTCAACGTCCAGGCCCTGTCCGGCAGCCCGGCCAACCTGGCCGTATTTGCCGGGCTCCTGGAGCCCAAGGACCGCATCATGGCCCTGGACCTGGCCCACGGGGGCCATCTGACCCACGGCTCGCCGGTCAACCAGTCAGGGAAGAACTACCAGGTCTTTCATTATCAGGTCTCCAAGAAGAACGGGCGGCTGGACTACAACAACATCCTGAAACTGGCCGACAAGGTCAAGCCCAGGATGATCATCTCCGGCTTCACGGCCTACCCGCGCAGCGTCGACTTCCGCAAGTTCCATGACATCGCGCAAAAAGTCGGGGCCATCAGCATGGCGGACATCTCGCACATTTCCGGCCTGGTGGCGGCCGGCGTGCACGAGAGCCCCATCCCGGACTTTGACGTGGTGACCACGACCACGCACAAGACCTTGCGCGGCCCGCGCGGCGCCATCATCATGTGCAAGGACCGGTACGCCAGCAGCATAGACAAGGCGATCTTCCCAGGCGCGCAGGGCGGCCCGCACGAGAATTCTATCGCCGCCATCGCCGTGGCGCTCAAGGAAGCATCCGGCGCGCCGTTCATCCGGTACGCCGAGCAGGTGGTCAAGAACGCCAAGGCGCTGGCCAAGGCCCTGCAGGACTTCGGCTTCCGCCTGGTCACCGACGGCACTGACACCCACCTCATTCTGGTTGACCTGTCGTCCAAGAACATCGGCGGCAAGCAGGCCCAAGCGGCGCTGGAAGAGGCGGGGATAGTCACCAACAAGAACATGGTCCCATATGACAGCAAGTCGCCGCAGGACCCGTCCGGCATCCGGCTGGGCACCGCCGCCCTGACCACCCGCGGCATGAAGGAAAGGGAGATGGGCAAGGTCGCGTCCTGGATCACGGCCGTCCTGACGGACCCTTCGCTGGCCTCCACCGTCCGCAGAGAAGTCAAAAAATTCACCGATAAATTCCCCATATGACATTCTTGCAAGCGATAATCCTAGGGATAGTGGAAGGCATCACCGAGTTCCTCCCCATCTCGTCCACCGGCCATCTGATTCTGGCTTCCGACGTCCTGGGCATCCCCGTATCCGACTTCCTCAAGACGTTCGAGGTCTCCATCCAGCTCGGCGCCATCTGTTCGGTCGCCTTCCTCTACTGGCGCCGGATAATCGCGGGCAAGGACCTGTGGCTCAAGCTGCTGGTCGCTTTTCTGCCGAGCGCCGTCATCGGAGTCATCGCCTACCCGCTGGTCAAGTCCATGCTCGGCAACCAGCAGGTCGTCCTGTGGTCGCTGTTCCTCGGCGGCGTTGTGATTTACGGATTCGAGAAATACTTCAAGCACCCGGCGCAGACCAACGGCCTCGATGAGATTACGTACAAGCAGGCGCTAGGCGTCGGCCTGGCGCAGAGCGTGGCCATCATCCCGGGCGTGTCCCGCGCCGCCGCCACCATTCTGGGCGGGCTAGCGGCCGGCCTGGACCGCAAGTCAATCGTTGAATTTTCCTTTCTCCTGGCCATCCCGACCATGGCCGCGGCCACCGGCCTGGACCTGTTCCAGACTTCAGCGGCGTTCACCAGCCAGGAATGGTCGGCTTTGGGCGTCGGGTTCGGCGTGTCGTTCGCGGTCGCGCTATTGGCCGTCCGCTGGCTGCTGAAATACGTGCAGACCCACGATTTCAGCGCCTTCGGCATTTATCGCATCGCCCTGGCTGTCATCTTCTGGGTCTGGTTTACGTAAGAATCTTTACAAAACCCCCTGTTTGTGTTAAAATACGGTCCTTGGCTCATGCCTAGTTGATGCCGCTGTGGTGGAACTGGCAGACACGCACGACTCAAAATCGTGTGGGCTCACGCCCATGTCGGTTCGATTCCGACCAGCGGCACCATTTGGGCATGAACTTGGACGCAATACAGCAGGAGGGGTAAATGGGCGAGAAAACGGCAGTAACTGGGTCGAGAACTGGGTCTGCGCATCGCAACGGGAGCGCGGTGAATCCGAATGGCAGCCGTGATAAGGATCTCCGGGCCATGCTCGAGGAGCGCCGGTGGGTCATCTTCAGCGAGGTTCAGGGCAGGATTCGCGGATTCAAGGAAGAAGCCAGCGGGCGTACGGACAAGCCGGAAATAGGCCAGGCCTCCGATGCCGAAACCGACATCCAGGCGGACATTGAGTTCGCGCTCATCCAGATGAAGGCGGAGACGCTGAACAAGATCAACGACGCCCTGATGCGTCTGGATGAGAGCAAGTACGGCTTCTGTGCCGATTGCGGCGACGAGATCGCCGAAGCCAGGCTGCGCGCGCTCCCGTTCGCGGTCCGGTGCATGGACTGTGAGACTAAACGCGAGTTCGCTGTCCAGCGCGATTGTGCTGCGGGGCGGCGTCCCGGCGGCAAGTGACCATGCCGGCCAACCCCGGCATGGGGCAAGAGGTGGTCCTGGTGGGTCTTGACTCGCCGCGCCATGCTGAACTCCACGCGATGCTGGTTGCCCGCATCGCCGACATCCGCAACCCGCAGAGCACCATGCCGATCATCGCGCTGGTCGATGCCGCAGCGGAAGTGGAAACCGAACTGTGGTCCCACTTGGAACGCATGAAGGAAGACGCCATCATCGTCCTCCAGAGGGCAGTCAAGCAAGTTGAGACCGGGACGTACGGCAACTGCCGCGTCCGCCGCCATGACCACGACAATCAACCGTGCAATCGCCGCATTTCCATGCGCCGGCTGCGCAAGTTCCCGCTGACCGGCAAGTGCGGCACGTGCGAAAGGAAAGAGCTTCGGCATCGCCCCCAAATACGGCGCCGCTGAATACCGGCACCCAGTGCCACCCGGGCCTACCCTTATAGGCCCGATTTTTTTTGCCCAAACACGCGATATTTGCTAGAATTTTTGCATAGACGAACCGATTAAGCCAGAAAAATGGACACAAATATTC
>Ga0163151_10001607_pt1 | contig 37458 bp, 29 predicted proteins | sample OliLakLV19MP5IB2_FD_145596 | JGI IMG/M metagenome (GOLD analysis project Ga0163151, IMG submission 145596) | Freshwater microbial mat bacterial communities from Lake Vanda, McMurdo Dry Valleys, Antarctica - Oligotrophic Lake LV.19.MP5.IB-2 | ecosystem: Environmental > Aquatic > Freshwater >... | reverse complement strand
AACTTCAAGCCAATATCAAACAACTTTTTCCTTTGCCGTTAGCCTTTTTGGTCAGCCCCTAATTTATCCAAATATCAGTATCTCAAGTCACCGAAATAATCCCGAAATTTCGGGATCGATGCACATTACAACCCCAAAATATCACTTACAAATGCATGGTTTTAAAGGAATAATCGCCTATTGCCTTGCATTAGTTTCAATAATTGTTCTGATATGTTGCTGATTTTAATTGAACTAGATATTTATCAGCAGGCCCTAATTAAGTCCGGTTCATTTTCTTATTTTGCATGAGTTAAGACCGAATTCTATCCTTATCAACTATCTAATAGCTGGAAATAGCCCGATTCTATGCCATGATGAAGTATTTTAAGAAACTGCTGAGCATCCCCGCCTTTTACCACTATTCCAGGCAAGTTTTATTGTTGGGTATGCCGCTTAAAAAATGGGCTGAATACGGCAATTATAACCATTCTAATGAAAGGATTGCCGATCTGGGTTGTGGGCCTTCAGACATCCTGAGGTATGTCGACAAAAATAATCCTCCCGGGTTTTACCTGGGTATAGATATTTCGGCAAGGTATCTGAAACAAGCTGAATTAAAAGCCAAAAAATTAAACCTGAACCATACGTTTGTCCGCCTGGATCTGAGTCAACTGTCCGTTGATCGGGACCTGAAGACACAATTGATCGGAATTTTGGATGAATTTAAAATCACTACAGTCAATTTATTCGGAGTCATTCACCACATAGACGATCCATCGGTCGTTACCACTTTAAATACTGTTTACGCCGCAGAGACCGTCCAGTCATTAAATACCCAGGATGTGTTGGTCATGGATAACAACAAAATCAATAATTTTTATGCTTCCCTGGACCGGGGTGAATATGTCAGAACGGAACAAGAATATGACGATTTGATGGATAATACAACATGGGATAAAAAAGATAAAATGTGGTCACAGGCTGGGGTAAGCAAGGTAAAATATATACATTATCGGCTCAGTAAATAGAGCTGTGGCCGGTCCGGACAAAATGATTAAAATTCCTTCCCTAATATTTTTTCAACTTCGTAGATCGAATTTATTTTCCCGGAAAACAAACAATAAAAAGAAGGACGGTCGCTACGTTTGACCATTTCCGTAGGACGGGCATCATCCATCACGCTTGATTTTAATTTTGCTTTGAGGGTAAACAATGAATGGATATACTGCATGGCAATATCCGGATTTAAGTATTGTTTTATCTGACGGATCATTTTTTCCTGATTGGATACCGGTTTGGCTATACATGCATTACAGTTGGAAACAAATTCCGGCTGGCAGTTTTTGTTAACCTGTTGACAATCAAATTCCGGCTGCCGGGCATAAGATGATTTATGATGGGTATACAACACTGAAGTCAGGGAGATATGACCCGAATTCCCATAGGGGATAAACGAAGCAAAGGGTCCATCAATTATGGTCAAGCCGGTATGCCACAGTGTCGGTGAATCCATCAAAACAATTTCAGCAATTTCGTACATCAGGTCCAGATCTTCTGTGCCAAAAATGGAATTGATCGTGTTGGTTCCTGTGTAGGTAGCATTGATGACAACAGCAGTTTTTAATTTTTGAAGTTCCAGAGAACCATTAAGGGAAAAGTCTACCTTCCAGTTTTGTTGCACTTTCTCTGCCTGTATGATTTTTGTATTTAACAGCACAGCGATGTTTTTATTGGCTTCCAGTCTTTCTATGTAGAATCCGGCAATCTCGGTTGGGTCAAAGCTGTATTCCTCTGTAAGGTATAAGGCTTCTATATGATCCATTTTAAAAAGCGGATGTTGATGGACTTTGCGAGCCTCGATGTGAACTGTATTACAAAATTGTTCAAACTGGCTGCTGGTAGTGCGTGAGGACGATTGGTCAATGGCATAATAATTTTCAAAACGGGCATTGATAAATTTTTTATGATCCGATGTAAATCGTTGTTTGTATTCCTGGGCCATTAAAGCGGTGGGAATGCTCCTGGGGTAATGATATCCTCCATGCAACCTGCCCTGATTGACCAGGGATGCTTTTGAAAACAATTCGGCTTCTTTTTCGATCAGCCCTATTTTATAGTTTTTTCCGGCGAGATACAGTGCGGTGTAGGCTCCGAAGATTCCTCCACCAATGATGACAAAATCAAATTCCCGCATAAAAGTCAAGGTGAATACCGGATGAAACAATAAGAAATCCAATAAACAGGACCATGCGAGGAAACATCATGAGATCAGGCTCCATCCGGCTTAAATCGTTTTAATTTATTCATGGATTTTAAATATTCCACTGTCAATGGTAGAATACGTACATGACTTCCCACTGAATCCGTCCATTCGACTGGTAATTCATAGACCTTCAGGTTTAACCATTCGGCTACAGCTAATAATTCAGTCGAAAAAAACCACCCTTTGCTTTTTGCCCCACCGGAATACAGTTTTGGATAGACTTCTCTTTTCATAAATTTGAATCCACACATGCCATCTGAAAAATGGACGCCCAAATAGTGCCTGGCGATAAAATTAAAACATCGGGATGTGAACCCCCGAATAAAACTTCTGTCGATGACTACTGAATTTTTTGTTAGCCTCGAGCCATATACGAGGTCATCACCAGCGTCCAATCGCCATAATACGTGTTTGAAATGCTTCAGATCCGTAGCCAAATCGAGGTCCATATAACCTATGAAATCAGCAGTAGATTGATTCCAGGAAGTTTGTAAAGCCAGGCCCACTCCTTTTTCCTCCAATCTCAAATATTTTATCCACGAATAGTCCAGGGCTAATTTTTCTCCAATGGCCTGGGTCTGATCGGTGGACCCATTATCTGCAATTATTATTTTCCAACCCGTATAGGAGGACAAATTTCTCTCTATAAAATCGGACAATAGCAGGACATTTTTTCTGAGTATTTTTTCTTCATTTAGTACAGGAATACTTATTTCAAACATAGACTTCTTTCATCGCTATAAAGTTCAAAGTTAAATTTTAAAATATATTACCCTCTGGTGGTATTGTTTTGGATCTATGAAGCTAAATATTATGGGCCGGTTTGGAGATTTCTTCCCGGGTAAAGGCTAAGATTCCATAACTAAAGTCGTCACAGCCCTGGTTACATATTCATAGGAATGTTTAGAATCATATTTTTTTATCGCACAATCCTTGGATGCAATATATTGACTATCATTTATTTAAATAAAAGATTAATATAAATTTATAAAATTTATATATAACTATAACATCCCTGGATTTAAGCGTTAAATTTAACACAGGTTACCCCTGTTATTTATTTGACTCCTTTTCCCGATTTTTGAGTGTACCGATTATGAAAAATTTTACCGCAAATCCAACCCCAAAGATCAATTCCTCCGCAACAGCTCTGAGTGTTAAAAGTGGACTATTCTCAATGCTGATACTTTCGGCCATGCTGGTGGGATTAAGTTTGCAATTCAGGAATCTACCAGTGTTCCAAAGATGAATTTCTCTTCTGGCATGAAAAATTTAAAATTTCTGCAGGATTCTGATATAATGGTCACGATTACCCCTCTGGATGCAGATAATCCGGAAGGCACCGGATGTCCCAATGATTTCACATTTACCATCAGACGGACCGTACGATCTGGAACCACTCTTCCTCAAATCGTTGCATTGACCGTGAATTATGCGGTGACTGGTAGTGGAGGCAATCCAGCGGTCGCCACTGATTTTCCAGGAGGGGTCTTCCCCTCAGGTACTTTCACTTTTAATGCTATGGAAGGACCTATAATCTCGGGAGCAATTACAAAAACACTGACCATTTACGCGGAACCCGATGCCATTATTGAACCCGATGAAGGATTTAGAGTTACGCTTTCCAACCCCTTTGCCTTGGGTGGTAGTGGCGGAAATATGGGCAATACTGCATTTCTCGGTAGTCCCTCATTTGCTGACGGTACCATACGCAACGATGACCCTTTTTCAATCGGCTCCATTATCTGTCTACTCGATACGGTAATAACCTCTACAAATCTGTTGCCGCCCATAGATACCTGCCAGGGCATGGGTGCAATAAATGTTCATTTGAGTGCCCGGGATTCCGTATCTGCTGCTGACTCCACCTGTCCTGATCAGAAAATTATCTATCGGATTTATGAGGCCCTGGATGGTTCGAGATGTATTCAAAAAATCACCGTCCGGGATACCGTTCCACCCGCATTGATTTGTGCAAATGATACTACAGTGGATTGTGTTCCGCCGCCCCAAATTTTGGGTTTTATCTCCGGAACAGATAATAGTGGGGGTACGGTGCTGATTACCTTCCTGAAGGACAGTGTGTCTGCTATTGATTCCGTCTGTGTTAATCAAAAAGTGATTTACAGGACATACCTGGGGGTAGATGAATGTATGAACGATACGATCTGCATTCAGAAAATCACCGTTCGGGATACCATCTCACCGGTTTTGATTTGTCCAAATGATACCATAGTGGAGTGTACCAATTTAGTGCCGGTGCCCGATAACACCGCTGTGACCGCCACAGATAATTGTGGAGGTATGGTGATGATTAGTTTTATCAAAGACAGTGTATCTGCCATGGACTCCACCTGCGTCAATCAAAAAGTAATATACAGAACATACCGGGGGGCAGATGAATGTAATAACGATACAATATGTATACAGAAAATCACGATTAGAGATACGGTAGCACCAACGATTATTTGTGGTAATCCGATAACAGTAGCATGCCGTGAAGATGCGCCGGTACCGGATCCGAATTCAATAAATTCCTCTATGGATAATTGTACCAATACCGGTTTAGCCCCAATTCAATTTTTTAGAGCTGTACTTTCCGGTACAAATGAAGACATACCTAATCTTTCACCTGGCACTGGCCAGGCTACCGTGATAGTAGACAACCTGGCTAATACCATGCGGGTAATAGTTTTATTCGATGGTTTAGTCGCTCCGAATACCGCTGCTCATATTCATGCACCTACGACTGTGGCATTTTCTGGTACTGCGGGTGTAGCCACTACAACGCCTACTTTTACAGGGTTTCCATCAGCTACCACCAGTGGTACTTATGATCAAACTTACGATATGACCCTGCCCGGCAGCTATCGGGCTGGTTATATTACTGCGAATGGAGGGACAATTGCATCGGCATTTGATTCTTTAAGAACGGCCATGGTGGCTGGCAAGTCATATTTAAACATTCATTCAACTATGTATCCCGCTGGTGAAATCAGGGGATTTTTATTTCCCTCCCCAACCATAGCCTGGGTGAAAGACAGTATTTCGACGGCGGATTCCATTTGCCTTAATAAATTGACCATATACCGGATATACAGCGCCACTGATGAATGTAACAATACTGCCTACTGCATACAGGAAATCATAGTCAAGGATACAATAGGTCCTGCCATTCCATCTCCTGTTCTCCCGGATACTTTGTATTGCCCAATAATAGCATTTGTCTCTGATATTCCGAGCGAAGCAACCGATAATTGTGGTGGCCAATTTACTGTGAGTTTTACCAATTTTGCCAAGGATAGTAACTGTGCCGGAGATTATAAATTGATGTATCTCTTTGTTTCGACGGATACCTGTGGGAATACCAGTATGTTATTGGATTCCATTCGAATCCTGGATACTTTGCCTCCCGTATTAACCGCTCCGGATACGATCCGGTTTGAATGCGATAATGCGCCTCTTCCTTATGCTAATCTGGATTCATTGATTGCTTACGGAGGTTTCGCCAAAGACAGTTGTTGCCTGGATTCAGCCTCTTTTGAATTGGCTTCTGAAGTTTCTTTGGTGAGCCAAGGTTCACTAATTATAACTCGTAGTTATGTCATTCATGATTGTTGTGGATTGACAGATACCTTTGCCCAGATCCTGATCGCTCCCCCATGCCTCCTTGACCTGGCACTTAAAAAAGTAATCAACGCGCCCACTCCATTTTTTGCTTCACCGGGTGGCATCGTACCCTATACTATTACGGTGTACAACCAGTTTGCAGTACCGGCTGACAGTATAAAAGTGATTGATTACCTGCCTTCAGTCGGTTCTTCCATAACTGATCCTGACTGGACCAATAATGGCGATGGTACCGCTTGTATCACCTTATCCAGGGCGAATGGCAGACTGCCCGCTTCCGGTTTATTAGAGGGAGATTCGGTGGTATTAAATTTTACGGTTCAATTAGGACTGGATATTCCTACTGCAGGGGCTATTAATGCTGCTGAAATCGTTTCAGCACTAGATACTTTTCATAATGTCCTTGATGATCTTGATAGCACTCCAAACGATGATCCCAATGACGAAACGGGCACCGTAGATGATGAGATTGATGATGACGGCACTCTTGACGAAGACGATAATGACATTGCCGGATTTTTTATCCTCCGGGCACCAGTATGCAATGATCAGCTCAATGTAAGCCTTGGAGCCAATTGTGAAAAATGTTTTACTGCAGACGATTTACTGGAAGGCATAACTGTGCCGGATGAGTTTTATACCATCCAACTCTATGATGCGGCCGGCAATAAAATTCCGGGTAACTGTGTAAACGAGAAGTACATCGGATATACACTGATTTATAAAGTAATATTAAATATACCGCAGTTTCAAAACAGTTGCTGGGGCCTGCTCACCATAGAAGACAAGACGCCTCCCCTGCTCAATTGTGCGGATGATACGATTGCTTGTTATGAATTGCCCACCCTGCCCTTATTGGCTGAGAATTCAGATGATTGTTACGATGGAAAAGTGGAATTGATTTCTGATCAATGGTTTGAGTATAATTGTGATTCTGTATTCTTAGGTTATGTAATCAGAACTATTCAAGGAACAGATCGTTGGGGTAATTTCAGAAGATGTACCAGTACTTTATTCATTGAAAGAACTGAACTAGATAGTGTGGTATGTCCGGTATTAGTCGATTTACCTTGCGAAATAAGGACTCAAATTGGTGGTGGTAAAACACTTAAAACTCCAATTGTTGTTGATCTAACCAAAGTAACTCCAACGTATTTAGTATCATTACAGAAAAAAACCTGGGACTTCACAGATGGTTCTAAAGATTGGATACTGAATCCAAATGTGCAGGTTGTTCCAAAAATCGAAGGACAAAATATTTGGCCGGGAGCTGGAGGTATATGTAAAATCAATAGTTTATATAGGGATACCAAACTGGATATCTGCGGTGCTGAATTTAAGATTTATAGAGAATGGATTATTACAGACTGGTGTACTCTTGAAGAAAGGACCTGCGTCCAATATATAAATGTAGAAGATAAAATAGCCCCGCAAATCATAGGTAGTTTGGCTCCATTTGTTTATAATGCAAGTGCACATGATTGTGTGGCTTCAGTGACGATACCAGCTTTAATCGCCGGTACAAATTATCGCGATTGTAATTTGGTAGTTCAAACTTATTCCATTCAATACGATGAACCTGGACATCCAGGTAAAATCGTGGTATTGACCGGAACTCTTCCATCTACAAAATTGACCTTACCTGTAGGTGAATACAAAGTTGTAATTACACTTACCGATCAATGTCAAAATAGAACATTGACTAGTCGATTGATTTACATCTACGATATCACGCCACCAACTCCTGTGTGTGATGAATTTACCCAGGTGACCGTCGATCCTGTTTCTTGTTGGGCTAAAGTAAAAGCCAAAGACCTGGATAACGGAAGCAGAGACAATTGTTGTGATGTGCTTCATTTTGCAGCAGCGCACATGGATAGTATCACGTATTGGAGAAAATATTGGGCAGATACCTTAGAAGCCCGTTGCGGCAAAGCAGCCTTCTGGAATAATAAAATCTTTTATGATGAACAAATCGAACGCTGGATCAATGCCTATGTATTTAAAGATGAAATAGGATTTAGTGAATGTGGAACATCCCAGGTGGTATTAAGGGTTTATGAAGCCTGTGGGGTACCGGTTTATGATCCCCATCTATGGCCCTGCAGTGAACATCAGTGGTTCTGGTACAACACAAACCAACAATTTAGGATCGAACACAACTGGAATTATTTCCATTCAACCGGTCCTAAAGATTGTAATTACCGGTATACGATCAACTGTATTGAAGATCATCAGGATCGGTTAAGAGGCCTTTGCGAGTTTGCAGAAGGTTATCCAACACCGGGAGGTTTGTGTTTTGCTCAATACCTGGGTGCTATTGAAAGCTTATTAAGCGCATGTGATAATGATTTGCATTTTGGTGCCCCCGCTAATTCAAGCGAAGCAAATCCTCCGGGAAATTATTGTTCGGCCAGATTATACAGTGACTGTATGGTCACGGTTTTAGTCGATGACAAGCAAGCCCCGGTAGTAGCCGAATTGGAAGACATCATAGTTTATTGTGACAGGGCTCCTGGTTATGCCGATGGACCAGATTGTGACGGTGGTGATGAATACCTGATCTGGCCAGGACTATTAAAAGACAGCAAAGGGGTAACACATGGATATTATGGAGGTAGTGACTTCCTCGGTATTCATTTTGATAACGATCATCAATCTGCTGAAGCCTGTGGATACGACTATACACATCATTGGGCACCGATCTATTGCAGAAGCTGGTTGTATGTGGATTCATTTGATTCTGCAGGACATATCGACCCCAAATTGTATTTTGAAAAATTAGTAATGTTTGATAAAGGAAGACCAACCAGGGCTTTATTAGCGTCTGAATTTTCCATTACTGACAATTGCAGACTTGATACTTCCACACTGACAGTGCAAGATGAAGGTAGTTTGAATGGTTGTACCGATGGTTGGATTCAACGTACCTGGACGATCAAAGACAAATGCGGCAACGCAGTCACTGCTAAACAAAAAGTGATCGTCAAACATCGCAGTGATTTTGAAGCGATCTTCCCTGAAGACAAAGTAGTTGAATGCGACTTTATCAATAGTACAGATCCGGATGATACCGGAAGACCGATCATTAGTGATGACGAATGTGAACAAGTAGGGGTCCAATACAAAGATCAAATCTTCACGATTGAAGAAGACGCTTGTTATAAAATTGTTCGTACCTGGACTTTAATAGACTGGTGTGTATACAATCCAAACGCTCCTTTCCATTATCCGGATGTAATTGTGAATGATAGTTTAAGGGCTGATACTGCTAGAAGATCTTGTGTATTCCGCAACCTCAAAGACAATAATGATGGTTATATGCAATACATACAGATCATCAAAGTGATTGATCTTGTTGCACCCAACATCACCAGCAAAGACACGACGATATGTATTTTCGCTGAAGATTGTAAATCAGATTTAGTCAGAATACCTTTTGCCGGAACAGATAATTGTACTGCACCCTCAGAAATTACTTACAGAGTGGAAGTAGATCTCAATGTAAGCGATGCTGTATTACTCAACAGAACTTATGTCAAATCAAGTATCGATATCAAAACGGCATCCAATCAAACGGAATTTGTATATAGTCCTTCCATTGCAAGCAAACATGTAGTCCATGTCATCGGTTCTGATAATTGTGGCAATGAAGACACCAGTAGTTATCGATTTGAATTAAGGGATTGTAAAAAACCAACTCCTTATTGTTACAATGGAATTGCAACAGTCATCATGCCTTCAACAGGTCTATTAACTGTATGGGCAGCTGACCTGGATGCAGGTAGTTATGATAATTGTACAGATTCATCCAAATTAAAATTCAGTTTCTCTGCGGATGTAAACAATTCCAATAGGGTATTCAGTTGTGCCGATATTCCAGATGGAATATCCAGAACCATACCGGTTGATATATGGGTGACAGATGAAGCAGGTAATCAGGATCATTGCAGTACTTATATTTTATTACAAGACAATTCAGGTAATATCTGTCCTGATGTTGCAGGAATTAGTGTAACCATCGGTGGTTCTATCAAAACTGAAAACAATGAACCGGTTGAACATGTAGGTGTAAATATTTACGGTGGTGCTACACAATTAAATTATCAAACTGGTATCAAAGGAACCTACCATTTTGAAGGATTGCCATCTAAAGCAAACTATTCAATAAAATCCAAACGCAATGATCAACCGATGAATGGGGTCAGCACCTTGGATTTAGTATTGATTCAAAAACATATACTCGGAGTTGAATTATTGGATTCACCATACAAAATCCTTGCTGCAGATATCGACAATGATAAACAAATCACAGCGATCGATTTAGTTGAATTGAGAAAATTGATTTTAGCAACTTACGAAGGCCTTCCAAATAACGAAAGTTGGAGATTTATACCAAAATCAACCACATTCGCAGACAAACAGAATCCATGGAATATCAATGAGATCATGATTGTGAAGGATGTAACAACTGATCATAAATCAGAAGACTTCGTCGGTATCAAAGTGGGTGATGTTAATGCTACTGCTGCTCCACATAGTTTAATGGGAGTGGAAGTGAGAGGGAATGAAACCGGATTAATTTTCGAGGTAGATGATCAGGTTATAAAATCTGGAGATATAGTCAGAGTTGCATTTAGATCACCTAATTTCAGGGGTGTTAGCGGATTTCAAGGGACTCTGGCAGCCGTGAGCAGCGAGCAGCGAGCTACGAGCTCATTGAGCGATGTAGAACTGATCGCTGGCAGCCTGGATATGAAACGTCAAAATATTGGCCTGCGTTACGCTCAGGAGGGAATGATTACTATGAGCTGGAATACGAATGCTAAAGCAGGAGTTGATATTGATGATCAACAGGTTTTATTCACGCTCGTTTTCAAAGCACAAGAAAACGGTAAAGTGAGTGAGGTATTGAGAATCGGTTCACAACATACCGTTGCTGATTCTTATCAAGGTAAAGGTGAGTTGGGTAATCTGAGCATTCGATTTGTACAAAATGGTCATGAGATTGTTGCGAAGAGTGAATTGTATCAGAATTATCCTAACCCATTTGATCAACGCACCGTCATTGGAATCAATCTTGCTTCTCAAGGAAGAGGAACTTTGAAAATCTATGATGCCACTGGAAGAACGATCCGAGCGATTGAAAAAGACTGGACCAAAGGATATCATGAGGTCTGGTTTGATAGGAAGGAAATTGGGTCTACCGGGGTTCTGTATTATAGATTTGAGTCGGGCTTCTTTACGGCCAGTAAAAAGATGGTGTTGATTAAATAAACCCTGACCGCTTGGGTATAAAATAATATTAATACATTATAAAGCCTCCCGGAATCCGGGGGGCTTTTTTTTGAGGACTAGTATATAGGTGAATAGTATGCTAAAATAAAATTTGAATAAAAGGGATACCCTACAGAGGCTAAATTTGATTATTAGTCATCCTTCATTGGATTTTAAAAACAGCCGTGTTATATAATTTGGCAATGAGGTCATAATTTTTACTGATGAGAAATCGCGCAATTTCTGAATCCAATATATGCTTTACCGACTCCCCCTTTATTTCGATCAATAGAAGCCGGGGTCGAATCCTGTCCCAGTCATTGGTACTGATGATTTCCCACTCTGAACCTTCCGTATCAATAGACATAAAATCAATGACCTCAGGCAGTTTGATATTTTTTATAGCTATAGGTAAGGTAGTCACCGGAATCATCTGGGTACGTATCGGTTGGTGACTTCCTGCCTGGAGTTGGTGTACCGTTTCAGTTGAAAAAGTATTCAGGGCCGGCTCATTAAAATAATAATACATCAATTCGGTGGTTTTGTTACAAATTCCTAAATTCAGGTTGATATCCCGGGGCCTTTGTTTCAAAAAATAATTAAACATATCAGGATTGGGTTCAATATTAATACCGGACCAGCCTTGTAGATAAAAGTAATAGGTATTCGAAAATCGAACAGGGTGATGCGCTCCGATATCAATATAAAATCCATTTCCCTTTACCCCTGATAATTTTTCGATCAACTGGTCTTCACCTTCCTGGGAATAAATGCGTTTACCCTTGCTTTGCACATATTTAATTTCTAATGGTTTGAAGTATCGTTGATACCATGTTTGAGGCAGATAGGACTTAAGTTTCATTTGGATATATTGTTTAATAACCGAAGAATATGGTAGCGGATCCTGCTCCAAATTGTGCCTTTGTATTGAAAAGTGTTTTTAAAAGTATAAGCGTCCGCAATTTGATCCAGCTCACGATGAGCCGGACCTGGATAAGGTGGTGGGAGAACTTCCAATTTTAGAATTAAATGCTTCAGAATGACAGTAGTATGGGTTCCACTTCCAAATCCAATATTGGTGACCAGGTTTTTATGTGGAGTAATAGTCCATCCTCCATGAAACCAACACGCGTACTGCCATTGTAAAGACCAATAATTATGGTTTCCATTTTGGGATTGATATTTTTCAAATTTTTTGGTCCAAAATTTTTTCTCCTCCCTGGTCAGAAACAAACTATCGTATGTCGGTGAGGTTTTAAAAACATCCCAGTGTTGTAGCTCCAGGTCATAATGTTGCCAGGCTCGTTTCCAACTGGCCCATCCCCAGATATGGGCATATTTTGAATAATAATAAGATCCTTTACCCCGAAGCATCCCATGTTGAAAATTATTACCGGTGATATGAAAAATGTTAGGGTCGTCTTTATAATCAGTTAACATCGTGGTACAGAAAGAAAAAAAATCCAGAGAAGGAAGGCAATCATCCTCTAAGATTATGCCTGCATCCACCTGGTCAAAAAACCAGGTAATGGCCGTGCATACTGCCAGTTTACATCCAAGGTGGTCAGATCTATAGAGCCGACGTACTTCACAAGTCCAGTCTATGCGCTCTGTTATTTCTTTTACTTCAGTGCATAAATATCGTTCACGGGGTTGATCGGGTCTTGGTCCGTCAGCCGAAATAAAAAGTCGGGTCGGTTTTACTTTTTTTAATTGACTAAAAACGCGCCTGGTGGTGGTGGGGCGGTTAAAAACCAAAAACAATACAGGTGTTTCCATTGTAAGTCCCGGATCAGGTATAGTTTTAAATCAGGATTTATGTAAAGGATTGTATTATTTTGCAAAACTATGCTAAAACCCTTTAAAGCACCGACTTCTTATATATCCAATTTATACGGGATGATACCTCTCCCTTTTTGAATGAAAATGAAATGTGCCTTAAAGTTTACCAAAGCGGCTGGCCAGTTAATCCGGGATGAAAATAGTCCATCTTAGTACCAATGATATCGGCGGGGCAGCACAGGCCGCAAAAAGGCTGCATGCCGGATTGATCCAGGCCGGAGAACATTCTACCTTTATTTCAAAGTATACTCATCATGAAAAAATTCAAAATCACATATCGTATGTAGGGCATCATTCCTTAAAGCATTTTTTAGAATTTGGCTTAGAACATTACATTTTAACAAAACGCTTTCCACCCCGTCACGGATATTCGAAGGATACCGTTTTATTCACTTCCCCACATTCCCTCTTTCATCCGGAAACCCTGCAATCGGTTTTAGAGGCCGATATTGTTCATCTCCACTGGACCTCTCACTTCCTGGATTATCAAACTTTTTTTAAACGAATCGATAAACCGGTGGTGTGGACCTTACACGATATGTACCCGTTCACCGGGGGCTGCCATTACAGCGGGGATTGTATGCAATTTGTCCGGGATTGTAAGGAATGCCCGCAAATCAAACAAACCGCCCAGCCCCAACTTGCCGTGCAATACTTTGAATATAAACGCAAGGCTTTGACGGGCATTAATAATTTATCGATAGTGGCACCGTCGCAATGGTTGTTTAACCTCTCCCGTCAAAGTGTATTGTTTAAAGACCGGCCTCATTACCATGTTGGTTATGGTCTTGATACCACCGTCTTTAAACTATTGGATAAGCATCAATGCCGGGTCAAATGGAAGATACCGGAAGGTAAGATCAATCTGTTGTTTGTGGCGCATTCATTAAAAATGTTATGGAAAGGTTTTGACATTTTGATTGAGGCTCTGAAAGGAGTCCCTAAAAACCGGATCCACCTCACCATAATTGGCAAAAACATTCCTGACCTTTCGGTTAAAGACCTGAGCACTTCCGCACTGGGTTATATCTCAGTAGAATATAAAATGGCCGAATTGTATAATGCCGCAGATCTATATATTACTCCATCGCTGAGGGATAATCTACCGAATACAATTATGGAATCCGTATCCTGTGGCACCCCCGTCCTGGCTTTTGAAATCGGCGGAATCCGGGAAATGATCCAGGCTGGTGAAAACGGACTCTTTGCCCATACACAAACTGTCCAGGGCATTACCGATGGAATAATGAGGTTTCTAAACCATCCAACTGTTTTTGATTCCTCAGCCATTCATCTTAAGGCCAGGGAAAAATATGATCTATCCAAATATGTCTCACAGTACCTGGAGCTATACCAGTCAATGGTGAGGTAATGGATTGGGGGGAGGTATGTTATGGTTTAGATAACCATTCAGTTTCCACAACAGAAATTTAGATGGGATTTTCATATGACTCCACATCGTTTGCGCCCATCCAAAATGTTTGGATAAGATTTTCCACCGTTCGAGTAAAGCCAGTCCTCTTTTTTTATCCGACAGTCCACCCCGCTGGAAATCACAAATGGTAATACCCAGATTGAGTGTGCTTTTTGCTCTTTTTGTTGTGCAGATAGCCCAATCCAGGTCGGCACAGATTTGGTATTGTATGTCATATGACCGTGCGACCGAGGTTTTGACGATCAAGGCTTGATGACAAATCACCATCCCGGATTTAAAACTGCGCCAATCCAGGGTCTTTGGGATTTTTTTATGCCTTGGGCCTTTATACCTTCCGTCCTGATGAACAAAAACCGCGTTGCCATATAAAATATCTTCCTGATGATGATGCGAATAAATGTACGATATCACCTGGGGGTCATGAAATACATCTCCGGCATTGAGAAAAACGATATACTCCCCATTTGCCAGTTTTATTCCTTTATTCATAGCATTGAATAATCCGGCATCTTTCTCACTGATCCAATCCGTGATTACATCTGTATAGGAAGTGATTACAGACTTCGTATCATCCGTGGAATCCCCATCAACAACAATCAATTGAATGAACTTACAGTTTTGTTCCCGGATATTTTGAAGTGTCCTCTTAAGGTTTTTACTGTCATTATAACAAACCGTAATGATGCTCAACCAGGGGCTTAGCTTTTTATTCATTGCCTCTGGCTATTTTATGGATTTAGATTTGGAGGACACTGACGTTGGTTTAATTGGAGGCAACTCCTGCTGAATAATGGGTGGGACCGTGTTTATTAGCGATTTAAATGCCGATGCTAATGAGGCCAATAACAATAAACCGAATAACCATCCTGAATAAAAAGAAATATTTTGTTGTTTTACGATTTCCCTGGGTTCAAATTTAAATTCAATTTTATGGTCACCTGCAGGTACCTGCATAGCCCTTAATAAATAGTTTGCTCTGAAATGTTCTGCGGGTTGACCATCGATCAAAGCATACCAACCCTTGTCCGGCCCATACCAGACCTCAGAGAATACAGCGAGTTGTGCACTGTCGGTGGACGATTGATAAGTCAGTTGATCAGGAAGATACTGGGTAAGCCTGATATTTCCTTGTCTGGAATACGAACGGGCTATTTGAATAGTGTTGAATTCCGGCACCAGCAGGATCGCCTCCTCTGCGGGATTGAGATGGGCTACCGCTTCAATTTCTTCTTCCGGGGAGTTTACTTTTTTAACCTTTGAGATAAACCAGGCATTTCCTAATGCATCCGGGTTGGGCTTCAAGGCACCCTGGGAACTGATCAAATATTTTGTATTCATCATGTTCAGTGCCGGCATACTTTTTTTACTAAAATAAAAGTCGATCATGTCCTGGCATCGCCTGAGCTTGGCTGGGCTTTCTCCACCAATGGCCTTGTGAAAAAAAGACGGAAAAGCTGATCCGAAAGTATTGACGCTGAGATCAAGGACCCGGTACGAAAGGCTGGTATCTTTTAGTATTTCCCGATCTACAGGACGGGGTTGATAATTGGAGGCTTCAACAGTCTCCTGTTGGAAACTCCCGCCATGGACATACCTTTTGGCCACGATCCAGAGATCAAAAACAATCACCAATCCAAAAGCTAAAAGAAAATCATTCTTTTTTATTTTTCCTACACCGAAAAAATATAATAACCCGCCCCCGAGGATCAAGATAACCAGCGACCGGAGGCTGTCTGACCTCAAATAAGAAGCTCGCGAATTCAATAATGCATTATACAATCCGCTGTTGTTTTTCCAGTCCGGGTCACCCATTTCAGATCTCATGTCAAACAGCGAAGGGCCTGCGAGGATCAATACGATCAACAAACCCGCTAGAGGGAATAACGTTTTTTTAAATAATTTCAGGATAGTTTCTTTCGTCCAGCTTTGTTGTATAAAATAGAATATACTGTACATGGAAAATACAGGAACCACCACAGCTAAAACATTCAGAATGGAATTGGGTGCTCTGAACTTGTCATAATATGGAAGATATTCAAACAAGGTTTTGTTCAATAAGGAAAAATTATAACCCAGGGATTGTAACATTATAAAAACCGCACTACATAAGGCAAACCATTTGAATGGACCGTGGACAAGTACGAGTCCCATGATAAAAGTCAATACAATCAATATCCCCAAATAATCCGGCCCATTCGTAAACGGCAAATCTCCCCAATAAAGGGGCAGGGTAAAGTCTGATGTAATGGGGGTCCCGTTTTTACGGAAAGCGTCCGCCATCGGTGACGCCTGGGACCATGGTTCTATACTCGACCCACCTACCGCGCCGGGCACCACTAGTGTCAATAGATCGGTTATTCCTTCACTCCACTGCATGGCATAATCCCATCCCAGTCCGCTTGTGCCGCTGGCAGTCGAAACATCCACCTGCTGCATTGATGAAGTATTTAAGATGGATCCTCCCCGCATCGTGTCTTTAGCGTAGGAGCGAAGGCCCATTAATACGGAAAAATTTACCATAAAAGAAATGAAAATCCCCACGACCAGTGCCAGTCCCGGCAAAATCAGCGTATGGAGTTTATTTTCTCTTATCCTGGTGATGATTTCTGCCAAGACGTAAAACATTAGAATCAGGGCAACATAATAAGTCATTTGAATATGATTCATCCGGACACAACCGGCTAATCCGAAAGTAAAAACCCAAAACCCTGTTTTCCACTGGTCATTAAACAATAAATATACACCGGTTATAATCAGTGGTATAAATCCCAGCGTGGCGATTTTAGTCAGGTGCCCCGCACTTGCCAGATTGATATGATTGGTAGCCAATGCTATTGAACAAGCTCCTATCAGGGAAAGCCAGGGGCCTATTCCCAAAAAATATAAACCGATAAAAGAAGCCAGGGATAATATTAGATAATATTTTAATGTTCCATTAAAAAACAAACTAAAACTGCGCACCAGATAATCGAACAAACTGGTTTTAACGGAAGGGGCATAGATTTGATAAGTTGGCATGCCGCCAAACATGGAATTGGTCCAATACGTTAACCTGCCCGTTTTTTCATGATGGGTCCGGGCTTCGTGTGCCGCACCTGCATTTTTAATCATATCGGGTTGATGCAAAACTTTTCCGCTCAACTCCGGAGAAAAAAACAGCAGATTGATTAAAACCAAAATAGACGCTGCAACCAGGTAAGGACTAAACAATTTAATCAAATTGGACATGATGTGGTTAAATTCACTTGGTCTACTGGTAGTAACATTAATTCAGCGAAGATAATACTTAATAATTTTTGAATAAGCGGTATACTCGTCACTACTCCGGTTTCTGATCCACTCAAATCGGCGTGATTTTTTTTGTAACCTTTTTTCATCGGGAAGTTGTTTTTGTTCTAATTTTCAAGGATTATTTTTAATGAAATAATCAATTCCGGTTTATATTTTTCCAAATAAATAGTTCAGCATGCACCTTATCCAATTACTTCATAACTCCGGTGGCCGCCGCATTGCTATGGTCATGGGGGAGGAACTGATCCTGATCAAAAAATATCTCACGGCTTTTGATTTGGCGAAATCAGCCATGGAACAAAAGAGCTCAATAACTGCCCTGGTTGAAGGCAATATTTCTCAGGAACGGATTTCTTATCACCCCGTTTATCAAGGCCTGAGTGCATGGAAAATATTACCGGCCTTTGACCACCCTACTGATCCCAGATGTTGTATGATTACCGGTACCGGCCTCACCCATACTGCCAGTGCGAAAAACAGGCAAGCTATGCACGCTGCTGCGGAACAATCCAAACTGACGGACAGTATGATCATGTACCAATGGGGTATGGAAGGGGGTAAACCGGAAGCCGGTAATATCGGTATTCAACCAGAATGGTTTTATAAAGGAAACGGATCCCAGCTTAAAGCGCACGGTGATCCTCTTTGCGTGCCCAATTACGGCCTTGATGGTGGCGAAGAACCAGAAATTGCAGGAATATATATTAATGACGGTGACGGCACACCTCACCGGGTTGGTTTTGCAACCGCCAATGAATTTTCAGACCATGTCATGGAGAAAAAAAATTACCTCTATCTGGCTCCTTCCAAAATCCGCCATTGTTCTATTGGTCCCGAATTGGTGATTACTGATGCATTTAAATCCATTGCAGGCAAGGCTTCTATTTCCCGCCGGGATCAAATCCTCTGGGAACAAACGCTGCATACCGGAGAAGATCATATGTCACATAGTCTGGAAAACCTGGAATACCATCACTTCAAATACGATAATCACCGCCTACCGTGGGATATTCATATTCATTTTATGGGCACCAGTGCTTTCAGTTTTGGCGCTGGTATTTCATTACAGGACGGAGACCTGATGTCTATACTATGGGAGGGAATGGGTAGGGCCCTTGTCAATCCTTTGTCCGTGGATAAGTCGGATAAAAAAATGATGCCGTTACCGCGCCTGTGACGATTAAGCCTACAGCTTATTCTTTGTTTTTATCATTTGTATGCTGTTGATCCGAGTCGAAAATATTTTGAACTGTATTTTCAGTCCTCATGAAAACATTGGCCACCGGTTTGTCCTGGAGCCTTTCCGTTTGCTTTTAAAACAAATAGATCCCCTGACCCAGGCCATTGAAGGCCGCCAGTATAAAAAGATCTTGCAGATCAGCATTTACCCCTCGTTTATAAGCCTTACGATCAGGATAGGTTTTAAATTGGTTGACATCCTCCTGCTGTTTTCCTTGTTCTTTTTCGCATATTTGGAGATTCTAAAACCTGGAAAATGACTCCTTCAAAAATTTCGACCACGCTTCTCTTAATATTCCTCCACCTGGTCACCCTTGCCCAGTCGGTATCCCTGCCGCGGAGCATTCCGGAACTGGAGGGGGTCAGCTCGGCTGGTATCAGTCAATTTATTGATGTGGTCAATAAAACCAAAAACGAAATGCATAGCCTGATGATTTTGCGCCATGGTAAAGTGATCGCCGAATCCTGGTGGGCCCCCTACCGGGCTGATCTTCGGCACACCATGTACTCCTGCAGCAAAAGCTTTACGGCTACCGCCATAGGTTTTGCCGTAGCTGAAAAAAAATTGAGCGTCGATGATAAAGTGGTTTCTTTCTTCCCGGGGGACAAACCGGATAGCATTTCTCCTTATCTGGAAGAGTTGAGTATTAAACATTTATTGACCATGTCGGTTGGTCACGCTTTTGATCCAACTTTTGCCGTAGCATCAAAAGAAAACAATTGGGTCAAAGGGTTTCTGGCGATACCCATTACTAACCAACCCGGATCTCAATTTTTATACAATTCCCTGGCTACCTATATGCTGTCCGCCATAATCCAAAAAGTGTCCGGACAGAAATTGATTGACTATCTCCAGCCCAGGTTGTTTGAGCCTCTGGGTATTGTCGGTGCCGACTGGGAAACGGATCCCATGGGCATCAATGCAGGGGGCTGGGGCCTGAGGATTAAAACAGAAGACATGGCCAAATTTGGCCAATTGTTTTTGCAAAAAGGCCAATGGAACGGGGATCAGATCCTTCCAACTTCCTGGATCGAATCCGCATCCTCCCAACAAATTCTTCAACACCCTGAATGGACGAGTGCAAAAAGGGATTCGAGTGATTGGGAACAGGGATATGGTTATCAAATGTGGCGCTGCCGGAATAATGCGTACCGCGGTGACGGAGCCTTTGGACAATACATTATCATCCTGCCCGACCAGGATGCCGTCATTGCCATCACCAGTGAGACCGCCGATATGCAGGATGAACTCAACCTGGTGTGGAAATATGTATTGCCTTCATTTAAATCTGAAAAATTGCCCTGGATTAAAACGAACCACACCGCTTTTCAACAAAAACTCAATCTGTTGAAATTACCGATCACCATAAGGGGGGTGACCCCTATACGGGCAAAAAGCCTTACCACTAAAACCTATTCCTTTTCCCCTAATTCACAATTTATAAACAGTCTCCAGTTTCAAATCAAAGAGGACGTTTGCCGCGTTCATTTAAAAATTGATGCCGATACGTTTAACCTTTCTTTTGGTAATGGAAGGTGGGTTGGTGGTGAAACCAATAAATTGGGTCCCAATCTGGTGATGGGGGCCAAAGGTCATTTTAATGGATTACCGGCCTCCAAGGTTGCTGGCAGTTACCGTTGGAAAGGCGACACCACCCTGGAATTGAGTTTGCGATATATTGAAAGCCCGCATTCGGAAACCTGGGTATGCCTGTTTAGTTCCGATAAAATTTCCGTGGATGTTCAAAACAGCTTTGATAAAAACAGAAATTATAAAATAACGGGTTTTGCCCAAACTTTAAAATCGCCTGCCTCCTTAATCGTTCGCGGAGATGATATGGGTTTTTCCCATTCCGGCAACCTTGCTTTGATCAAATCGTCTAAAGAAGGTATACAGACTTCTATTGAGGTCATCGTTGCATCCCCCTGGTTTCCGGAGGCAGTACAGATGCTGGAACAGAATCCAGGGATAGATGTGGGTATCCACCTTGCTATTACAAGCGAATGGGATAATATCAAATGGCGTCCAATGACCTCTTGTCCTAGCATTCAGGATCAGGATGGATATTTTTATCCCATGGTTTTTCCCAATAAAAATTATCCAGGCCAATCCATCCGCGAAAACAAATGGAAGCTGGAGGACATTGAGAAAGAATTCAGAGCACAAATAGAGATGGCCATTAAAAAAATACCCCGCATCAGCCATTTATCCTCTCATATGGGATGTACACAATTGGCAGAAGAAGTAAAAGCCATGACTAAACGGCTGGCGAAAGAATACAAGCTGGATATCGATCTGGAAGAGAAAGGGGTAAAATACATGCGGTACGACGGCCCCCGGGAAACTGGTAAAGAAAAAATCCAAAGTTTTATCAATGGCCTCAAAGCACTGGAACCCGGTCAGACTTATTTATTTGTGGATCACCCAGGCCTGGATGATTCAGAACTCCGGGCTATACATCACCTGGGATATGATCAGGTAGCCAAAGACCGGCAGGGGGTGACTGATTTATTTACCAGTGAACAGGTCAAATCATTTATTCGACAAAACGGGATTCGGTTGATCAGTTATAAGGATTTGGCTATAGAAAAATAAAAAGGAATAGTACCACTTAACACACTAAGGGACACTAAGATCTGTGTCCATTAAATTACTAAGTACTTTTTAGTTTTCTATTTCACGGGACTGAGGTTAATAAAAAGAACCACTTATTATAGAAAATAGGCTTTATTTAAAATTCCTTTTAGCCAGTTCTTTTCGCACTCGGCTCAAACTTTCCGGGGTGATCCCCAGGTAAGAAGCAATCATCCATTGCGGGACACGTAAGGTCAGGTCGGGGTAAAGATTGATAAAATCGAGGTACCGTTTTTCCGCAGAAGCACCGAGCAGAAGATTAATTCTTTGTTGCATATGGCGGATGTGGTTCTGAAGGGCCTGTTCATTAAAAGCCCTGAAGGTGGCATTGATCAATGAAGCCTGTTGTATAAATTTTTTATCCAATAAAACCGCCGTGGTATCTTCAACAGCTTCGATAAAATAATCGGAGGGTTCATTAAAAAATGCGCTGCTGCGGTCGCTGATGATCCAGTTTTCAGGGGCAAATTGAATGATGTGTTCTTTCCCGTTTTCTCCGATGCTGAAGGAACGCATTAATCCTTGTTCAATAAAAAAAGCATGTTTACATATTTCGCCAGGGCGCAATATGTATTGCCCTTTTTCGAATTGTTGCAATACGATTCCTTGGGTCAGGGTCAAAAACTGCTCTTCTGTGATACCACCTTTGGAGGTTAAATAGATCCTGAAATTCGTCATATCCTAGTGCCCGAGTTAGTAAATCATTTTTCAAACCCCGCTTTACCAACTTGGGTGCAGGTCATGATTTCAGCCTTTTTATTTGCCCTCCAGCACGGTACTTCCTTTTTGATTGATCTTGGAAATATGAAGATCATGGGGAATATTTAATTCATTCATCACGGCAACCATGGCTCTGCCTATATTTTCAATCTGGGTTTTGCCTTTTGCAAAGGTAAAGATAGCTGGCCCTGCACCTGAAATACTGCAGGTAAGAGCACCTGCTTCATAAGCCGCTTTTTTAACCTGGCTGAGAAAGGGAATTAAACAGGCCCTTTGGGGTTCGATGACCATATCGACCAGACTGCGTCCCATCATTTCCCAATCTTCCCGGTATAAGGCTGAAATTAATGTGCCCATGTTGGCCACTTGTTGATTAAATAATTTTATCGGTACCTCCGGCTTCAGGATACCCCGTGCTTCTTTGGTGAGGATCGTGATATGGGGAAACAATAAACCTACATAGAGGTCATTGGGGATAGGTAGTTGTATCACATCCGGCGGATCTAATGAACGTATAATCATCAGTCCTCCCAATAAAGAGGGAGCTACATTATCGGCATGGGTGGCCCCATCCGCAGCCCGCTCACCCATCACGGCAAAATCCAATAATTCAATTTTCCGGAAAGGTTCGCCCAGCAAGGCATTAGTGGCGACAAGAGCTGCGGCGGCACTGGCAGCACTGGATCCCATGCCGGTACCTACAGGCATCTTTTTTATGATGTCCAGTCCTATACCCATTTGGGGGTCGCCGAGTTTATCCAGCAAGGCTTGTACGGCTACAGATGCTGTATTGAGACCGGCATCCATAGGAATTTTTTCATGGTTGCAGGAAAGTATATGAGCTCCCGGGGCGTGGTGCCGGCTCGCCAATACTTCATCGCCCGGCGCTTCAATCGCCAATCCCATCACGTCAAATCCAACACAGATATTGGAAACAGTAGCCGGGGCAAACGCTTTTATTTTTTCAATAACCATAGCCTGACAAATAATCTCCTATAGTTACAATTTCCGCAAATACACCGGCAGCGGTCACTTCTGCCCCCGCACCAGGCCCCCGCACGACCAATGGCCGTTCCAGGTATCGTTCCGTAGTGAATACAAACATATTGTCGCTCCCTGCAAGTTGATAAAATGGATTGTCCGGACTTACTTGTTGAAGCCCGACGGATACTTTGCATTTGGATTGATCGCCAGACAATGCCTCTACTTTGGCTATTACCCGGATCTTACATTGGTTGGCCTCCGCTTCCAGGATGAGTCTGGTATACCGGTCGTCATCCTTTTCCAATACTTTAATAAAATCTTCCACCGACCTGGCTTTTAAGGCCTGGTCCGATAAGATTTTTTCAAGGCTTACGTCTTCCAATTCCACAGGATATCCTGCTTCCCTGGCGAGAATACAGATTTTACGACTGATGTCTTTGAGCGATAGATCGTCCCGGGGATCGGGTTCGGTATACCCTTTGGCCTTGGCTTCTTTTACCAGATCAGAAAAACGGATACCCGCAGTGAATTTATTAAAGATATAAGAAAGCGAACCGGATAATACTCCTTCGATTTTAAGGATACAATCTCCGGATATCATCAGGTTTTTTAAGGTCGATAATACTGGTAATCCGGCCCCGACATTAGTCTCATATTGAAATTGAACACCTCTTTTGTCGGCTATTTCTTTCAGCTTTTTGTATTTGGAATATTTGCTGGAAGCAGCGACTTTATTGGGTGTGCTGATACTGATACTGCCGTCCAGGATTTTGTCATATACGGAGGCCACCGCTTCTGAGGCGGTATTGTCGATAAAGATGGAATTGGACAGGTTCAGGCTTTTCATTTGTTCAATAAACCGGGCCAACTTCATTGGTTTGCCCTGATTCATCAGTTCCTCTTGCCAGGTTTCCGGTTTAAGGCCTTTTTCATTGAAGATCATTTTGCGGCTGTTTGCCAGGCCTACGATTTTGATTTCAAGATGTTTTGATTTTAACAGATATGCAGATTGGGCTTTGATTTGTTTGATCAGGGTACCTCCGATCAAACCACTGCCAACAATGAACAAATGCAGGACTTTGGTTTCAGATAAAAATAATCCTTCGTGCAAAGCATTAAGGGCTTTGGCTTCATCCGCTTTATTGATTACTGCAGAAATATTGAGTTCGGAAGAACCTTGTGCAATGGCTACTACATTCACACCGTTTTTACCTAATGACCTGAACATACGACCGGCAATGCCTGGGGTATATCGCATATTTTCTCCAATCAGGGCCACTACGGAAAGATCAGTTTCAATGATTACCGGCTCGACGGTTAAGGCTTCAATTTCATGGGCAAAGGCCTGATCGACCCCTTGCTTCGCTGACAATCCATCCTCCGGTCTAACGGCAAAACTGATGGATGATTCTGATGATCCCTGGGTGATCAACATGACATTGACCTGCTGGTCTGCCAGGGCTTCAAATACCTTAGCGGCTACTCCCGGAACACCAAATAATCCACTGCCCTGTAAGGTCAATAATGAAACCTTATTGATAGAAGATATACCGGTCACCGGGTAAGGGTGTTTTACCTTTTCTTTGGTGATGAGCGACCCTGGAAAACCCGGGTTGAAAGTATTTTTAATGGCAATAGGTATCCCCAGGTCCATGGCTGGTTTAATGGTAGGGGGGTAGATCACTTTAGCCCCAAAATGGGACATTTCCATCGCCTCTATATAAGATAATCTTGGAATGGTAAATGCTTTATCTACCATCTTGGGATCCGCGGTCAAAACCCCGTCCACATCCGTCCAGATCTCAATACAGTCCGCTTTCAGGCCCGCTCCAAGTAAAGAGGCGGTATAATCAGAACCACCCCTGCCCAGGGTCGTGGTCAATCCTCCTTTGGCACTGGCAATGAATCCGGTTACCACTTTTATTTTTTTAGAGGACCTGAATTTCTTTTTAATCAATTTGTAACTCAAGGCATAATCTACCCGGGCAGCACCAAAATTTTTATCGGTCTTGATGATATCCCTCGCATCTGTATATTCCGCCAGGAGGCCCCTTTGATTCATGGCCTGGGTGATGATCATACAAGAAGCTCTTTCTCCAAAACTAAGGACATAATCCATCGTCCTGGGTGAAGCTTCCATCACCAAATACGTACCTTGTAACAGATTTTTAAGGGTATGGGACATTTCCATAAAATCATGGATAATTAAGGTTTTATGCGAAGAGTCCTGAATCAACTCTTCGATAGCTTGTAAATGCCTGTCGTGAAAAATTGACCATAGCCCGATATAACTCTCATCTCCTTTGGCAGCAGCGTGAGCCATTTTGATCAGCGAATCGGTGACCCCACTGAAAGCCGAAAAAACCACCGTGTACGGGATTTTTTTTTCGGTATAGTCGATTAAGATTCCGATGACGGATAAAATCCGGTCCGGTTTACCTACGCTCGAACCTCCAAATTTTAATACTCGCATTTTTTTAAGAAACGATTGTCGATTGTAATACCTTTTTTGTTTTTGGGAAAGGACCCCAATAAGGGGCGCAAAGATAACAATTCAACAATCCGATAGCTATCGGATCAACAATTCAATTCAACAATTCGCCTCCTGACTTCCATACAAGCCCTCACATTGTGATAAGGGCATTTCCAAAAACCCATTTTATAATTGTCCATACCAGCATAATCGTCCAGAACCCCCCATTTCCATTCACCCTGAACATAGTCGATCAAATGGGTCCGGGTAAATTTCCATAGTCGGAATACCTTGTCCAGATAGTCCTCGTCCCTGCTGAGTTGATAAGCATGTAAAAAGCCGACCATACCTTCTGCGCTGACCCACCATTCCCGGTGATGGTCCCGGTGGCCGGTCAGGGCATCAAATTCATGAATAAAACTGCCATCGGGCTGGATACCCTCGGCAGCAGCGGCAGTAATCCTAAGGGCATGTTTTTTCCAGGATTCTGCCAATGATGGATTCCCGGCCTGAGCAGCACAATAATGAAGGAGCCAGGCAGCTTCTATATCATGTCCATAGGAAATACGCTGTGAGGTGGACTGCCAATGGCGGTCAAAAAACAAATCCAGATGACCGGTTTTTTTATTGATTATATATTTTTCAAAAATATCCAGCAAACCGGTTAACTCCATTAACAATTGAGGATCTTTCCATACCGTATATAAGTTGGCATACGCCTCAATGATATGGAGGTGGGTATTCATGGTCTTGGGGTCATTGCGGTCCTTATCACTAAGCCTCAAGTCATCCAATAATTTCCACTCCCTGGTAAATGCTTCAAAATATCCCCCTTCCTCCGGATCATAACTGTAGCGTTCAATCGTATAAAACAAATCGATAGCCATTTGCAGTGCTGTTGCCTCTTGAGAAATTTTATAATATTCTGACAACCCATAAATAGTAAATGCCAGGGCATAAATTTGTTTCCGGTCATTCTGTATTGTTCCGTCCGGATTTAAAGACCAAAAGACCCCTGAATACGTTGTATCATAAAATTTTTGCGCGATATATTCATAAGCCCGGACGGCTAGTTGTTTGTCTTCCTCATTTTTAAACTCTCCGTAGGCAGCAGAAAAAGTCCACAGGATGCGTGCATTCAGGACACTCCCTTTATGGGCTTCAGCAATCGGTTGGTTTGACTGGTTAATTTCACCGGCAAATCCGCCATAAATTCTATCGGGAGAATAAGTACGCCACCAGTTTAAAATGCGATGAACTTCCGGTTCAATTTCTTCTTTTAACCGTTGAAGGGTGTATTCCATTCCTGATTTTTATTGCTGCAGGGCCAGGTTACGATCTATGATGGCGTTCAATGTTTTTACCGAAGCAGCGGAACGGTATCCATCCGCGCTGGTATTCGTTACATAATCCAGCAATTGATCCATGGTACTTGTGGCGACCTGCATGCGGGTATCTGAAGATCCGTAATAAATAAAGATTTTCCCATCCTCATCCGCGATCCATCCATTGGAGAAAGCCACATTATTTACATCACCGATACGTTCACTTCCCTCAGGGGCGAGGAAATAACCTGCCGGTTTGTGCAGGATACGGGTAGGTTCCTTTAGGCCGGTAAGAAATAAATACAAGACATAACGCAAACCGGCAGCCGTATTGCGCACCCCGTGCGCCAGATGCAACCATCCTTCTGGTGTTTTTATGGGGGCAGGGCCCTGACCGTTTTTTACTTCGTAGACCGTATGGTATTTTTTTTTATCGAGGATATATTCCTGGTTTACGATTGCCGGACTCATTGAAGTACTAACCCCATATCCTATACCACCTCCGGTCCCTGCTTCAATGAAGCCATCCTGCGGACGGGTGTACAATAAATAGTGGCCGTCGACCCACTCCGGATGTAAAACGACATTGCGTTGTTGAGGTGAAGGAGAGACCAGATCGGGTAACCTTTCCCAGGACACCAGGTCTTTGGTTCGTGCAATCCCGGCCTGGGCAATAGCTGATGATTCGTCGCCATGTTTGGCTGCCGGATCTTTTCGCTCCGAACAAAATATACCATAGATCCATCCGTCTTCATGTGCGGTCAGTCTCATGTCATAAACGTTGACATCCGGATCTTCGGTCTCCGGCATCGTGATCGGATGGTCCCAAAACCTGAAATCACTGATTCCGTTTGGGCTTTCAGCGATGGCAAAAAAAGATTTCCGGTCTGCCCCTTCCACCCGCACAACCAGGATATATTTATTTTTCCATTTCATGGCCCCCGCGTTAAAAGTCGCATTGATCGGAAATCGTTTCATCAGGTAAGGATTAGACTCCGGATTCAGATCGTATTCCCAGTTGAGCGGGACATGTTCTGCCGTTAGAACAGGATAAACATACTTATGAAATATTCCGTTACCGGGAATAATTTTATCATTTGAGCGGGTAAGCAGTTTTTCTTTTTCAGCTTTTAACGCTGCTAGCCGTTCACTATAATTCATATACTTTTTTTAATTTATTCTACATTCCTGGTCCCGGATTAAGCTTGCTATATTCGCTTTCATCAGGGTTTATACAAATTAATTACATCCTTTTCAAAGAGTGTCGCAGGATAATCAAAAAAGGTTTTAAAATCCCCTGTACTGCTTTGTCCCTCAAAAGGAGCATAAAAATGATCCGGACGGCCATTGCGCCATACCAGCACATAACTCAATCCGGTGTCTTGTATGATCGAGTATAAAACACGGGTCCACCAATCGGTCTCCGTTATTTTTTCCAGGCCGGTTTCTGTAATTGCGAAAAGTTTATTTTTTTCTTTTCCTATTTTTTTTATGGTAGCCACCATACGTTTTGAGTTGGCTATGAAAGCCGAATCCGATTGGGGTGCATTCCGATGATAGGTATCAAAACCCAATAAGTCAATATATCCGTCCCCGGGATAACGTTCCAGATAATGTTGTTCACTTCTGAAATTGTCGGTAGAGTAGGCAAACAACAGATTATGGACTTTCTTTTTTCGAACCAGATAATTTACTGTCATTTGCCAAAAGGTTTTGTACTCTTCCGGGGTACAATGGTCCGCACCCCACCAAAACCAGCTCCCGGTGTGTTCATGATATGGACGGAAAATTACCGGAATCAATTCGTTGTCCGGCCCCCTTAGGCTTTTAAAAAAATCCGCCAGTTTGGTTAACGTTTTTTTATAGGATTTGAGATTTTTTTTATCCTCCAGTATCCTCCGGATGGTAAAGTCCATCTTATCCCAGGTGGTTTTAGATAAATCGAGTGGATTGTTGGGATGCCAGCTCAATGTATTGACTCCCCCGTAAGTATAAACAGCCTGGATCGACTGCCGCATAGTATTAAATGGGACTTCATCTAGGTTTTGCGGTTTATCCAGTTCCAGGTGGCCCAGGTCATGACCTACCACCCCCGGATGTTCTCCTGTTAGTGTTTTGACATCCGATTTATGGATCCCGCCAATCCAACGGGTAAGGTCTGCATTTAGGCCATAAGCCAAAGCATCCTGGTGGCCAAACATCACCCCTTTTTGACTCAGGTTAAATAAATTTTGGTAGAGCAGTTTGGTCTCTTTGGTGGCTTTTTTATCCACCTGGGAAAAGACAACATAAGGCAATACAAGGAACAGCAATAAACGTTTGAGTTTACCGCTTAATATAATTCCTCTATTAAGCAAGCCTCCGGATACCATCGAGTGATTTGACCTTGTTGAATACTACTGCCAGCCAATGTACGCTGAATGACAGAATTAAAGCTGGCAACACGTACATTTGTTTGCATAAGGAAAAATAACTTAAAAGGATGGATAAAATAGTACCAGATCAATCCATACAATCCACAGATCCGGATTTTTGGGATGAATTATATAACAATCAATTAACCCGGTGGGACCTCGGCCAGGTATCACCACCCCTTAAGGCTTTTATAGATCAATGGGAAGACAAAGCTGCCCGTATACTCATTCCCGGCGGTGGGTATTCTCATGAAGCCACCTACCTTGTAAAGCAACAATTCCAATCTATCTGCATTTTGGATCTGGCACCCAGTCTGATCCGTCAACTACATATACAATTTGCCGGGTATCCCGGTGTAAAAGTGGTTGAAGAAAATTTTTTTAATCATCAGGGACAGTATGATTTAATTCTAGAACAAACTTTTTTTTGTGCCTGTGACCCCCGTTTAAGGGAATCCTATGCGGATAAAATGTATGAACTGCTGACACCAGGGGGTCACCTCGCCGGCGTATTATTTGACAGGGATTTTGATTCACCCGGTCCACCTTTCGGTGGCAGCTTACAGGAATATATCAGACTATTTAAAGACAAATTTGACATTCATAAACTCGAACGGTGTTACAATTCCTTTGTCTCCAGACAAGGCACGGAGTTATTTTTCCATTTGATAAAAAAACAGGCTGCAATCGAGCATACGTAAACCTTAACTTAAAATATTTTATCTATCATTATAACATGAAATCAATCCTCTGGCTTTTATTAGGCCTTCCTTTCTATTCACTGGCCCAACAAGCTTCCATCTCTTTTGAGCAATGGATCAGCCTTAAACAAAGTGGCTCCGTTTCCATTTCACCCGATGGTCAATCTGTTTTATTCGCTACCACCAGTACGGATTGGAAAGAAAACAGTTACGACTCGGAATATTGGTTATCCAAAAATGGACAAACCCCTTTTCAATTGACCAGGACCCAGAAGGGAAGTAGTTCGGGAGCACAGTGGAGCCCGGATAGTAAATGGATAGGTTTTTTGGCCGACCGAGGTAACAAAAACCAAATCCACCTGTTGGCCGTTGCAGGAGGTGAATCAATATCGATAACCAACGAACCCGAAGGCGTTAACAGTTTTTCCTGGAGTCCGGATGGCCGTCAGATACTTTTTAGCAAAACCAACCCGGAATCTAAAAAAGATAAAAGCATAAAAGAACGATATGGAGTTTTTGGTACGGAAGGACAAGAATACCGGATGAATCATTTATGGATGATCCCTTTTAACCTGGACTCCATTGAATTGGCCGGGTTGTATCCCTGTTATGCGGATTCACTTTCTAATGTCAAAACTCCCTGTTATTCCCTGCCTAAATCCGCAGCCATTACGGAAGGTCCTTTTACCGTTGGCGATTATCGCTGGTCACCCGACGGGCAATATATTGCGTACACCCGGATGCCCGATCCTTTAATTAATAGCGGGATCCGTGCCGATATCGTTTTGTACAAGGTAGATTCAAAGGCCTCTGAAACCATCATAAGAAACCCTTCCTCTGATCTTGTGCAAGGATGGTCACCGGATAGTAAACAGCTGGTGTACACCAGCTCGGTAGAAGATACCTTGTCCCATTTTTATAAAAACAACCGAATGTTTATGTATGATCTGGCCACGGCAAAAAGCAATGAAATCGGTACTGGCTTTGATGAAAATAAATTTTTCATTGACTGGACGCTCCAGGGTATATGGTTTTCCGCCAACCAAAAGACCACCTCTAACTTGTATTTGATGGATCCGGTTAAACGTACCTGGACCAAGACAGCAATGCCTTATGATGTATTCAATGGGGCCAGTTTCAGCAAAGATGGCGGGGCCCATGTCATTTCTGCCAGAAAATACGATGGGTTAAGTGAGGTATCGTATCTTCCAGCCGGCGGTGAGTACCAGCAGCTCACCCAGTTTACCCATCAGATTAAAAACTGGAATACTCCGACCAATGAAGTTATCCGATGGAAAAGCAAAGATGGTATTGAAATAGAAGGAGTCCTGATCAAACCACGCGATTTTCAGGCTAATAAAAAATATCCCCTGCTTTGCCTGATCCATGGCGGACCGACCGGCGTAGACCGGCCAGAGCCCACTCCGTCTTATGTATATCCTGTGATACAATGGTGTGAAAAAGGAGCCATGGTATTAAGGGTTAATTACCGGGGATCTGCAGGATATGGTGAAAAATTCAGGGCATTAAATGTGCGCAACCTGGGCATCGGCGATATGTGGGATGTGATGAGTGGGGTGGACCATGTTAAAAAAATGGGAATAGTGGATACTACGAAAATGGGTTGTATGGGTTGGAGCCAGGGGGGGTATATTTCTGCTTTTTTAACCACCAATACCAATGCCTTCAAAGCCATTTCGGTCGGTGCAGGAATTTCCAATTGGATGACTTATTATGTCAATACCGACATCACTCCATTTACCCGTCAATACCTGCAAGCCACACCCTGGAGTGATCCGGCGATTTACCTGAAAACCTCGCCGATCAATAATATCAACAAAGCAGCCACTCCTACATTGATCCAACATGGTGAATTTGACAAAAGGGTACCCATACCCAATGCATATGAATTGTATCGGGGACTACAAGACCGCAAAGTCCCTTCCAAACTCATCGTATACAAAGGGTTTGGTCACGGCATCACCAAACCAAAAGAACGGCTGGCAGCGATCTGGCACAATTGGCAATGGTTTAATAAATATATTTGGGGTGAGGATGTAATAATGCCAGAATGAAGTATCAGCTTACAGTATCAGCTTTCAGTCACTGACCCATTTCAACTGACAACTGACAACTGATGACTGATGACTGATGACTGATGACTGATGACTGACTAATAAAACAATTCTAATTTTCCAATATGATACCTACCAAATCTTATGCGGCATATCTTCCTGACCAACCCCTGCGCCCTTTTGATTTTAATCGCAGAGCACCAGGGCCTCATGATGTACATATAGAAATTCAATACTGTGGGGTTTGTCACAGTGATTTACATCGTGCACGAGGTGAATGGGAAAACACTCATTTCCCATTGGTGCCCGGACATGAGATTGTAGGGGTGGTAAAAGAAGTTGGCAACTCGGTGACTAAATTTAAACCAGGGGACCTTGCAGCTGTCGGTGTAATCGTAGATTCTTGCCGGGTTTGTGAAAGTTGTAAAGGGCATATGGAACAATATTGTGATGAAAGTCCTACCGGCACCTACAATGCCCAGGCACGGGATGGATCGGGGTATACCCGGGGTGGTTATTCCAGTCATATCGTGACGGACGAAAGGTTTGTGTATTCTATTTCCGATCAATTGGATAGGGCGGCAATAGCACCCTTGTTATGTGCTGGTATCACCACCTATTCACCGCTGAAGTATGCAGGTGTAAAGAAGGGTACCCGGGTAGCAGTTGCCGGTTTAGGGGGACTGGGTCATATGGGGGTAAAATTTGCAGTGGCATTTGGGGCTGAAGTCACCTTGCTCAGTCACACTCCTGCCAAAGAAGCGGACGCCAAAAGATTAGGTGCCCATCATTTTATTTTATCGAGTGATCCGGATGAATTAAAAAAACATCATTCCCAATTTGATGTGGTATTAAATTGTATTTCCGCCCGGCATGATTATAAAACCTACCTCGATCTCCTGGCGCTCAACGGCAAAATGTTGATTGTGGGCCTTCCCCCGGAAAATCCAACCCTGGACCCCTTTGCAATGATTAAAAACAGACGAAGTATTATTGGATCGATGATAGGTGGTACGGATGAGACCCAGGAAATGTTGGATTTTTGTGCAGAACACCAAATCGTATCTGACATTGAAGTCATCCCGATTCAAAAAATAGATGAAGCTTATGACCGGATGATCAAAGGGGATGTGCGGTACCGGTTTGTGATTGACATGGCGAGTCTGTAAGTAGGGTACAACCAAATTTATTTGGTCGAATGACCTTTGAAATAATCCCGATAACTATATGGATCGATCCGTTGCAAAAACTTGCTTTCGCTACAGTTAATTTTCTTTCCGCAATGCCCAACCTGTCCATAATGCTCCAATCAGATCTACAGCGCCCAAAGCGATCAGGATCGGACCAACCCAGCCTGCCAGTACAAAGCCTGTAAAAAACAAAAAAACAACTATTCTTGCCTGAACAGTCCATGAAGCGAAAACACGCAGATTTGCCCGTGCAGCCAGGATGTAATAATAGGCCAGGACCAGGGCCACGACCCCCAGCACGTGAATCCAGATTTCATTAGTGGGTGGCATGTTCAACATTCCGAGTAAGGTGTTGGGCACAAAAACCAGTCCGGCACCCATTCCAATAAGATAGGCGCCAAAGACGGCCAGGGAGGTTGATGTTTTATTCATGATTTTTTACGATTACTGTATCTACGGTTTATTTTGTTTAGGACATATAATATCTATCATTTTCCCATGGTAAAAGACAATCGTGTGTTCTTCATCTTCAGAGTCGCTGAGATACATTTTTTTTATACCTTTTTGCACTCATTGCCTTCATTTCCCGGATTGTGTTTTCGGAGAAATGGGATTGATGGCCACAGTCGCATTCGTAGGATGAGGGGAAGATTTCTTTTGGCATAGTAATTTTAATACAATTTGCAATTAAAATTTTAAGTGTTGAACACGACTGCCGCTCTCATCCAGAGCCCTTCAGAAAAGCTAGTAATGCAATCGTTGCACCAACAAGACTAATGACAAAATTGATTGTATCCTGGCCAACCGTCCATTCCTGACTACCTGTTCGGATGCGATTCCACCCCCATCCAATCAAGATCGCCGCAATGAAGAGGAACCACGTCCTCATGATGCGCTCTGGCGTGAGCTGTTGTACGTCGATGAAGAACGAGCCAACGAACGCACACGCGAAGATAACTCCGCAGAACGTGGCAAAGAAGCCTGATCCCTTGGGTTTGGCCATATGTCTTATTCCATTCTGCCCATTGGATTCATCGAATGGGACAGGCTAACATCTATTCTACTGCCAATATCGGCATTACACCAATGTAAAGCGTATTATCCAGACCACCCAAAAATTGAAATAAAAAAATCACTAATAACCCCCTTGCTGTATAAAATCGTATACTATTCAATTAATCCAAGATGTTATCCTTTAGGTGGAGTTTTGCCGACTTCAATGATAGACAGACTTCTGCAAATTTTTCGGACAAGCAGGTTTGCAATTTCTGTATGGCGTGGAACTGCTTCAAAGGCTCCGGTTTTCGGATTTATCCAAAGAGAGTGTTCCTTGTCTTCACGTTTGAGAATGCAACCATGTAATCGAAGGTGTCGAAGTAAACTACCCCGTTTCAAATCCTCACTTTAGAATAACCGCTTCCAGAATTGCTCCTGCAGGAACGCCACGGAGACCATCGCTCCGGCGATCATCGAGAATCAACTGGATGGCCTTTGCCAGGTTTTCCCTGGCTGCGTCTTTAGTATGGCCCTGACCATTAGCTCCCGGAATTTCCGGACAATAGGCAATAAACCAATCCCCTTCCTTTTCAATAATTGCAGTAAATTCATTTACCATTTTGAGCTTTTTTTAGTTCCCCCTTCTTTCTGCCTGCTTAACAAACCATGGGCTGAGAAAGTATATTAACTAATCGCTTTCCTAAATAGGCACTACTTCAAAATTACAATTTAATACGCTGAATGGTAATTAATAAAATGAAGCATGAGTTAATAAAATTCCAATTTAATTATTATCATCCAAAAAAGAATTCAAACGGGCGCACGACAGATTGCACTAAGGTTAGGTTCGTGCGACTGAATTTATTCGGTAGGGCTTTGGCAATATGTGCAATTTGTCGTGCGCCCATTCAAACCTCCGGAAGTTAATATCCTGTCAACCGTTTCTGTGATCAGGTCATCTAAGTACAATGAAAGAAAGAGTGCCATCAAGCGATAATCCGCAAAGCACCCTCAAACTCTTTGCGCAGCAGTGCGTCACGCTCAATACTCTCTAAACACTCTTGATACGTCGGGAGATCCCCACTAAGTACAAACCTCTTGGACGCAGGCCCATCGTCCTCGCCTGAACGGTCGCTGCATGGGAGCAGGCAATCTAAGCGCAACGACTTTTCGATGATCTCTCGTATTGGGACGCGTGAGGGCATGGATTGCCGGATCTCGCGCGCATCCGCGATCCAAAGCGATGGCCCGTGATCAGCACAAACGTCCCGGTGTCCGTGCGAGCTACAAGATTTCAAATCCCTCTTTCCGCATGGAGGAGTGGCGTCGAATCGTGCGTATGTCGCCAGCCAAACCTGCAGACCCGCGAGCTCTGGCACGTGTCTCGTCGCATTTCCAAGTTGGGCCAACTGCGGTAAGTCGAGGTCAACGAACCCGCGATCGTCGGCTTGGCCAAACTCCGTTCGTTGTACCCGCTTGGCCTGGACGCGAGCATGGATTGCTCTTCCCGCCTTCTCGAAGCGCCAGTACCAGTCCGCACCAGTGCGCTTCTCTTCCGGAGGTGTGAATAAGGTGATTTCCACGTGGTTGGGAAAGCGTTCCAGGAGTTCGGTGGCCATTTCGACGGTAATGCACTCCTCGCGGTAAATCTGGCGAGAACCGGTTTCGGTCGACCGCAGCCCACGAGCGATTAGCTGATCGCGTGACAAAAGCCTACTGATCACCTCGAATGCACAGTGGGCAATGTCACAAAGAATCCTCTGGTTTTCACTTTTCATTGATAAGACGAATTTGAAGTGTATAGAACTACTGCCAATATTGCTTTTACCACAAATATATATTTCATTATTATACAAAATGGCAGTAAAAAAATTGCCAACTGATTTTGAAGCTAAACCAACCTCTGTGCCTCCGGGTGAATTATTAAGAGGTCTTTTCAAAGAAATGGGATTGATAGCCACAGTCGCATTCGTAGAATGAGGGGAATATTTCTTTTGCCATAGTATTTTTCCTCACTTATCCGATTTAGTGCGGTGTTGAGGGTACATCAATCATTTGGTTTAGGTCAGGTGGAATTGGAGCTCTCATTATAATTATTTCTTTTGTGATTTTGTTTATGATTCGAAATGCTCGAAAATGCCGCAGAATCCCACACGTTAGGTGCACGTTTTGTTGGGCGTTTTTATTTATTTAGCAACTCTCTTGCCTTAATAAGACGCTCCGCCAAAACTTTAGGTAGTGACCCTGGCGACTTCGGCTGTTTTTCAAATCTTTCTAAAATCTCGACTTCTTCATTGTATCGCTTTTCTTTACGGTAAATAACTGCCAATTGCTCATAATACCAAGGGGCTACCCCAAGACCTTTTTTCTTCGCTTCTTTTTCGGTTTCATTTACCAATTTTAGAAGCGGTTCAATAGCCTCTGGGTAATTTTTTTCTTCCATTAATTGCTTTACTCTATCAACATAATCCGTAAAATGCTTTCCTTTTACCCTTTCAGTTTGCTTGAAATGATACTTTTTCTCAATGGGACCCAATAACTGAAACAATATTTCAACAAAATCATTTTCACTGACATATGTTTTTAGCAGACGGGGCTTTACAATTTCTAAATAACCACCTTCAATAATAAGTTGTGATATTTCTTTTGGAACATATCCAATGAAGTAACGCTTATTCCCTAAAAACGCTTTACGACACCCGATTACTTTTATTGCATTCTTGTCGTATTTGTTATCTTCTTCTTGCTCAAGTTCTAGCCAGCAACCTTCGGTATTTTGCGAAAAAGACATAGCGGCATTTTTTTGAAATTGAATTCCTGCTACTTCGAGGCGTTCCTCAAAAATCATATATCCTTCTGGAATTTCTTGTTCTTGAAGATGGAATTTTTTATCAGCCATAACTTTTTACCTCAAATACCCAACGCTGTTTTGCAAGGGAACGCCCAATATCTATTCTACTACCAATATCGGCCTTAAGACTAATAT
>Ga0163151_10001606_pt1 | contig 37459 bp, 25 predicted proteins | sample OliLakLV19MP5IB2_FD_145596 | JGI IMG/M metagenome (GOLD analysis project Ga0163151, IMG submission 145596) | Freshwater microbial mat bacterial communities from Lake Vanda, McMurdo Dry Valleys, Antarctica - Oligotrophic Lake LV.19.MP5.IB-2 | ecosystem: Environmental > Aquatic > Freshwater >... | reverse complement strand
AGCATTGCGCTGGATGCTTCGCGGCCGGCATTTGCCGCCACAGTACGAATTCTCGCCCGAAACAGAACATACATTCTTGCAAAGAAGTGATTATCAGGTCGTACCGTCCGAAGTTGCGGAATCGCTGGTCCTCATGGCTGTCCGCGCCCTCCTGGGCTGGTTGATCGCGCCCCTCGGCGGCACGGTCCTCGGTGCAATCTACGACTTCTGCTGGGCTCGCTTCGAGTTCGTCTGGGAAGCGTTCCTGGTCGTCGCGAAGTGGTTCAGCACCTGGATCCTGATGCCCATCGTCAACATCGTCCTCGCCTTCTTCAAGGCGATCGCCGATGTCTGGGGCAGCATCACGGGCCGGAAGTAAGCCTTTCCCGAAGCGGAGTGAAACCCCTCACCGGGTGACACTCCGCTGAGGGTCAGCTTCTTCACTGGAGGGGGGCAAGTAGATGGTGCAAACCATCTGCTTCGCTCCCCTTCTTTTTTGGCGCAAACTACTACATAAATTCGTACTGAGCATTATAATAAAATTTTTCCGTGTACTAAACGTTGATTATGAACAGAAATGGCCCGAAAAGTTGGAGAGGAAACAAGAGCGAGCCGCCTTGGCGACTCGCTCTTGCTCCAATCAACACGCATGGTGTTCGCTCAGATAGCGAACTATGAAACCAGCATGACGACCGCGGTGGCGTTGTCCCGGGTGTTGTCGGCGACTGCCATGGCGAGCAAGTCGTGCGCTATCTCCTGGGCGCTTTTGCCACTGGACAGAATCTGCTGAACGCTGGTCAGGCTGCTGTAATCGACCAGACCATCGGAGCAGACGAGGTAGACGTCTGCGGACTGCATCGGAAACTTGAGCGAGTCCCACTCGGGCGCGGCAGCGGTTCCGCCGACACACCGATACAGCGTGTTGCGCAGGGGGCTGGAGGACAGCTGGCTGGCGGAGAGCTGACCGTTGCGAACGAGCATCGCTCCCAGCGAGTGCTCTTCGGTCAAGCGCTCGAGCTGCCCGCCGCGCAGACGGAAGAAGTGCGAGTCGCCGCAGGAGCCCAACTCGATCTCGTCCTCGCAGAACCGAGCCGCGACCGTCGTTGTGCCGAACCCTTTCAGCGAGTAGTCGGCAGCGAAGAGCGCCGCCATCTTGTTGTTGCCGCCGAGAATCCCATCCGAGAACCAGGCGGAGACAGTCGGATCGACCTCGTCGAACGCCTCGATCACGGTCGTCGCCGCGGTTTCTCCAGCCGCCATGCCGCCCATGCCGTCCGCGATCACCACCATGCCGACACGGCGCGGGTCAGACGCAGGCGGCACGACTTTGATCAGGTATCGATCTTCGTTGTTGGCGCGCCCGCCGATGTGCGTACCACCACCGACGGTGACAGACAGCTGAACCTTAACCTGAGCGCTTTGACCGGACTTCGTCACGTGAGACCTCTGGGTGAGAATGAAGGCCACGGCGGCCACGAGAATGAGAGCCGCCACGGAAAGGAGCATGGTCATGACCGAGTGATCTTGATTGCTTGCGGCGAAGAACGGCATCACCGACTTCGCCAAAAACGCACCGCTGGTAGTGCCCAACTGAATTCCCCTTCAAATTAGGAAGATGTTGTTCAGCTGACGTGGACTTGCGTACGTCAGACTAAACAAGTTGCTTTGAACGAACGTCTCGTGATTGAAACGCTCGTCACACAATCGGCGAGGGAAACGTTCCTTCGCCACTGAGAAACTGGTGTGCTTCGACAAAGTCACTTCACTCTGCAAACGCAATGCGCTCCTCGAGAGATGCGACACCAAGACTTACTTCGCCTTGCGCAGATAAGTCCAACGCACGGCGCCATACAACATGCCAACGGAAACGGCGCCCCAGAAGAGGCTCCACAGAACCGCTGGAACGCCGGTCATCTCCGCCATGATGGTGGCATCGCTGAACGAATCACTCGTCCCCGACAAACCGACCGAGTGCAGCACCAAGCCAATCACGGAAGTGACGGCGTCGAGCGCAGTAATCACGGAGAGAAACGCGACCACGAACTGGCGGGTGGTCGGACCAAGTTTCACTCCGGCATAAATCAGCGCGGAGGCGGAAAGCAGCCCCCAGAACACACTGTAGATGCCCTGCAGCGCGTCGTGACTGAAGACAGCGCCGAGCATAAACCAGAGCGTCGAAACACCAATCAGCGCGCCTAAGCCCATCAGAAGCGACTTGCAACGTTCCTGTTTGCTGCCCAGCACGATGAAGATACTTCCGAAAAGAGCGGTGCCGAGGTAGCCTGTCTGTGTCCAGATCCAGGGCATACCGCCCCGACAGAGTGTCAGCCCGGCGTGCCCATGTCCATCCGAAACCACGGTCATGCCGATGACACTACCGCCGGTGAACAGACAGAAGATGGCGTGACCGAGTTCATGCAGGGTGGTGACGAAGATGTTGAGCGGGGTGAGGATGATTCTTGCAAACGGCATGTTCCACAGAATCAGAGTCAAAACCGTCATGGCAACGAGAATCGCCAATGAAGCGGATCGCTTCGAATCGGTCGAATCCGACATAATTGTGCTCCTGTTCAGTTGAGGAAACGGTTAAAGCTTTTAGTGCGCGGTTTTTAAATCTCAAGTAATTTGGACGAAGATAAGTTCATGGTTGGCAGAACCTAGATTTCAAATCAACGCTAATCTTCGTTTTTCAGCTTCTGGTAACTAAATGCTAATGACGCCACCCTGGCATATCGTATATATCCTCATATCAAAAGTACTTTGGAAGACAGGCAACCATGAGCACTGAGCCCAAGCCCACAGGACAAAACGATGAAAATCCGGTCGTGGTAGCAGAACACGTCCAAAAATCGTTCGGCAAATTTACCGCCATCTCTGACGTCAATTTCACCGTCAAACGCGGCGAAATTGTCGGATTGCTGGGAGCCAACGGTGCGGGCAAAACAACATTGATTCAAATGCTGCTCGGCTTGCTCAGTCCCAGCTCCGGAAAGATCAGAATCTTCGGAATGGATCCGGAGAAAGATCGGATCTCGATTTTGAGACGCGCAAACTTTTCGTCGGCTTACGTTTCCCTGCCTTACAATCTCAAGGTCTGGGAGAATCTCGATATTTTTGCGGGACTATACTGCATCAAAAACAAAAAGGAAAAGATCGATCACCTGCTTGAATTGTTTGGAGTGAAACATCTCAAAACCCGCATGACGGGGAGACTTTCCTCAGGTGAATCGACGCGGGTGAATTTGTGCAAAGCGCTTTTAAACGATCCCGAAATTCTTTTTCTTGACGAACCCACAGCCAGCCTGGATCCTGATATCGCGGACAAGGTAAGAAAACTTCTGGCCCGCTATCGCGAAGAACACAACGTCACGATGATTTATACAAGCCACAACATGCGTGACGTCGAAGAGCTTTGCGACAGAATCATGTTCGTTGCCGGCGGTAAAATTATTGCCGACGGACAAACGTCCGATATTTTGAGCAAGTTCGAAGAACAATCGCTGGAAGAGCTGTTTATCAAAATCGCCCGCGATGGAGAGATCACCACGCTTGGTGGCACAAACGAGGAAACCGCGACATGATCAACTGGCAAGTCGTAGCAGCTTTGGGCAAGCGCTACATTTATATCTATTCGCGAAACAGTTTCAGAATACTCGACATCGTATTTTGGCCGGTGATGGATCTACTGGTCTGGGGCTGGGTTTCGGCATACATGATGACCAGTCAAAAAGGTCTGCCGCAGATGGCGACGTTTCTTATCGGTGCCATCATTCTGTTCAACATCCTGCTCCGAGTGCAGCAAGGCATCACGGTTTCATTCTTAGAAGACATCTGGTCCCGCAATTTGCTAAACGTTTTTGCCGCACCAGTAAGAGCCAGCGAATTTGTGGCCGCCACTTATCTGGTCGGGCTCACTCAAGCACTGGCTGTAATGTGCGTCATGTCTGTTGCCGCATATTTTATTTATGGCTTCAGTGTCAGTTCAATCGGCTGGACATTGATACCACTATTTCTAAACCTACTGATGATGGGCTGGTCGCTTGGACTTTGCACAACCGCATTGATTCTGCGTTTCGGCAATCAAGCCGAGGCGCTGGCGTGGGCGGTGCCTTTTTTGATCCAGCCACTATCGGCGGTTTTCTATCCGGTTTCGATCTTGCCGAAGTTTCTGCAACCGATTTCGTATTGTCTCCCAGCAGCACACGTTTTCGAGGGCATGCGCGAGGTTTTACAACAGAACAAATTTCCGCAAGAACATCTAATCGCGGCCGCCGTTCTCAACGTAATTTATATGACACTATCCGGTTTCTTTTTCGCTCACATGTTCAAAGAAGCGCGCCGCAAGGGCTTAATCTCGAAGCTTGTGGTTTAGCGATTAAGCAGTTTCGATACTTTCAAAAACGTTTTGCTGACTGAATAAAAATAATTTCGGCTGTCAAGCGCGACTACTCAGGATCGTCGGGTAAGAAAGACTTATCGGGACAGTTTACAATAGAAAGTCGGGGTGCACCATGGCAGGACTCTCGAAGACCGTTGCGTCTTTTTGGAAACAAGTTTGGACAGCTTTGATACCTTCAGGAAACGAAAGCGCCTGGGATGACTACCGAAGTGCGCGAACGCTGGCTACACCTGCCGCTCCGTCGAAATATTAGAACGCGATTCGATCGAACTCGCCAAGATTTTTTGCGACTACTTGCTAAAAAATGCAGAAGTGCGCTTCCAATGATAAGCTTACCTGGATGTGTATTGACCCAGACGGGTGGCGCTCCGGCATTCTTGAATGTTTTTTCCAACTATTGCTTCGACAAGGATTTACACAATGAGATTCAAAGTACTCCTGGCTACTTTAGCCGTAGCTTCCACAGCGCTTGCAGCCGTTGAAGCGCAGGACCGAGTCGGTCTTTACTTGCGTGGCACCAATCACCAGCGCGGCGGCGATGCGATCGCGCAGGAAACCGCGAACTTGTACATTTACGATGGTGCCAAAGTCAAAGCTTACGATCAAACCAAAATCTGGGCGCATGATAACTGCAGCGTAGAAGGTTATGGACAGGCAACAATTTGGGCTAAAGCAGAAACCAAAATTCGCGCTTTTGATACCACTCGTGTGATCGCCACCAACTCGGCAAACGTCGAAGCCAACGGCAGCAGCAACGTGGTTGCCGATCAACACGTCAAAGTCGACGCTCACGGAAACGTCAATGTCAACGCTGGAGACGAAGTCGTCATCACAGCCGACGGCAACTGCACGATCTTCGCCCGCGACAAAGCGAAAGTTACAGTCAACGGAAACTGCATCGTCATGGCGCTCGGCAATTCGAACGTAATAGCGACCGGCAACGTTCATGTCAAAGCTTATGACAATGCGAAGGTTGATGCCAAAGGCGATTGCAACATCGAAGCCTGGGGCACGTCCGACATCACCACTGATGGCAAAGTCGTTGTCGAAGCACACGACAATTCCGTCAAGGTAAACAAGAAAGGCTAAACGCGGCTTGCGGTCAGCGTTTCGAACATTCAAAAATTGGAAAGTGAAAGAACCCTGCTCTAAATTGAGCAGGGTTTTTATTTGTCGCGATGCCCGTTCTAGTCGCAGTGAAGTCGATGGACATTGCACTTGAAGATGACTGCCGACAGAAACCGAACAGAACGGTGACTGTCACTGCGCCAGGTTTCTGTCATCACGATGCCGTTTCAGTCGCGGGGAAAGCTGATGCCGACCGACTTTAATCGTTTTGCTCTATTGGAATAAAAAAGAAACCCTGCTCTTCTTGAGCAGGGCTTTCGATCTTTCTAGGCTGTTTGGATCAGGACTAAACCTGATGTCCATTGATTCTGTAAGCTCTACGCGATGGTGACATCTTTGCAGAGATAAACGTCTTGAATTGCGTTGAGCAATTGGACGCCTTCTTTCATTGGCTTCTGGAACGCTTTGCGGCCGGAGATCAGTCCAGTTCCGCCGGCTCTCTTATTGACCACAGCGGTCATGATTGCTTGTTCCATATCGTTGGCGCCCGAGGCACCGCCTGAGTTGATCAAGCCTGCGCGACCCATATAGCAGTTAGCTACCTGGTAGCGGGTCAGGTCGATCGGGTGATCGGTGGTCAGTTCGGAGTAGACGCGGGCATCGGTTTTGCCGAATTTGACTGCGTTGTATCCGCCATTATTTTCAGGCAATTTTTGTTTGATGATGTCGGCTTGAATCGTGACGCCGAGGTGGTTTGCTTGACCGGTCAAGTCGGCTGACAAATGATAGTCCACGCCATCTTTGACGAAAGCAGGGTTACGGGTGTAGCACCACAATATGGTGGCCATGCCGAGTTGGTGAGCTTCCTGGAAGGCTTCGGATACTTCGATGATCTGACGAGCGGACTCATCGGAACCGAAATAGATTGTGGCGCCGACAGCTGCAGCACCCAGTTCCCAGGCTTCTTGAACGCTACCGAACATGATCTGATCGTATTTGTTTGGATACGAAAGGAATTCGTTGTGGTTGATTTTAACGATGAAAGGAATTTTGTGAGCGTATTTACGCGAGATGGTTCCGAGCACACCGAACGTGGTGGCAACAGCGTTACATCCGCCTTCGATAGCGAGTTTGACGATGTTTTCGCCATCAAAATAAATTGGGTTTTTAGCGAATGAAGCGCCCGCAGCGTGCTCGATACCCTGATCGACAGGGAGGATCGAGAGAAAACCGGTGCCGCCCAATCTACCGTGGTTGTAGATGCTGGCGAGGTTTCGTAGAACTTGAGGGTTTCTATCGCTCTGAGTCCAGACTCTATCAATGAAGTCAGGACCAGGCAAATGGAGCAACTCTTTGTCGATGGTTTTGCTCGTATGGTTTAGATAATACGAAGCCTTGTCACCAAGAGCCTTTTCAATGTTAGTTAACTCTGTCATCACTGGCATGAAATAAATGCCTCCGCAAGGTCGGTATCAGATGGCAGCACGACTAATGACGCGCTAATCACAATAAGCTAGCAGCAAAACGGCTATAGCGTTAGAAATATACAAAAACATCACTAATTACTGCAACGCAGCTTAACGGAACTGCGAGTCAGGGGCCGCAATCCTCACTAATCAATCGTGTAAGTTGTCGATCGGCTGCGATAGTTCGAGTAAAACGCCGCTTGTACTTTTGGGATGCAAAAACGCAATAGAGGCACCATCGGCTCCTACTCTGGGTTTTTCATCAATGAGCTTGATGCCCTTTTCCTTTAATTTGCCGAGTTCGTCTTCAATGTTGTCGACGCCGAGGCAGATGTGGTGCAGTCCGGTGCCACGCTTGGCGATGAACTTACCGACGGGTGTATCGGGTCCAAGTGGCTCCAGAAGCTCGATATGAGTGTTTCCGACTTCCAGTTTCGCGACCCGCACGCCTTGTTCTTCGACTGTTTCAATCGTTATACAGTCCAATCCCAGAGTCTCTTTATAGAAACGCAGTGACTCTTCGAGATTATCGACAGCCACCGCAATGTGATCCATTCGCACGAGATGTTCTCCATAAAGGCGCAAGGGCAGGCGCTATGCATCATACAAGAAAACGGCGCGGGATCGAAGCGCTAGCTTCTGCAGTTTCGTTTTAGAAACCGCGATGTTGCCGCCTCGAAGAAGGTTTTTGAACGACTAAGGGCCGAATCCCGACGCGCGCTCGAAAAATTTGTGAATGATGTTGAACTTTCGCAGTTCGCTAAACTCATCGTACTCTTTCCAAGTGCTCATTAAGCGCGTCTGCCGTTCGATCATGCTGACTTGATCGAATGGACTCCAAACTTCGCCTCGCCATTTTAGGTCGTAGTAGAACTTATTAAGAGAGGTCGTCAAGTTGACGGTGGTGTCGACGTTCAAAATGTAGTCCTGACCGTCTTCACGAATAGGGAAGTAAAGACCTTCTCCTGGCGGTGGGACCAGCTGATTACGTGATACCGCATGTGGGGCTGGAATGCGGATTTTTTCCTTTCGATGCAAGAAGAAACCAGCCTCAGCCGGTTGTGCCAGTCCACTCGACACACTGAAGAGAAGAACCGAACATATGCAAATTCTAATCTGCGCCATCGTTATCATTGGTTTTCTCCACTTCCACGTCTGCTCGTCCGGGTCCGAGCCGAGTTGCTCCTGTACCATCATAAGGCATAGTAGTCCGGTGTGCGCAACAACTTAAGCGATCGATATGTCAGACGCGCTTGGCATGAGGTAAACTGTGCGCTTATCAAGTTCGACCCTGGTCTGGAGAACGCGTAATGGCAAAGAGAATCGAGAAGCGCAAAGTTTCTTCCCGAGTGAAAAGATATGGCAGCCTTCTTATTGGAATCTCTGCATGTCTGGTTTCGAACCCAGCGTTTGCTGACGGCGAAGGCAGCGGGTTTGCACAGGCAGCTCAAGATCTGATCGGCGGTGGCGCTGTACAAGCGCAAAAGAGCAAAATTGACTCAGGTGAACTGAGTTACGATGACGCTTTGAAAGAAATGATGAAAACGAACGACATGACCAAATCCGCCGAAAAATGGGGCGGAGGTCAACGCGTCCGTGCTATTCGCGAAGGCGAGGACCCGCAGAAAGTAATTCAAGAAGAATTGATCCAGACACCCGAAATCATGGGAATGGAAAGCGGACCGGATGCACGCAAGGCTGCCTCGTCTATAATCAAAGTCGACCAACCACTGTCTGCAGCCCAGAAGGTTCAACTAAATGGCGATGGAGTCGCAGAAGCCGCGCCGCGACAAGTGAAAAAGATCGATGCCACTGCGCAAGCAGAGGAAGAGGGATGGGATTGGGCAGGCAAACAACAAGCCGCTGCCCCGGTTCAAGTAAAGCCGAAGGCAAAAGCAACAGGTTTCACCACAGTATTTGATGCTGCGCAACCTGGCAGCGCCCGTCCGAAAGCTACTCCGGTAAGTTTGCGCGAGCAAACCAACGTGGCTGCCGAGCCGCAAGAAAGTGCCGCTCCAGCTGCCGACGAAGAAAACGTTCCGGCAGACGAAACAGCAGTTGAGCCAGAACAAGATGCTCCGCCAAAATCCGCAGCCGCCGTCGCTAAAGAAGCAGTGGCAATCTATAACTCCGCTGTTAAATTGCACCTGGCAGGCAAGCTGGAAGAGGCAATCACCGAGTACCGCGAAGCGCTTAACGCTAATCCGGAACTCAGCCAAGCACATTGCAATCTTGGTTTGATCTTCAACCAGCAGCATGACTACGGCAAGGCGATCACAGAGTTCCGAAAAGCTCTGGCGATCGAGCCTAAAGATGCCATCACCTATAATGGCATCGGTGCAGCCTTGAGAGCGCAGAAAGACATGGAAGGCGCGATCAAAAACTGGTCGACAGCAGTTTCAATCGATCCACATCTGGCAACGGCTCACTATAACTTAGGAACCGTTTACGAAATGCAGAAAGACTACGATCGCGCTATCGAATCGTATTCACTGGCAATCAAAAACGACTTCCGACTCGGCGAAGCGTATTACAGAACCGGTTTGATCTACCTCAAGAAAAACAGAAGCGAAGACGCCAAAGAGCAATTCAATAAAGCTCTGCAGGTTTCTAAAAATGCTGAGTTCTGCGCAGACGCTCGCAAGCGTATTGCGTTGATTGAACATCCTCCGACTAGATAAGTCGAAGTTCCGGGCAGCGACTGCCACGGTGACGAGGCTGGCGTATTGGATATTGAGAAAACCGGTGTAACAGCCGGTTTTCTTTTTGTTTCAATGCGCGTGCGAGGAATTGTTTGGGGCGCATTGAATTCTGAATTGCTCAAATTTGAAACTTCGCCCGCGGGCTCTCACTGTGGTGCCATTTGAACTTCGAATTTTGGTCTTCGGTTGAATCCATAAATCATGGATCTGGAGATTTCTTCAACGAGAAGAAGTCCTTTGCTAGACTCGCCTTCCATGCGGCTTTTCGCGGATTTGGTTCAACTTGTTCCGACCAACAGTCGGTATCAATAACGCGTTGAGACAGCCGAGGTGAGACCGGAGACCTAATGATTACGTTCGCCACGGGTCAGTCCAGGGATCGTCGAGTCCGCAAACCCATTGCCTTCGTTCGCCTCGGCTGATACAACATATCGACAACAGATGGATAGTGGTTCCAATTTGCTTGGAACATCGCATCAGAGCTGGGCTTCGAGACTTCGACTCGCCATGGGCAGATCAACACCCCGTTTAAACACTCGAAGGGATCATTAGTGACGGGTTGACCGCAACTACAAGCCCGCAACCTCAGTCGCGGATTTTTTCGACCAGGTTGGTAGTGCTTTTGCCGGGCACGAGGGCGAGGATTTCGACGCGGCCTCCATAAGACTCCACGACAGGAGTTTCAGCCAGGTCAGAGGGCTTGTAATCGCTTCCTTTTACATGGATATCCGGTTTGGCTTCGTGAAGAAATTCGACCGGGGTGTCTTCGTCAAACACGGTGACGTAGTCGACGCAAGCGAGGGCGGCGAGAAGTTCGGCGCGGTCGGCGCTGGAGTTGATCGGGCGGGTTGGCCCTTTCAATCGTTTCACCGAGTCATCGCCATTGATGCCGACGACAAGCAAGTCGCCGAGTGCGCGCGACTGTTGCAGTATGCGGACGTGGCCGACATGGAGGATGTCGAAGCAACCGTTTGTCGTGACGACGATGCGCTTTTGATCGCGGGCCTTTTGAAGAAGAGCGGCAAGTTCGCCTCGTTGCACCACAGTTCCCATCAGTTCAGTTCTCCACCAGTGATACCATTTGCTCGGTCGAGTCAGCTTTTAAGAGATGGTATTTACCTGTCACTTTCTGCCTTGAAACCGTTTGGTTCTGACAATATCACAGACACTACTTGCGCGCGCATGTTCATTTTTCACTTTGGCATGGTGAGCGATTAGAGCGCGATGTGCTGCCGAATCGCTGCCACAGTTTTGCAGCAAAACTGTGCAAATCCGCTACAACACAGGCAATATCACAGACGCTATGCCTGTGAATACCGACCAGTCCTGATGTAGGGGTCGATTGTCAATATCGAAATACGCAAGTCAGTAAGCTGCATACTAGTCTGATTTATAAAGAAATTGTTCAAACAAAAGCAGGACACCACGCCCCAAACGCCCATACCATCGCAATTTCGAGCCGATCAAAATTTCTTGACAAGCGACCCTGCTGCTGACGTATGGTGTCTTATCACCTTCTCTCACCTAAACCCAGGAAAACAAACCAACCAAGGCATCTGCTCAGCTTCTTCACTTTTACCAGCTCATCTCGAGTAGTTAGTTGCTGACCGCCGTGCCACCTGATGTGGTGAGCGGCAGTTCGTTCAACCTCTCTCGGCAAATTTCGCTCAACCTCGCTCAGCAAATTTCGCAACCTCGCAAGCAACCCCGCAATGCCAGCTATCCATCGTGTGGAAGCTTGTCCGTTGCGAATCTTTCCACAGGTACGGAGTTAAACATGAACAAATTCGATTGGCGGAAGCACAAGGGTGCGATCGTCGCAACTGCTCTCGGGCTCGCCTTCATCGCGCTCGTGGGGGTGACTGTTCTGCTCTTGCCGCAGAAGCCGCCTCCGATCGTCATCAATGTGAAACCGCCTGAACGCGATGAAATCACGTACTTCGGCGTCGCCAAGACTGTGTTCGCTCAAGATGATGTCACCATCCTCGAGAAGCACACGCCATACAGCGACGGCGGTGTCGGGCATTTGATCAACCATCCCGACGGCACGATCAAAGAAACGGCGGAGCACTACCCACTGCGCGCCGGCGCTTCCCAGGCGGTTCTCAAGTCGAAGAGCACCTGGTCGGCTGACGGCAAGAGCGTCAAGTCAGGTGAGGTCTATCGCCCGGACGGCTCGCTCTGGTTCACATACAAGGACCTCGGCAGCGGCAAACGCCAGGACACCTTCTACTTCAAAGACGGCTGGAAGTTCAGCCAGAGCGAGTTCAAGCCGGACGACAAGGAGAAGGAGACCACCTACTACCATCCCGGAGGCAATGTCTGGGGCAAGGAAGTTCAGGAAAAATCCTACACCTCGTACAGCGAGAAAACGTTAACGGTCTTCGACGCCACGGGCAACATCAAGCTCTGCAAGAGCGAAGTGGTGCCCTGGAAAACGACGGTTGACGGCTTCGATCCCGGCACTACCAGCGGCAAGCTGGTGAGTTACTACAACCAAGACGGCAAGCGCACTTACCGGCAGTTCTACAACAGCAACTGGAACTGGTCGTTCCAGATCCAGGGTTGCTTGCAAGTGGTGCATGTCTATGACCGCTTCGAGTCGCTCAAGAAAACCTATGAGGTCGAAGACGCTCAGGACACCGTCAAGCTCAAGACCACGTCAAAGCCGGACGGCGCCCGCAAAGTCTTCCGCGACACGGGGAAATTCATCCGCCGGGTTTCGATCGAAAAGGTCAACGTTCAGGGTCAACCGAAAGAACGTTTTCTCCAGATCGGCACCTGCTCGTATGAACTGGACGCAGCCGCCGCGCGCACCGAATACGAAGACACCGAACGCGTCTACGACATCTACGAAATCGCCTACTTCGCTCGCCCCGCCGAGCAGGAGCTGCGCGATCGCAAAACCGAATCGCAAGCGGAAAGCCGCGGCGTTCTAGGACTCCGGGACGACACCGACCCGGTGAAGTGGTATCACAAGCAGTGACGCGCGCTGTCGACACAGAGCGCCGGTTTTTGTATTACATGGACGCGAGGATGCGTCCATCACCTCCGAGCTGAGCCGGTTCAACTGACTTGAGCCGCTCTTCTCACTATCCAGATGGGGACCTACCTATGATGGAAGCGATTTACAATTGGCCTTTGATCCGCTTCGCGGAGCCCATGTGGCTCTGGATGGCGGCGGCCCTGATTCTGCTTCTGCCGCTCTGGAAGCGGCTGCGCCCGGCGATGGCTCACACCAACACCGGCATGCACAAGATAACCTCGTTCGGCTGGCCCAGCAAAATCTGCATGCTGCTGCTCGCCCTCACCTGGCTCGCCTTCACGGGTGCCATGGCCAAACCGAAGCTGACGCATCAACAGATGCGCGAATTCCTGGACGCCCGCGACTTCGTGATCGGCATGGACCGGTCCGGTTCGATGTTTACCGCGGACATCGAATCGAAAGAGCTGCAGGCTGAAATCAACGCCTTCGAGCAAGGCGAAAGGGACGAAGAAAAGAAGATGCGGGACAAGTTTCCGACGCTCTATCCGTACGAAGCCGAGCCTGAGGACAAGAACGCCAAGAAGGACGACGGCAAGGTGATGCGCTTTCCATTGGCTCGCTATGCCGCGATCCAGTTTCTCAAGTCGCGTCCCGAGGGCGACCGAGCGGCGCTTTTCACCTTCGACGACGAGGCTTACTGGGCGTGGCCGCTGGGCAAAGACGTCAACATCGTCCTGCGCAAAGTGTCGGAGCTGTCGCGCCAGTCGGGCGGCGGCACCAACTTCGACGGACCGTCCGGGTCCAACCGCCAGAAAGGCGCTTTCCAGGCGACGCTCGAACAGTTCGATTCGCTGGGCAAATCGAAGACGCAGGTAATCATCTTCATCTCCGATGGCGATGCCGGCATCAACGAGGAGCGCCACCAGTACTTCGTCGAACAAATGCGCAAGGACGGGCGCAACATCCACATCTTCGCTCTGGTGTGCGGCGCCCAAACGCAGCTCACCAACACGGCCACGCAGTCATTGCGCCGGCTGGTCGAAGAAGTCAATCCCAAGGATTGGAAGGATGTGAAAGGCGAGCCGGTCGACGCCGTGATCTGGGCGGGCAATGGCGAAGCCATGAAAAAGGCATTCGACAAAATCAACGAGCTGGAGAAATCCAGCATCGAGCTCGAAGCTGTCGAAAGCCAGAAGCCGATCGAATCCGCGTTTACGCTGTTCGGTTGCATCGCTGGGGGGCTCTTCCTGGGGCTCTGTTTCCTGTTCCGCGAATCCTTCTAACCACGCCCATCAAAGGGCGGATAAGGAAGGTCGCGCATAATTTGCGCACCAGTGACGGTGCCTTCAAACCACACCGAATGCGCAAGCGCGGCGTCCCGTGTGACGCTGCGCTCGTTTTGTAGTGACCTTCCCCTTCTTCTCAAAGGAGACTCAAGAGATGAAATTCCTTCGCAAATGGCTCTGGATGCTGCCAGCAATCGGCTTCTGCGTCCCGGCCGGATTGGCTGCGGTCCAGTTCGTGCAAGGCGAGGTAGCGAACGCCATCACGCTGGGCTTGACCGCCCTCGTGCTGTTCGTCACGACCGCCATCGTCACGACCGCGATCACCGGTGCCTTGCGGCTCTGGTTCCTCCAACAGGGCGAGAACTTCCTCGCCATGTTCAACTTCCGCGCCGGTGGCATCAGCCACCGCATGTGGCAGATCCCTCTGGCAGCCACGCTCCTGGTCGGCATCTTCTGCACGTTCAAGCTCCACCTCAACACGGCGACGGTGATCCACGTCTACGGACTGATCGCCACCTCCGCCTTCCTGCTGCTCTACGCCTGCGTCCTGCTGTTGCACTCCAAGTGGGCTAAGCCGGCGTTCGCCGCGGTTGGTCTGGTGGCGCTGGCCATGGGCTTCTACTTGTTCAACTACAAGTCGAGCCAGGTGGAGTTGTACAACGCCGGCATCGCTGCCATGGATGCAGGCGACCTGCCCAACGCCATCAAGCTGTTCGACGCCTCCATTCTGGCTTACAAAGCCGAAACCGGTCGCACACAACTGGCCCGTCTGGTGCTTCCGGAACCGAGTGCTGACGATGAAGCGCGCGCCCACTTCCACAAGGGCAACTGCCTGGTCAAGGACAAGAAACCGAAAGATGCCGTCAAGGCATACATCGAGAGCCTGTCCAGCAATCCTGGCAATACCTTCTCGTCGCAGACGACGATGGAGAGCGCGGCCAGCCGCTTCAACGACGCGTTGCACACTATGTCCAACCTGGAGAAGCTGTTCACCAGCGGTCAAGGCGGCGGCAAAGCCAAGGGCAACGGCAAGGGTCAAGGTCAAGGCCCGCCGCAACCGGGTCCGGGCCGCGATCGGCAACCCGCCCCCGGCGCCGGTCGGCAACCGCGCGACTCCCTGTGATGTTGCGTGTTTCACCTCACTAACCCTTCCCTTTATACGGAGTGATTCACATGAACATCTTCGGCAGGTTTGTCGAATTCGAGCACCCGGAGTACTTGCTGTACTCCTGGGTGCCGGTTTTTCTCGTCATGGCCATGTGCCTGGCGTCGTCGTACTGGCTCAAGAAGTTGCAGAAGTCTTACGCCAACCCGGAGCACTTGAAACGCTCGACCCGCACGGCCTCCATGGCCGGCACCGTGTTCAAGACGCTGGGCTGGGGGCTAACAACCTTCGCGCTCTGTGCGGCTCTGTCCGAGCCCTATGAAAAGAACGCCGACATGTCGGTGCCGCAAGGCAGCCTGCATGTCGTCGGCGCCTTCGACGTCTCCTTGTCGATGGCGGCTGAGGATTATCGCTTCGTCCGCCCGACCAAAGACGGCGGCCCGCCAATCGGCGCATGGGGATCGCGGCTGGGGATGGCGAAGGAGGAGTTCTCCGAGCAAATCTTCAAAGCCATTCCCGGAAACAAAATCGGGTTGGTGACGTACACCGCCGATGGTTACCCGCAGTCGCCCCTGGTCGAAGACTACGGAACCGTCCGCTACATCCTCAACGACTCGGGCTGGATGGGTATCCTCTCCGCGCCCGGCGGCGGCTCCGACTACGTCCAGGGGATGCGCGTCGCTATCCACACGCTGCGCCGTGACTTCGACGCCTCCAAGCGTCAGGTCATCCTCCTGTTCTCAGATGGTGGCGCTCCCACTTTCGAGGACCCGGAAGAGACGGCGAAGTGGCAAAAAGAGTACACCGAAACCATGGAAGAGCTCAACGCTCTTCGCACCGCGTGTGGTGGCAACCTCAGCGTCATCGTGGTGGGCGTCGGTGGTCCGGAAGAGCAGATGATCCCGGTTTATAACGGACGAACCGGCGAACGAGTGGATTGGTTTCCGCTCGACAAAGAAGAGAAGGCCAAAACCAAACTGGACGATGCCGGTCTGCGCGAGCTGGCCAGCAAAGTCGGTGGCACCTACGTGTGGCTCAACACCGACGGCAAAACCAAGCTGCCGGTCAACTGGGCATCGGTTATCGGTGGGCAGAGGACGGTGCAGGGCAAACTCCCTCTCTCCAGCTACCCCTTGGGGTTCGCGATGTCCGTCATGGCCGCCCTGATTCTTCGCGGGCTGTTCCGTCCTTCGGACCAGATCGCAACGCGCCCGCTTCAACGCGGCAGCGCGAACGCTTAGTTCTAGCGGAAGTTAGTTTTACCGCGGGGCCGTGGGGCTCCGTTTCCCATTCACGGGTGCCACCACTATCGGTGGCATCTCTTGCTCAGGAGATTTTCTCATGACCGTTGAAAACACCACCATCAAGCTGTTCACCCCCGACACCTTCCGCGTCACCTGGAAAGGCTACGTCCGGGAGATGAAGAAGCTGGTCGCCGGCAACGACGACGTGCTCGAACTCATCCTCAACGCCCTGTTCGCCGACGGCCACGTGCTTCTGCAGTCCGTCCCCGGGCTCGGCAAGACCGTGATCGGCAACTCCATGTGCGCCGGTCTCAAGGGCGGACACTGGGGTTTCTTCCCGTTCACCGCCGACCTCCTGCCCTCCGACATCAAGGGCTCGGAAGTCTACAACGAGGCCACCCAAAAGATGGAAGTGATGTTCGGCGCCATCCGGCCCGAGTACAACTTCTTCATCGCCGACGAAATCAACCGCACCACGCCGAAGACCCTCTCGGCGCTGCTCGCCATCATGGAAGAGCGCAAGATCGTGATCGGCGACAAGGTCTTCAACATGGCCGACCCGCAGCTCGTGATCGGCACGCAGAACCCGATCGAGCAGGAAGGCACGTATCCGATGTCGGAAGCGCTGCTGGACCGCTTCGCCATGATGGCCGAGTTGACCTACCTGAACGCCGAAGACGAGTTCGGGCTGCTCAACAACGACGCCATCTACTCGCGCGATCCCCAGGGTGCCGCCAAGATCCAGGCCGTTCTCACGCCCGAGGACATCATCGGCATGCGTGAGTTCGTGCGCACCACTGTGCGTTGCACGGACACGATGACGCGCTACATCGTCAACCTGATGCGTGCCACGCGCCCGGGCTTCGACGAGTTCAAGAAGTGCATGCCCGAGGCGCGCCAGACCCAGGTACGCCTGGGCGGATCACAGCGAACGTCCAAGTGGGTGAAAATCTGCTCCAAGGCGGCCGCTGCCATGCGCGGGTCGGAAACGGTCGAAGTCCAGGACGTCCGCAAGGTGTTCGTGCCGTGCCTGATGCACAAGATCATCCTGCGCGCCGACGTCAAGGCCAAGGCCAAGGGCGAGAACATCGCCGCCCAGATCCTCAACGAGCTGCTCGACCGGGCCGACACCTTCGAGTAAGTCCGTATGCAACCGCATGAATAGCCGACCGGATTGTCCGGTCGGCTTCCTGCGGCTTTTCTCTCACGCTTACAACCAGGTAACTGGAGGATTTCACATGTGGAATTATTTGAAGCGTCTGGATCGCGACGCTGATCATGGAGGCGGCGAAGCGACTCCCGACCTCGACAGTCGCATCGACGCCATCCTGGAGCAGTCCGGCGAGGGCTTCTTCGAGGTGGGCTTCCGCTCGCGTTCGTATCGCACCGGCGCCCGCCGGACGATTTACACCGGTCCCACCGGGGACTTCTACAAAACCGCCGAGTACGTGCGCGGCGAGCACGACCGGCGACAGATCATGGCGCGCGCGTCGGCTAAGACCGGCGGTCGCCACAAGATCGTTCGCGTCTGCCGACCGGACGCTCAGACCACGGTCTATGTCCTCGCCGACGTCAACCGCACGCTCGACTTCGGCAGCTCGCGCGAAAGCAAGCTCGAGTTGATGGCGCGCTGTGCAGCCACCATCTGCCTCTCGCTGGATGAGACGAAGGACCTGATCCGCGCTTCGCTATACGCCAACCAGAGCGTGGTGTACAAGATGCTGCGCGCTCAAATGCCGATGCTGGCGGTGCGCGATTTGATCGCCAACATCATCGAACCGGTGACATCCACCGGTTCGCTGGACAGCGGCTTCGAGGAAGCGATCCAGATCGTGCCGGCGTCGGGGCAGAGCGAAGTGGTTATCCTCTCGGACTTCCTCAACTTCACCGACGCGCACTATAAAGCTCTCGCCGATATGGCGCAAATCAATAACGTGCGCGCCATCGTGATCCAGGATATCCGCGAACGCGAACTGCCGGAGGGCACGCTCTTCATCCCGACCTCGATCCAAGTGTTCGATATGAACACGGGCCGCCAGGCCACCTGGTGGCTGACCGAATCGAACCGGCGCAAGTACACGGCCGAGTTCGAAGAGCACCAGTCCGCTCTGTTTAAGTTCTTCACCGACAACGGCATCACGTACGAAACCGTGCTCACCGACGAAGGTGAAGAGTCCGATCTCAAGGTCATCGGGCTGCTTGCCAGCCCTCCACTTCTCAGCTAAGGAGTTATCATGAACATGAAGAATGCTCTTCTGTGGGGCGTGGTCACCGTCTGCCTCTTCGGCAGTCCGGCGATGGCCCAGGACGCGCCGCCCCCGCGCCTCACCCCGGCCACTGTCAAACGCGGTTGGTTCGAAGACCGGCGCATCATGATCGAGGTCATGACCGACAGCGCCTTCACCCCGCACAAGGACGGTCTGCGTCCCGGTGCCCCCGCCACCTTCCCGTTCGGCGAACACTTCGGAGTGCGGATCGGCAACGTGATTCCGATGCGGATCAACGTTTACGTTCTCAAGCCCACGGCCGGCCAACGGCCGATCCAGGTCGACTTCAACCCGCTCAAGCAGGGGCGCTTGACGATCGATCCCAACACCGACCCGGACTTCAAACTGGCATCACAGGCGGTGCTGCCCAAGGGCGAGAGTCCGGTGTCACTGGCAGCCGAGCCGGTCCCCGTCACACTCAACATCGGCGACAACCAGTACGAGGCTGAGTTGTACGAAATCCGGGTCTATGTGCAAACTTTCCGGCAGCCGCAGCCCATGCGGTTCGCTGTCGAGTTCGCCTATGCCGCCGAGACGGTCAAAGGCACGAGCAACCCGGACTGGAAAAGGATTTTGACGCCCGAGTACATCCTCTCGATGTCCCGAACCGCCGACGACAGCCCCGACATCTCGGCCGGCAACACCACCTTCGTGGCTCAGACGCCGCCAGCTGGAGCAGCAACCTTCCTCGTCATCATCGGCAGCCTCTGCCTGGTGACGCCGGCTGCCTTCCTGCTGATCGGCTATTTGCGCCGCACCCTCAAGATCGAGCGTCTCATCGATCCGGAGGAGCGCGCCTGGAGCAAACTAGAGCCCCTGCTCGACCGCACCCGCAAGGGCACGGGCTACGAGCTGTGCGAGCGCGACGTGGCGAAAGTGGTCGGCATCGTCCTGACGTACATCGGTAAGCCGGCGCTGGCCTCTCACCAGCTCGACATGCTCAAGTACGAAGACGACGACGGCGACTTGTTGATCGAGATCCTCGGGCCTTTGATGGCGATCCTCGAAGGCAAGCTCCCCAAGGGCGAGACGCTCAGCACAGAGCGCTTCGGCGTCCTGATCGGTCGGATCGAACAGCTCATTCCCAAGCCCTGAGCGCTAGCGCGAAAGGCTGAATTCACGGATCGAGACAGGAGGTCGATGCCTCCTGTTTCTTCTTCTTAGATTCATTCCTGGTCGAAACCAAAACGAGGCAGCTGCGCATGCGGCTGACCTCGTTTTGGGCTGGACCAAAACAACAAGGAACTTTCTGATGAAAACCAAACTCGGTTTGTACGCAGCCGCCATCGCGCTCTTGCTGAGCGCCGATAACGGCTTCGCTCAGCAGCCCGACGGCAAGCCGCTGCCGGCGCCGTCGCTGCACGAATTGCTCCAGGGTGAAAACTTCCCGCTCGGCGTGCCCGTTCCTGAGACACCGGACCCGGTCCGGCTCTACAAGGAAGGCATCAACACGATCGCCAAGGAGCACATCGCTCTCACAGGCCACGCGGAGGAGACGACGAACATCTTCATGGGCTTTTGGGGCGGTTCGCGCCCGGTCAAGAAGACGAAGATGCAGGTGTTCCAGGAGAAGTGGGAGAAGCCGCCCTTCGAGCTCAAGAGCCTCGACGACGCGGACCGGGCGATCAAGCTCGCTCTCACCAGCCTCGATCACCGCTTCGACTCCTACCTTGTGCCCAAGGAGGTCAAGCTCGAAGACAAGCGCATCGACAACACCAACGTCGGCATCGGCATCATCATTCGGATGGAAAACACCGAGGAGCTGCTCAAGGCGCTGCCCCGGTCGGCCACCGAAGATCAAGTCGATAAGGCGCTGATCGTCGACGACAGGCACTACCTGACGGTGTCGCCCGTGCGCAACGGTCCGGCGGCCAAAGGCGGCATGCTGGAAGGCGACGTAATCAAAGAAGTCGATGGTAAGCCGATCAACGGCAAGACCTACAAGGACGCCATCAAGCCGATCGGCGGCAAAAAGGGCACCAAGGTCGATATCACCGTCGAGCGCGAAGAGAAGGGCGTCAAGGTTCTGAAGAAGCTCACCATCGAGCGCAATGAGTACGAAGTCCCGGTCGTCACCTTGAAGCACCTGGGCGACGACGTCTGGCACCTGCACCTGGAGACCTTCTCTGCGCGCAACGCCGCCAAGGATGTCCGGGAGTCGCTGGACGAAGTGATGAAGAAGGGCGGCAAAAAGCTGATCTTCGACTTGCGCGACAACGGCGGTGGTCTGGTCGATCAGGCTATCGAAATCGGTGCCTGCTTGCTGCCGGAAGGAACGATCGTCACGCAGCAACACCGGCTCTACGGTGGCTCAGAACTGTTGGAGACCCAAAGCCACGTCACCAAGCACGTCTTCCTGGAGACGCGCCCGCAGGCTAACGGTCAGCTGCCGATCATCAAGCAGCGGACTTTGTCGGTGCCCGCCACCATGCCGATCGTGGTGCTCGTCAACGGTAACAGCGCATCGGCTTCGGAGCTGGTTTCCGGCGCCCTGCGTTTCAACAATCGCGTCAAGATGGTCGGCACTCGCACCTTCGGTAAGGGCGTTGGCCAGTCGCTGATCGACCTGCCCTACGGTCGGCGCTTGCACGTGACGTCGCTCTACTTCCTGCCTGCCGACCGGTTTACCGACTGGGTCGGCGTCGATGTCGACGTGGAAGCGAAAGTCTCCAAGGACGACAAGACGGACGTTCAGCTCGATGCCGCCGTCAAGACGGTCAACGAGATGTATCTCCAGGGCATCAAGGACGCAGCCGACAAGCTCGCTCACGATACCAGGGTGCGTGAGGAGAACAAGGCGGCGTGGCAGAAGCGCCTCGAGATGATCAAGAAGTTCGAGGAGGAAAAGGCGAAGAAGGAGGCCGAAGACAAGGCCAAGAAAGAGGCCGCGGACAAGGCCGCCAAGGAGCCCCAGAAGGACGGCAAACCGGAAGCGCCCAGCACCACCCCTGGTGCCGAGCCGGTCGATACTCCCGCCAACCCAGGCGCGCCGCCTGCCTTGCCGGTGCTCCCGCTGGAAGTGCTACCGCCCATTCCTATGCAGGCTCCGGTCCCGCACCCGGTGCCGACCGATCCGACCAATCCCACGGTCACCCCTTCCACCCCCGGCGCCAATCCGTTGATTGACCCGAAGCCTGGCGTCAAGCCTGGCTCGACCGATGGTTCGGGCAACTGAACCGGAGGTGAATTTCGATTTTTCGAAACCGGGGAAGCCGCTTTCCATGCGGCTTCCCTTTCCCGTATTCGAAAGGATAAACCACATGAACCGTCGTAATTCTAAGCGAACGAGCAACCGCGTTCGCGCCTACAACCGGACGCTGTCCATGCGCGCCATCGCGCTCGGCATCGTCCTGGCACCGCTTCTGGTCGTCGCCCTGCTTCACGTCGGCCGCCCGAAACCGGCACCCTTGCCGGAGCGCACTGGCGCCGCCCTGGTGCCGCAGTTCGCAATCAACGCCACGCCGCAAGAACTGAACCGCGTCTGGAAGGACGTCGCGCTCAACGTCGAGACCCGCTATCTCGAGCGCGACCGCATCGTCACCATGCTGGCGCGCATGCGCAAAGAGTACAAGGACGGCACGATCCACAGCAAAGCGCAGCTCGACCAGGCGCTGATCGACTTCGTCTCCACCCTCGGAGACCGGTACGCCGCCGTGATTTCCGCCCAACAGTACACCGACCTGACAGTCGAGATGTCGGGTCAGGTAATCGGCATCGAACTCAACTTCACGCAGGACAATAACTCCGAAAACTGGGTCGTACAGGGGATGCCGTCAGGCGGACCCGCGTCCAAAGCCGGTGTGCAATTCGGCGATGTGCTGGTGTCGGTGGAGAGCTACCACATCGAAGAACTGAAGAAGATCGGCAACCCGGGCGAGTTGATTCAATTCTTGTTCGCGCAAAACGGCGTGATCGGCAGCAAGGCCAAACTGACCTTGCGGCGCGGCACCGACGTCTTCGACTTCGAAGTCGAGCGCACCATCATCAGGACCAACCCGGCGATCTCGCTCCCGGGCACGAGTGGATTCGACGACCCGGAGATGATGCACGAAGGTGGCATGGGCTTCCCGTCCTTGCGTGACGACGCCCAGTTCGTCAAGGTCCACTTCATGGAGTCAGAGTCGTTCTTCAAGGAGTTCGAAGCCACCATCACGAAATTGTCCGAAGATGGCATCAAGGGTATCGCCCTCGATCTCACCGACGTGCACGGCGGCAACGCCGACACTGCCATCCAGGCAGCCGCGCTGTTCCTCGAGTCAGGCGTGATTACGTACCGAATCAACAACGTGGAAAACGACGCCATCGAGATGATCACCTTCATCGCCAAAGACGGCAAGGTGGTCAAAGAAACCCGCGGACCGTTCCGCAAGGACGCACACGGCAAACCCAAGATCGACCCTAACCTCACAGCCAAGGTGGAAACCCTGGACTGGAAGTCGGGCTTGTTCAAGGGTTCCGTCGTGGTCGGCGTCAACGGCGGAACGCAAGGCTCGGCAGAACTGCTCGCCGCAGCACTGCAAAAGAACCTGCATGCCAAGCTGATTGCCACCGACGTCACTTTCGGCAAGGGCAGAACGCTCACCTACTTCCAGGTTTCGCCGGACCACGTGGTGCGCTTCTCCACAGCTATCCACCTGCAACCCGACGGCTCCTCGATCGACAAGACGGGTCTTCAGCCCGATATCGGCGTGCCCGAAGGCGAGTTCATGGGCGCCATGATCGGCGTGCTCGAACAGCAGATGCGCGTGGTGCCTTTCCCCATCGGTCCCAAGCAAAAGGAGGAGCTCGACCTGGAATCGCTCGGCAAACTGTTTGGCGAAGCCAAGAAACTAGTCGAGAAGATGACCAAGTAATCGCGCATCAAACCCGCGGCGCGCCTTCGTTTCGTCGCGTCAGTCGCGACAGTATTTGGCACGTATAACAAAAGCCGGGGCAACAACTTCGTTGCCCCGGCTGCCCGGTCGAGTCGTACAAGCTCGTCGAGCAAAACTAGACCTCAATAGCAAAGAAGCGACCAGAACGATTCTGGTCGCTTTTGCTCTTTCGCCGCTCTACTACTTCTCGTCATACCTTCAGCGAGAAGCAGCTCAGGGAGCCAGTTCTCAGAATTCGGATGGGCTTCCCAACACCAACCGGCCGACGCGCTGCTGTTTCGAAATCCTAGCGTCTAGCGGTTCTTTGGCGGCGCATTTGTGAGAACTATTTCGGGGCGATATTTGGGTAGATTAACCGACGAGACCTTATGAAGTCCACGCGAATCTCTTCGGCTGTTACAACATGCAGGGGATTTTCACAATCGGCGTTGAATGCTTGAAACGGCGCTCCAATGCCATCTCACATCAGTTTTGCAACGTTTAATTTTTTGTTGCCGCTACATTGATTCAACCGAGGCCGATCGAAAACATTGGGTTTCCAGTCACAGACCTGATGTCGCAGCTCCGATTTTTACGCAAACATTAGCTTTGCGGGATCGCCTCAGCTGTCTTCATGATTCATTGAGATCGGAATGATACAAATTCAGAACGGTTAAGAATCCCGAAACCACAGCTGACAGAGGCTCACGAGAGGCACCACTTTCGTAATAGCATCACGATAAAATCAACCAGATATGGATTCGACCTGAGCAATTGAAATCGAACACGCGAGACCGCTACCGCGCTCGAAGCAATTCAAATCGAACACGCGGCATCGCACCGCGCTCGATTACGTCATTAGCCGCGGCCTGCGATTTGTGTGCGATTTGAATTCACTTGGCGTGCGACTTTTGCAGTGCGCTTGCGACTTGATCGCGAAGCCGTTGACTATTGGATCTGGTGGCACCTTGATTGCGATGGCGCCGACTCGATGCGGCTTGGGTGCGACTTGATTGCAATCGGGTTGATTGTGCCAATGTCGGTCACGCAGGTCAATTTTTACGGACGATTTTTGGGTTTTGTTGCTGGACTTGCGATGAGACGTCTTTGAAGGCGAATGGTCGTTCGTAGGTTGCGTAAATCTGCTTCTCTTCGAGGTTTGGCAAGTTGAGGTCGAAAAGGGTGCGGAGGACGATGCGGAAGGAGTTGACGGGGGTGGTTTGGTGGGTGAGTTGGCTGCGAATTTCGTCGGGGACAAGGTAGGCATTCAGGATTCCAAAGCGTTCGTGCAAGAGATCGGTGGATGGTTTGGATGACGAGACGTAGTCGGAGCAATGTGTACCGTGATCGCCTTGTATGATGATTAGCGGCTTTCGACCGGATTGGTGGGAGGCGTTTAGTATCGAGTCGATCGTCGCAATCGTTTTGGTCAGGGCGAATTTGGCTTGGGCTGCGTATGCCGCGGTTGTGTCTGACGACCAGTGCAAAAGGTGACGTGAGCCTTCGTTGAAAACGGGCTTGCCATCGGCATCGAACAGGAACGGTTCGTGCGGGCAGAGGATGTGGTTGAAGACAAATACGTTTTTGGAATGGGGCGTTTGGGCGGCGATTTGGCCGGATGCGGCGAACTGTTGCAATATTGTTTCACGGGTGTGTTGCCTGAGAGCTGCCATCGCCTGTGGTGACAGAGCAAGCAGAGTGGAACGAATAAGTCTTTCGCTAAATTGATCTATAAAACCGCAGTGAATCAGACGGCTACTGATATCGCTGCCATTGCTCGGCGGCACCGAAGAGTCGATGTGGATGTATTCGTAGTTGTTTTTCTTCAGCACTTTTCCAACGGCGTGATTCCGCATCAGAACAGCAGTTGTCGTAAAGTCGGGACTATTCACGCCGGTCACATCCGCGAATTTGTCGAGATACATCATATTTAGAGACGATGAAAGGGAGAGGCGCGTTAGCGGATAATTGCTTCGACTATTACGCGTGACGAAAAATCCGCGCTCCTCTAGAGCTTTGCGAAACCAGGCGTCATCATAATTTACGTACTGCGTAAGCACATCCGAACTGGCCATTTCGTCCAGGATGATGTAATAAATATCCAGTGAATTGGCTGAAGACTGAGGGATCTTCTGCGTGTTGCTTTCCGAGGTGCTTCGGGTAAGATTTCGCTCGGTGCTTTGCGCGGTGCTTTGCGCGGTGCTTTGCGCGGTGCTTTGCGGGATGCCTAAGATTTCGGCTTGTTGAATTGCTTCTGCTCTTGGTTTGATTATGAATTCGGCGCGCGTAAAATACCAGGTCGTCGCGCCGATCTGCGTTAGCAGAAGAAGCGAGAACAGTTGGCTCATTATCGATGACATCAACGGGAGCGGGCGGCGCGCCAAGATCGGAAGCACGGCGATCGCGAATACTAGAAGAAACACATACGGCAGAAGCATTGGCATCACGGGTAGCGGGCTGAACGGCAAGTTGAATGCGGTGCACAATCCGTTTAGTTCTATACAAAAACTCAACGAGAAAAACACCATCCAAGCTTGCGCAATCCAGAGCGCCCAGATTCGAATCCAGTCAGCTGCGACATCAATCGGACCGTGTTTATCCGGCTCTGGCAGCGGCTTAGCGAGTCGTAGAATTATGCACGGCAGCGCGTAAACAAGGAAAGTCATCGCTAGAACTACAGCGCATGGCAAAAGCAATGCATCCGCTGGAACTTCGGTGACGGCTTGCGTGTTGTAGTACAGCAGAACCGGCACCAAAGCTGCCATGAACGGGTAGAGGGGAATGTCAATTCGCAACTGTTTCATACTAACTCCTATCAACTTGCGATTCGATAATTGCGCAGAGCAGTACTACCAGCGGTGCATTGCATTCGTTTGATTCGCAATCTAAGTGGCGGTTGGGGCCAATTTGGACATGCGATACAGAACCCGGTCGCAGCCGGGAATTGAGTGCTGCTCGTCGATTTTGAAATATCGGGAGAAATAATCCTCGAATTTTTGTTGAGTATATTTTTCGAATATGTCTTGACGATGAGCGAGTAACCGTTGAACTTGAACGTCGTTTTTGGGAACGAATTCAATGATCAAATGTTGTCCAAAACCAGCTATGCATGCGGCAATTTCCTTGAGAGGAATGTTTTGGGCGATGGCTAGATGATGGACGAGAGCTAATGCCAGAGTGACATCGGCGGGTCCGCGCGAGGGGAGATCCATGCGTTCTTTGTTCGACCAACCTGAGGGTGGAGGCGGAACAGTCATGTCTACGACCAGAGGAAGCAGGTTTGCAAAACCGGCTTTTTTCTGGTTTTGGTAGTTGTCTTCAACGCAGCGAATGTCGGCGTCCATCGAGATGGTAAGCGCGCCTCGCTCGGCGGACAACTTGCTGAAGTAGCCGTTGTTGGCACCCACATCCCAAACGGTCGATGGATTGAGAGTGTCGAGAAAACGCACTACCGTTGCGCGTTTATCGGCGGCAGATTCCTCTGTATACGAGTTATCTTGGTAGTAATTGTTCCATTCGGTTTGCTTAGCTTTAATTTTCAGATTCTCGATCGTCGAGGTGAGGTCGTCCAACAAAGCAAACAAATGAGCGCGCGGCATGCGGATCTTGGGTGCCGGATCGGAAGTAATTTTACCAGTCGATTTCTTTTGCAAGTGGGCCCGGCGAGCAAAATTACTGCCTATCAAGTGCGTGACTAGCGAAGGGTTTAGCCACGTTTTCCACGGAAGCAGTTCGGTAGTAAGCTCTAATGGCAGCCCATCGGGGTAGCACAGCAAGAGTTTATTCATTTCCAAACTGCACAGAGACATCACCGCCAGCGGTGCCAGAAAATGCCTTATGAATTGACTGTATGCAATCCATGGAGCCCCTTCCAGATACGTCTCGAACGATCCAGTATCAATTAACAAAGGCTGCCCTTTATAAAACTGGATGTTATAAGCGCTGGCATCTTTTAAGCTCATGCCGTGCTGAAGCGCGACGCGCTGCACTTCAAGAGTTGCTAAGGCGGCGTCTTTCAACTGCCCAAAGCACCATTCATAAGGGTAAGAAATGAACGGAATTCGCTCAGGTTTGATGATCCTGCTGCGCAGCCAAAAGCCTTGCGATTCCGTCCGTGGTGTTACAGACGGTATCATTTCGACATTCAACTCACGCACATTTTCTATCTCCTCATGCGGGATCAGAAGGTTGCGTTCGGTCAGAACTTGATACAGACCGCTCTGCATAAGCTGACGATAGTGAGGTTCGTAAGTCCGACCTAATGCTCTGAGAATCTGCCCGTTGAGGGTGAACACGCAACCGCTCGGATCGCGCAAAGAGAGTGTCCTCATTGATGTTTAGCGGCTCAGAACTTAGGAGTGGATTGTGCGTTACGTGACTTTTTTATTCGATTTTTAAACTTGAAGTAAGACCGTACCGAGGCGCTGGCGGCTAAGAAAAAACCGAACAGAGCTTGTACTAAATAACCACCGGCGCACGGGTCGATGTAAGCGTGGGCGGGCTGTGGAAAAGCGATGGAAGCCATAGTAAGAAGAAGTAAGACTGTTAGCATTTTGGTCGTGTCCTCGAAAACTTTTGTTTGGTGGCCACATTCCCACCATATGGCGTGTTGATGATTCTCGTAAATAGACGAACGCATGTACACGAATTCGCGTATAGACGCAAAACACTTACTAGAAGCCAGTCTTGAAGATAAAAGATTAGCGCGTCGTGTTTGACAAATCTTCACTCTGTGAGGAATCTCCTCACAATGAGGGTAGAAATGAAGCCGCAATCTGGTTGCTGATGGCACCAAATTCGGTATCAGCCCTTCCATCCGAGAAACGCTGCAAAGCTTGACGTACAGGCATACGCCCTGCAGGTGCTGCCGTTGACAAATCTCTTGGAGCTAGTTTCTCGCGACTTCAGGGAGGTCGAAAAAATTGGCGGAGTCGAAAATTCAGCAGAGTCGAAAAATTTTCGCTTAGGTCGGAACAACACACAGGCGATTCTGCTAACCCCCCAGCGAATCGGCACTCATTTGCACAACGGGTTACCATGCCGATCTCGGCAAATCAATTTCGTTCATCTGCGAAATCTGCGATTACAACAAATCGTTTAGACAACCGAGGCGGAACTGAAAACGCAATGTTTTCGTAATCGAAAACCGTTTCAGTTCCCCGAAACCCAATGAATACGTAGTGCCTATGCTGAAACAACAAATCGACGAGATAAAAATATCCATCTAAAACCGCTGCGATTCAACCCGCAGACTGGGTTTTTCGACGTTATCGAGTTTCTGGATATCAACAGCCTGTTGAACAGCCGAAGCGATGTTGCTCGCTGTCACTACTGAGACCACGGCTCCCAGATACAACAGCGACGAGCAAAGCCAGTGGCGGCAACGGTTTTCGGTCACTAACCGACCTCGATTAGTGGTGGAGGCGCAAAGTGCTGACGGCGAACAATGCGAGCGGGTGATCGATCAGCCCGGGTGCGGCGACGCAGCGACAGCGTCGAGACCGTTCCAATTGCGTGCTGGCAGGGCGCGACTGTAGATGGACAGTCCAACCACGCGTTTTGAGAGTCACGAGGGCGACGGGCAGGTGTAGTTTGAGGTGCTCGGGGCGGGGTTAGCGCGAGCGTGGAGGCGGGCGCGGGCCATATTACTAGCACTAGCCGCGTGAAGCCGGAAACGCCCCAAATACGTAATTCTCAGAGACTTCTCATCCAAGTTTTGTAATCCCCTTGAGAACTTGCATAGCTTTAAGAAAGCTGTTGTCTGTAGCGTTCTGGCATAACCTAGTTTTCCACATAACACTTCGATCAGACCGCAAAACATCCTCCACTACAGCTTTAGCGATACCACTTAGATCTCAACGGACCTGAGCCTCGCACTGCCTTGTGGAGATTCTGATTGAATGGCACGTTTAACCGCGAGAATCGACCTCGAAAGCAATCGAGACTGAATCGACTTGAGACCGAATCGAACCGACTCGCGATGTCTTAGATACCCAAGTTTAAAACTGCGCCGAATCCGATGAACACACGTTCCTCGAGCGGTAGCACAGCGAAAGGAGCATTTATGAGCAAACGTCCGAATTCCGAAGACCTTTCCAGAACGGGGCACAAGCCCGGTCTTGGATGGGTTGAGCAATTTCTCGGCGGCAGCCCCGAATCTGAGCTGGCTTTTCTGAAACAGGCGATGGACGACATCAATCTCGTTCAGCGTCGCAACAAGAAAACTGGCGGGGCCAAGACCGAGGCACGCGCTTTTCACGCCAAGATTCACGCCGGCATCGACAACGCCGAGTACGTGGTCATGGACAATATCCCCTACGAACTGCAAGGCGGCATCCTCGTCCCCGGCGCTCGCTATCGAACCGACGTGCGGCTTTCCAGCGCATCCGGTTTGATCCAGCCTGACACCAAGGGCGATTTGCGCGGTTTGGCTGCTCGCGTCAACACTGACCTCGGTCCTCAGGACTTCCTGGGAACCAACGCGGAACAGTCACACGCACGCAATGCGCGGCAGTTCGTCGAATTCGCCAAGGCAGCGTCCGGGTCCAAGGCCCTTATGTTTCCTCGCTTGATCGGGAACCTCGGTCTATCCGAAACGGTGCGCATGATGCGGACTGTCATCGGCCAGGTCAAGCGACCGATCGAAAGTCTGGTCACCGAGTCGTACTTCAGCCGCTCGGCCTACGCCTTCGGCGATCTCGCCGTCAAGTTCAAGTTCACGCCGAATAGCAGCTTCAGCAACAAGTCGGAGCCAAGCGACAGCTTTCTGCGCGATGACCTGGTCATTCGCCTTCAGAAAGCGCCGGTGGTATTCGACTTCCAGGTGCAGTATTTCCTCAACGAAGCCGAGACACCAATCGAAGACGGCTACGCCCTCTGGGCCAGCCTGCCTTTCACGATTGCGCAACTGGTTCTGCCTCAGCAAGACCTGCTGTGCCAGAGCGCTCGCGCGTCGTCGGCAAATGTCGAAGACATCGAGTTCAACCCGTGGCGTACAACCAAAACCATCCGTCCGTTGGGCAGCCTCAATCGCGCCCGCCGTTCGGTTTACCCAGCCAGCGTCAGATTGCGCAAAGGGCGGTAACTTCGCATCCCCGCGAAGACCGCACTCTCCGCGTAAACATCACTGAGCAATTCTCATAATCGAGAAGGACCAAGTCTTATGAACGATTCACCGAAAGATGACGCCGCTTCGAAGCGAAGCGGATGTCCAGTTAATCATGGTGCAAGTGCCGGCGCTCAAGGCGACGGTGGCACCACAGGCAGTATCAGTTCCGCGACCGGCGCCGGCGAAAAACGTTGCCCCTACACTCGCGCCAAAAACGCGTTGTCGGACATCTGGCGCCCCCAGTCGAAGCGTGAGGGCATCGGCCCGATCAAGTATGTGTACTGGAACGCGTTCTATTACGTGCTTCAGGCCATCAACCGCGGGCTGTCACGCGACCCGTACAACAAGGTGAGCTGGGACAAGTGGCCATCGTCGCTCGGACTGCTCTACTTGCTCGCCAAGATCCGCTTCAACCGCTCCAACGCCCTGACCGACCCGTACGATTACGCAACCAACGACAGCAAGGACTTCGGCCCGCCCAAGCAGGAGTGGAAGGACTCGATCGACCCTTCGGGCATCGGCGTCTCCGACGACGAGAACCCGCAGATGGGCGCCAAGGATACCCGTTTCGGCTCCAACATTCCGCCCAAGCGGGTGCGCCCGGACGTCGAGAACATGGAGCCCTCGGCACGAGAAGCAGGCAAACTGCGCTGGCGGCGGCTCGACCCCGAAAGCGGCAAGGAAATCACGCAGTACGCCGGCATCCTCAACAACCTGGCAGGCGGCTGGATTCAATTCCAGTTCCACGGCTTCGGCGGCAACACCAAGCGTGATGCCATCGGTGTCTGCCCGCACATGATGAAGCGCGAGCCGCACGACAACTGGCCAGGCGGCGTCGCCAAGATCGACCGCACCTCGGCCGATACCACGCGCATTACCGATAACGGTCGTCCGACCGTGATCAACGAGCGCGTTCAGGCCTGGATCCAGGGCGAAATCTACGGCACGAGCGAGGAAGAGCTCAACCCGTTGCGCGCCTTCAAAGGCGGCAAGATGCTCGTCGAAAACGACGGCAGTCTGCCGGAAGACCCCAAGAAGCCGGGCATCGATCTCACCGGTTTCTCCAACAACTACAACCCGCTGTTGAGCTTTCTGCACTGGTTGTTCGTCAGCGAGCACAACGCGATCGCCGACTATTACGCTTCCTTCCATCCGGAATGGAGCGATGAGCGCCTCTTCCAGATGGCGCGCCGGGTCAACATCGCGCAGATGGCTCGTATCCACACCATCCAGTGGACCGAGGATCTGCTCCAGCACCCCACCCTGCAGATCGGCATGCACGCCGATTGGTACGGATTCCTGGGTCAGCGCGGCAAGATGTACCTGATGCGTCTGAGCCACCGCTACCCGTGGGTCAATCGCCTGCTCACGCCGCTGCGCAACAGCGACGTGCTGTCGGGTATGCCGGGCTCATCCTGGGAGCACCACGACGGTCCCTTCCAGGTGCCGAAGCACTTCCGCCTGGTCTATCGCCTCCACGAGATGATTCTGGGCGAGACCGACATCTGCGAGCCGGGCACCGATCGCCTGCTCGACCGCATCTCGCTGATCGACTTCGTGCACCACAACACGCGTGGACACGTGGCGAACTTCGGCAAGGACGTGCTGGCCTGGTCGTTCGTGCGCCAGTCGGCTGGACACCTCAAGCTGCACAACGTTCCGCGTCAGATGACACAGTTCGAAAACCAGCAGGACGGCACGCTCACGGACATCTGCGAGCGCGACATCTTCCGTGAACGCACCGACGGCACAGGCACCTACAACGAGTTCCGCCTTTCTGTGGGCGAACCTCCGGTGACGAGCTTCATGGAGTTGACTGGCGGCGACGCTGAGTTGGCTCGTGAAATCGAGATCAAGTACAACGGCGACATCGACACAGTCGACGCGGGCATCGGCATCCTCGCCGAACCGAAGCCGGCCGGTTTTGCCTTGGGCTACACGCAGTTCTACCAGTTCGTGCTCAACGCGCCTCGCCGCGTCAAGAGCAACCGGCACCTGACCCAGCTGTTCAATTACGACTATTACATGGAGGGCATGAACTGGGTCGAACACGGTGGTGGCATGGGCGGTGCGATGTACCGTCACCTGCCGAAGCTGCGCCCTCTGATGGAAGGCGTGACGCGGTTCTTCGCTCCCTGGAAGGACGCGGAAACGTTTCCGGCTCGCGTCCTCGAGACGACGCACACCAACACGGCAAACGTCTTCAAGTCGGATCTGAAGACTCTGGCACTCGGCGCAGTCACTGCAGTTGCAGCGGTTTGCGGCGGGGCGGTCAGCATGACGACGGCGGTACTGCTTCTGGTGTCAATCACGATCATCCCTACGCTGCTCACCGTCAAGCGTATGCTCGCCATGCGCTTCCTGCAGCTGTGCTGGAAGAAGTGCTACACCGACAAGCGCTTCTTCATGTTCGGAACGCTCGAGCGCGCCGAACAGTCGATGGATTCGGCCGCCCACTTCGGCTGCGCTCACGCGCTTGCTGTCACCGGCGTCTCGTTCGTGATGGCGGCAATGTTCTGCTCCACGCATCCCATCGTCGCGGCGCTTCTCGTGCTGGTCGGCATCGCCGGTCTGCGCACGCGGAAGTGGTCCAATCAGTTCGCCGCCAACGCGCAAGTGCTCAAGATCGCTTTGCGCAACCGCATGCGCGAAGGCACCCCGGAAACCGATCCGGCAACCCTGACCGGTGACACGGACATCGAGCGTCGCTACTGGTTCCTCCGGGGTGACAACAAAAGCCCGATCGCTTCGTTCAAGACCTGCTACCACGGTCTGCGCGACAGCGGCTTGCCTGCCTGGAAAGCGCTCGGTTCCACGATTGTGTCGATGATCACCTTCGGTCGCAAGACTCGCAAGGGTCTGACCAGGTCTCTGAAGAAGGAGGTGGGTTTCGGTATCTACCTGCCGCACTTGATCCACGCCAAGGGTTACTCGTCGACGCGGATCTACGCGCCGCTCGACAACACCAAGGGGATCACGCCCGGCGACATCGACATGGAAGAGTTCGACCTGATGTTCCGGCTCTACGCACCGGGGCGTGACCACCTGACGGCTTACGACTTCGCTCGTATGCGCGAGGGCAATGCCCGTCGCGACGCGGACGAGGGTCGTGGCACGTGGTTCTCGCGTCTGACGGGTCGGATGGCCGCCGGACGGCGCGCCACGCAACTGCTGATGCTTTTTGCTGACCGCGTCGTCGAAGAGGACAAGAAGCTGGTGCCCGCCATCAGCCGCGACATGCTGCTGCGCTTCTACAACGGCGCTGCACAAGCCGACCTCTACCGCGAACACACCGAAGGTGACCGCGACCCCAGCCCGACTCCTCGGAGGGACTGAGCCGAAAATCGTCAGTCGGAAAAGAACCTTGTCACTCCTCCAAAGTGCTGTGAGACTTGACTCGCTGAATGAGATTGCGATTCTGTCAGACTAGATCACTGCCCAGCGACGAATAACTCTCGCTCGACGACGACGCTGAAGACGCGCTTGCCGCAAGGCCATAGCGTCCACGCGCCCGTCGTCGACGCGAGAGCCCAACCAACGAGCCGCACCACATTCGGTGCGGCTCGTTTTCGGGGGCGGAAGAATCGGGGTCTCCTGATTCTTTCGCTTGCGCTCAGTGCCTACTACACTATGTCATTCTCCCCAAAATCGCGATTTTGGGAATTGGACTTCCCATTCTTAATGTCAAGGTGTGTCACAGTGCGCCAAATCCGCCTTTTTTTGGGGAAGCGCACTTCACCTTGTCAAAGCACCCTTCAAATTTCGATATTTTTTGAGCGATTTTCGCGAGAATTCAGAATTTTTAGCCGAATAATGAAGCCGGCGACGCGGCCGACAATCGAGCCGCCCCAGCAGCCCTCATCGACAAAAGGCAAATCAATTGAGCCGCGTCTACAAACCGATGCTCCGTCGCCCAAGCAGCGCTCGTCGACAAAAAACAAATCAATTGAGCCGCGTCAAACAGTTCTGGTCTACAAACCAATGCTCAGTCGCCCCAGCAGTTCTTCGTCGACACATCGCCGAGCATTCGATTCGACCCAGTCCACAAAACGCCATCAAATAATCGAGCCGCTCAAGCAGTTTCCGTCTTCTGCCGATGATCGATCGAGCCGCTCCAGCAAATGAGAAATCGACTCACCCAGAGCACCAATCACCATCTGGGTTCTGACTAAAATTCCATTCGCTCGCAGCCCCGGCGGTATGCCCACGGACGGACTTGCTCGCAAAGAATCAATCCTGCAAGGCCCTTGCAGAAACTGAATAAATTTTCTAAATTTTCGCAAAAAAATTTCCGTTTTATAACTGAAGAAGACGAGAACGGAGCAACGTGCATGACTACAAAAACTTACACCGAATCAACCTTCTGGAGCGCCTTTCGCAGCGACCTCGAAAAGACAAAAGGACATTTAATTATCCAGAGTCCATTCGTTTCACCACAGCGACTCAAGCTCGTAGCAAATGACTTCAAATCCCTCGCCGCGCGGAATGTCACTGTTTGCATTTTCATTCAACGACCCAAATATTGGGACACTCCATCTGAAAAACTCTCGACGAAAAATCAGTATGAAAAGCACGAATTGCTAGCTAACATTGAGGAAATGAAAAAATGGAATTGTCATGTCAATTTGAAGAGCAAAATACATTCGAAATTCGCAATCCACGATCACCGAGTTATGTGGGAAGGCAGCCTGAATAAACTAAGCCACTTGAATGGACTAGAGCATATGCGCCGCTGGGAAGATCCATTTGAGGCAAAACAGATAATAGTTAGCCATGAATTATTGAACTGCCAAGCGTGTATCAAAGTAATTAGTTTATTTTCGCCAGGCTATCCAAACCCGGAGCCAGATGCAAAACAGTTTGGCGAATGGCTCAAACGAAATCGAATCGAAGCGGAGATGACTCATCGTCAACTTGAGTCGTTGAGCGGTGTTTCGAGAAGAACAATTTGTAATATCGAACAAGGTAGTGACTGTTTTTTGAATACTGCCGCCAGCCTGATCGAGCATTTAAATTTGGAACTATGCATGATACCCAATTATCTTTTGCCTTCGATTGCCCAGATGTTGCACAACGAGATGGCAGCGCTGAGAGCAAAGAGAAATTCCCGCAAATCAACTAAACGAAGAATGACCGTAGTAAGGGCAGACGCACCCTGAGCAGCTCAGCCTGAAGAGTAAGGCTTGTCACGCAGCCCCTATGGATTATTCGTAGTATAAAATTCCATCTCAAATTATGGCGTTTGTTCTCGGCGAAGAATGAAATTTTAACGGTGGCAAAAGTGGTTGACGACATTAAAATTTTGAGGAGAGAGGAAACCGACAGAATTCCAATAGGGCTAGATCGGCTGTCGATGGGCGGCGGCGAGCGCACCAATGGCGGTGTCATTGATTCCACTGTCGAGAAGAATAATTGTTCGCAACAATCACCGACCGATCTAGCGTCAACCCCACGTTGGCACCGACGTGATCGTTGACAGCAATGACGGCGCAGCAAATTGGTAAGCGATGCAGTTCTGGGCATCCGCCGCGGCGCCCGAGCATTGTACGACATGAGCTAGTATCTGACAAATCGAAAGCCGAATGTGAATAAGCTGTGCGCACATTCACATTCGGCACACAATCCGCTATCGAAGCGGCCTCGCGCGGTTTTTGGTCACAATTCGGCTTCCTCAGCGACGAAAGCCGTTTCTATAGTTGAGATGCGCAGCAGTACCAGAGCCTGTGAATCAGCCCCAGATCAAAGGAATCGCGATTCCAATCAGCATGACCAAAACCGCCACGAGCTTCGCGCGAATGTTTTTCTCCTTCAAAATCTGGCCGGCGAATAAGACCGAGAACAGCGACCAGAGCCGTTTAGTACTGGCAGCATATGCAGCCAGCGTAAACGACAACGCAGCAAAACTGAGCAACGCGCCGGCGGCGTGCACGAAAGAAAACACTGCGATACGACCGCTGTTGCGCCGCAGGGCATACAGGTTTTCGACGGTTGCCGCGCCACTGAAAAGGGCGGCGATCAGATTGCACCCGCCCACGCCGACGAAGAAGACCACGGTGAAAAACATGGCGGACGAAGCGGTGACAGCCTTCTTATCGAGGCTGAACGTAATCGCTCCTGAGATGGCGCAGAGGAACGCAATCAAAACACCAGGGCGCTTCAGGACTTTAAGAAAGTCGATGCCCGCGGTTTTGGCCTCACTTGCAATCAGAAGGTAGAGACCGAGGATTGTGGTCAAGACGCCGATTGCACCCGCGACAGCAGGAACTTCTCCGAGGAAGAAGTAAGCCGTCACCAGCACCAGAGGTGGTGTCAGCAAACGGGTGGGCGCGAGCAACGAAGCTTCTTCGCGTTTCAACGCCTGATACCAGGCGAAGTTCGACGCCGCATTGATTAGAACGATGGCGCAGACAGCCGACACGAAGCCGCTGCCGATTGCTGGAATCCCCGTCCATAAGAGGAACGGCGACAACATCAATCCGGAAAGCATAAAACTCACGCCGACGACAAGCGGCACGGGCAGCTCAGATTTGAGCATTAGCCGTTTCCCCAGCACGTCATACGCGCCAAGAAATGCAGTCGCCGGAATCATCAATACTAGAAAGATCGCGAGGTCGCTGTTCATTTGAATAATGCTTCCTCGAGCTGGGCTCGAAAAAAACTCGAAACTAAAAGGCACGCCACCACTACGGAAGACATGGCGTGCGAATTTAATGAAACATCGCATGTGGAGCGGAAAAACACTCCGGCACGACAGATCGAATCAGGCGCGCAGTTGCTGCACGAATCCGAAAAACACGGCAGGCGAATCAATGAAACGCAATGTACGAGACTTTGGACGGCGGGGCACCACGACCATTAACTAGTTCACACTGAAAAACGTGCTTGAAGATCGTCCTCAACAGATCTTGTCAATAGACAGGCTCGCTTGGAATTTTCAAGATGCCACCACTTGTGGTGCCCAAATGAAAAGATTGAAAGAATGGGACATGGAACGTT
>Ga0163151_10001605_pt1 | contig 37463 bp, 41 predicted proteins | sample OliLakLV19MP5IB2_FD_145596 | JGI IMG/M metagenome (GOLD analysis project Ga0163151, IMG submission 145596) | Freshwater microbial mat bacterial communities from Lake Vanda, McMurdo Dry Valleys, Antarctica - Oligotrophic Lake LV.19.MP5.IB-2 | ecosystem: Environmental > Aquatic > Freshwater >... | reverse complement strand
CGCCACCGTTGATTTCGACCAATTCCTGCACGGAACCCTTACCGAATGAATGGCTACCAATTAATGTAGCGATACCAGCGTCTTGAAGTGCTCCAGCAAGAATTTCAGATGCAGATGCAGAACCTTGGTTTATTAAAACAACAACCTCGGTACCTTGCGGAACGCCAATTTTTCCTTTTGAACGATGTACGATGTTTTCACGTTTGCCTTTGTAATCTTCAGTCACCACTACTGAACCTTCGGGAAGAAAATAACCCGCCATAGAGACCGAGGCCTCTAGGTAGCCGCCCGGGTTGCCGCGTAAGTCAATAATAAGTTTATTTGCGCCAGAAGTACGAAAGTCTGCAAGCGCAGTTCCAAAAAGCTTACTCGAATTAGCGGTGAAGCTGTACAGAGACAGTGTATAGATACCCGTTTGAGCGTCATACGACGTATCAATGGTTGGAACTTCAATCGTGTCACGGATAGCCGTAAGTTCAATCACTTCACCGTCACGAAGCATTCGGAAGACAACCGAAGTTCCCTTTTCTCCACGAATGAGTTTTACTGCCTCATCTGACGACAATCCTTCGGTAGAAGTGCCATCAATAGTAAGGATGCCGTCGCCAGGAAGAATGCCGGCGCGCTCTGCAGGTGTTCCTTTCAAAGGAGCAATGACGGTGAGTAGGCCTTCTTTAGTGCCAATTTCCATACCAACACCTTCGAAGTTGCCAGCAATATCCTCTTGAAAAACTTTTGCTTCCTCAGGGGGCAAAAATACGGTGTAAGGATCATTATAGGAAGAAGCAAGTCCTTGAATGGCATGCCAGATCTTCTCCTTTGAGGTCGGTAAACTTGACGAGGCATGTGTTTCTATGAATTTAGCATCGAGCGCATTCCACGTCCTCCAAAAATCTGCAAGATCCACTGACTCGTCCGGTGTCGAGTCGAGTCCGTTACCGAGCAGCGGAATGCGTGAAAATGCCTTTCCGGTACCACTAGCCGCGACCGTGAGACCGCCTGCAAAACCTATCGCAAGCATAAGCGCAAGCGTAATTCCAAGACGGGTCACGTCTATAAAGGTATTTTTGCCTTGTTTTTTTACCACCTCTTCTTCCATATGTGACGAGTATATCATGAGGATATATACCCAGCCCACGAATTTCAACGCGAGTTCCCGCGGTATACTTTACCTCAATGATAACGAGACATACCCGCGGAAAGGTCACCTGGATAGACCTTGAGGCGCCTACCTACGACGAACTTTCGGAAATCGTCCAGGAGTTCAATATAGATTCGAGGGTGGAAGAAGAAATAATTACGCCCACTCCCTACCCCCTCACCCTTACGTCTGCCGGATACTCGTACCTTATTTTGCATTTCCCCGTAACCGACCCCGGTGGCGGAACCCAGGATCAGGAAGTTGACTTTATTGTGGGTAAAGATTTCCTCATAACCGCGCGCTATGAGGTGATCGAATCTATACACACACTTGCACGCGTGTTTGAAGCTGAGGAACTAGTAGGCACCGAGGCCGATACCGATATCGCTACGATTCTTGAACTCATACTTCGCAGGCTTTATGGAGCCATACGAGAGGAGATGGAAGATGTGGCACATCACCTTGATCGAATCGAACGCGACATATTTTCAGGAAAGGAGCGCGCGACGGTACGCACCATCTCAGAAACAGCCCGCGTGCTCCTTCGTTTTGAAACTATTCTTGAGCGCCACGAAGAGCCACTCGACACACTTCTTGATGTGCTCGCTTCGCCGGAGTTCTTCGGCAAAAGCTTTGGTGGAAATGCAGCACGCATTCGAGCGGAACATGATCATGTCTCTACACTCGTATCTTCCTATCGCGCTGTTGCTCGCGAGCTTCGTATCACCAATGATTCATTACTCACGGCATCTCAAAACGACATCGTAAGGACCCTGACGATGATGGCTTTTTTCCTTGCGCCTCCCACGCTTCTTGCTTCCTTGTTTGGCATGAATGTCGTCAGTCTTCCGTTTGCTGAACATCCACACGCATTTTGGATTGTGCTTTGCTTGATATTTGCCATTACCGGAACCTTTTTTCTTCTCTTCCGTATAAAAAAATGGCTCTAGGGTGCCTCAGGCGCCTGATGCTATAGTCTCATCATGTCTTGGTTGTCGCGCCTTACCCATTCCAAGAGCCGGCACACAGAGTCAGCTGCGCCGCTATTCTTTACCAATACGCTAAGAAATAAGAAAGAAGTATTTTCTCCGCAGAAAGCAGGAACTGTTTCTATGTATTCTTGTGGCCCGACGGTGTACGGGAAGCAACACATCGGCAATCTTAAGGCGCCACTTTTTTCGGATTTAGTGGCGCGAGTACTCATGCAGGCGGGATACCGCGTAGTGCGCGTAATTAATATTACAGACGTAGGACATCTTGTTTCGGACGGCGATGAAGGAGAAGACAAAATGGAAATTGGCGCGAAGCGCGACGGGAAAAGCGCTCGTGATATAGCCGAGCACTACACATCTCTTTTCATAGACGATCTAGCTCTGTTGAATGTGGATGTCGGGAAAATAACCTTTCCTCGCGCCACTGAATATATAAAAGAGCAAATCGAAATGATTAAAACTCTTGAAGCAAAAGGATATACCTACGTCATCCACGACGGAGTATATTTCGATACCAGCCATTTCCCCGATTACGGCAAACTAGGTGGCGTCGCCGACAATATGCGTAAAGAAGCTGCGCTTGCTCTCATTGGTAGACGAATCACAGAAAATAAGGAGAAGCGACAACCCGCTGATTTTGCTCTTTGGAAATTTTCTCGAAGAGGCCATGCACGCCTTCAGGAATGGGGTTCACCTTGGGGCATGGGTTTTCCTGGTTGGCACATCGAATGCTCTGCTATGGTCAAAAGTCTTTTGGGCGCGACAATCGACATTCACACAGGAGGAATGGACCATATTCCAGTTCATCACAATAACGAAATCGCTCAATCTGAGGCAGCGAACGAACGCGAGCTTGCGCGCTACTGGCTCCACGAAGCTTTTGTAACCATACGAGACGAGAAAATTTCAAAATCACTTGATAACAGTGTGTACGTTTCGGACATCGAAGCAAGAGGGTTTCATCCGCTTGCACTTCGGTATTACTTTTTGCAGGCCCATTATCGTTCCCCTATCGATTTCACTTGGGAGGCGCTTGAAGCGAGTAATGCCGGACTGCATCGTCTATGGAAACTTGCGCAGGAAGTAAAGGAAACGTCAAAGGCTCGAGCCGTACCTACTGACGAAAGTAGACGTATGATTGCCTATCTGCGAGACGACCTTGCTACTCCACAAGCCCTCGCACTTCTTTGGGAAACTATTCAAGATGAGGATCTTGAGCCGTCTCAGGTGTGGGGCGTGCTTGAAGCAGCAGAGCCGGTGCTCGGACTCTTGCTTCTTACTCCCCCACACACCGTACCCCTATCAATACCGGAAGACGTAGCCAAACTCATGCGAGAGCGAGATGTAGCACGTGTCGCGCGGGATTTTGCAAAAGCCGACAAACTTCGTATCCACATTGAAAAGCGGGGATATCATGTGGAGGACAGTGCTGCCGGTACCGTACTTACTCGTTAGTACGCCCACTGCCCCACTCGTGGGTGGTTCCTGCCGTTCTTGGTACTATGAGAGGTAATGGCCGACCCTATCCTCCGCGTTCCTCCTCAAAGCCTCGACGCTGAACGCGCACTCCTCGGTGCGCTCCTTCTGAAACCGGACGCCATCCATGACGTCGCCGATACGGTACGGTCAGATTCTTTTTATGCTGAGAAGCATCGTCTTATTTACGAAGCGATGCGTGAGCTCATTGAGCGTAGTGAACCCATTGATATTCTTTCGCTCTCAGAACGATTAAATGGCACGGGCTCGCTCGAACGTATCGGCGGCAGGGCCTATATCGCTGAGCTTGCAGGTTCAGCGCCCGCTCCAGGCAACTTTAACCACTACGCAGAGCTCGTTGCCCGCAAACATCTTATGCGGTCGCTCATCGATGCTTCCTACGAAATAACCGAATCAGCGTACGACGATTCGCGCGACATCGTTGAAGTGCTCGATGATGCAGAAAAGAAGGTTATGGCAATCGGGAACGCATCGGCTGTGCACAAATTCGTTGCGATTTCAGACAAGGTCGGCGACGCATGGGACCGTATCGAAGCGATGTCAAAGAATGATGGCGCCATACGCGGAGTACCAACCGGCTTCCCCGATCTCGATAACCTGCTTGCAGGTCTCCACAAATCTGACCTCATCATTCTCGCGGCCCGCCCTTCCATGGGTAAGACCTCGCTTGCACTCGATATCGCCCGCAATGCTGCCGTTAAGCACAATGTGCCAGTCGGAATCTTCTCGCTTGAAATGAGTTCAGAGCAGTTGGTAGATCGCATGCTTTCTGCGGAGTCTTATGTAAATTCATGGAAAATGCGCACGGGCGGAATCCACAGCGAAGATGATTTTGGTAAAATACGCGACGCGCTCGAAGTCCTCTCGAAAGCTCCTATTTATATCGACGATAAACCAGGGAACAACATCCTCTCCATGCGCGCCGTCGCGCGCCGCCTGAAGCGCGAGCGAGGCATCGGCCTTATCATCGTGGATTATCTCCAGCTCATGGCACCGACCAATACGAAACAATCTGATTCCATGGTTCAGCAAGTCACGGAGATTTCCCGTTCGCTCAAATCACTTGCACGCGAGCTTGAAGTGCCGGTAATCGCTCTCTCACAGCTCTCACGCGCCGTTGAACAGCGCGGAGGAAAGCCTCGGCTTTCGGACCTTCGCGATTCTGGTTCGATTGAACAGGACGCCGACGTTGTTATGTTCATCCATCGCGAAGATAAGATAAATAAAGAAAGCGACCGCCCGAACATTGCCGAAATTCTTATTGAGAAACACCGTAATGGACCGACCGGTCGGTGTGAGCTGTACTTCGATGAGAAACGCACCACCTTCCAGCCGGTGGATAAATCAGGATATGGCGATTTGGGTGGCGAGTTCTAGTCGTATGCCAGGTAGAGTACTTCACGTATGAGCGACCGCATTGCAGATCTTTCTCGCGCATTTGAACGGTTCCCCGGTATTGGCCCGAGGCAAGCTAAGCGATTCGTCTATTATCTCCTTTCAATCCCGCAAAGCGATAGAGCACGCATCGCAGACCTTTTAGTGCATCTTGGAAATGACATCCAGCAGTGCACCATGTGCATGCGCTTTTCTCCCGCGAATTCTGGTGGGCTCTGTAATTACTGCTCGGATCCTAAACGAGACAGCAGTCTCCTTATGCTAGTTGAAAAAGATCAAGACGTTACCGCAGTAGAACGAGCCAACGCGTACCGTGGGCATTATTTTGTGCTTGGTGGAGTACTCACGCTGTCTGGCAAAGGAACCATTCGAGAACGCGACCTCATACGGGTGGTAGAACAGCGTTCGAAGACAACACTTAAAGAAATAGTTCTCGCGCTTGGAGCAACCTCTGAGGGAGAACACACTGCAGACCGTGTACGCGAAATCTTGGCGCCGCTCCGCGGCTCCCTCATCCTCTCTGAGCTTGGACGTGGGTTGTCTACCGGTTCCGAACTTGAATATTCCGACGCCGAAACACTCTCGGGAGCACTCCAAAACCGTAAAGAAACATAATACTAATTAAGTAAAAGAAGCTTTTTCTATACCACTAACTGATATGATATATCATATCAGTTAGTGGTCGAAGGAGGAGCTGAGAAAAAAACACCCGCGAGAGACGAGTAGAGAAAAACCCGCCTGACGCGGGTTTTCTTTAAGAGATGGTGTCTATTTTAACTTTGACGAACGGCTGACGATGACCACGGCGCTTCAAGTAACGGCTCTTTGCCTTGTACTTCACGACTTCTACTTTCTTGGCGCGACCTACTATTTGAACAGTTCCTGTCACGGTTGCACCCTTGATTTGAGGGACGCCAATGACCGTTTCGTTGCCGTTGTCGGTCATAAGCACTTCGTCGAACGTGACGGTGTCACCCTTCGCAAGCACTTGCGTGAGCGAACCACGACCAAGCTTCTCTATAGTGACGGTAGCACCCGGAGCGACTACATACTGCTTGCCGCCGGTCTTAATTACTGCGATTTCCATAATCCCTGTATCCTAGCCGTTTTTGAACAAAAAGCAAGGGCCATCCTTTTGTTCGGATGGCCCAAGTGGGCTTCATTTCGCGCCAGCGGAGCTCGCTGTCGCAATCTGTGGAGCTCTGTCGCCCTTGTAGACGCTCATTTCATACCCAAGGATGAAGATGCTTGCTGCAGCGACGAGCATCGTCACGAGCGACGTGGCTCGGTAGAAAAACGCTCGCACGCCCCTGCGCCTCGCCTTCGCACAGCCTGCACTTGCGGCGAACATATGGCTCGCCACCAACGTCACAAAGCCCATCACTAAAAAAACTGTTAGATCGCTCCCTCCGCCCATCGTCCTTCCCCGCGGCGTCGCCATACCATCACAGCGTGAACACCTTTCGCCACTCTATACCTCTTCTGCTGCTACACAAGCGAGAAGCCGCGCAAGACGTGCGCGGCTTCGACGAGAGGCTTACGAGGCTGACTTGCACGTCTTCGTGCGCCTGACCCCAGTCTGATAGTTAATACACCCAGGCGGCAGTATTTCGGGTATGTCTGATGGTCCTCCATCCACCCCATTCAGTCGGATAAATATGATGTCGGCCACGGTCTCGGTAGGCCAGATCAGACGACTGATGTAAGGACCCGCCTCTGCGCCCGCTACAAGGCAAGTAACGAACAGAATGAATCTACACAGGTTGCTTTGCACCACACTCCTCCCCAAAAAGGACGCTCTAGTACAACTGTATACCGACAAAGCCCTCTACCAAAGAAACTACTCTTCACCACACGCTCTCACACTCGCCGCTTGGCCGTCCACAAGGTGTCACCTTGACATGGACGCTAATCCTCAATGCCGGCTCCGGGCTTCTCAAGCAAGGTGGGCTCAATGCCTATCTTTGACTCCGCAATACGATAGATATCTTTATCTATTTTTCCGAGCTCCTTGTATCCGCTATTGTAATGGGAGACTGCAGTCCCCAGAGACATGCCTAGTTTCTTGTAATAGTCCTCGTAGGCGCCCACGTGTTTACCAAGCTCCCCCACTCTCTTCTGTATCTCTACCGCTTTTTGCTCTATCTGGAGCGCTTTCAGCCCCTGCATAACCGTCTGAAGATACGCGAGAAATGACGTCGGGGAGACAATAATAACTTTGTATTTGGAAGCCGCGCGCTGGATAAGGTTTTCATCCTCCCCTGCCCCGACTTGGTTGGTGAGCAGATCGTAATAAATGCCTTCGGACGGAATGAACATAAACGCAAAATCCATGGTGTTCTCTTCAGGTCGTATGTATTTAGCGGTCTCAGAAATACGAAGCTTCAAGTCGTTTACAAACGCCTTCTCAAGCGCGACACGCTCCGCTCCCTCTGCATGCACGTACCGATTGTAGTTATCGAGCGAAAATTTGGAATCAATCGGCACTATCTTATCGTTTACAAATACCGCCGCGTCTACTATTTCGCCGTTAGTGAAGGGATACTGCATCTGATACATACCAGGCGGAAGCACGTTTTTGAGGACTGTTTCAAGATAGTACTCTCCCAAAATTCCGCGCTGCTTCGGATTCTTGAGTATGTCCTGCAAATTTTTGAGTTGCTCAGCAAATTTTCCGGTCTCACGACCAATTTCCTTAACGGAGGTAATCTCGGCCGTTATTTCCTTTATCAGACGCGACGACTCTCCGAGTTGCGAGCGCATAGACTCGTTCATTTGTTTTGAACTCTCGGCCATACGGGAATCAAGCGAACGTTCAAGACCCTCAAGTCGCTGAAGGAGAAGTGGGGTCGCATGATCCTCTTTCACTGCCGTCTCACCCTCTTTTCGGCGGAGGATAAAGTACAGACCAAGTCCCTGGAAAAGCATCAGTACTGCGGCTAGTATGACGACGGTCATCACGTTCATGCTTGTAGTATACTCTCCGCATGAGTATCCATGAATCTATAAAAAGCGGGATTCCTGAGGCCATGAAGGCCAGGGATCAGGTCAAACTCCGCACCTACCGGTCTCTCGTGACCATGATGACAAACGAGGTTGTCGCCAAGAAGCGTAAACCGGATGAGTTTCTGACCGACGAGGAAGCATTTGCGGTCGTAAAGCGCGCCGCCAATCAGCGCAAAGATTCTATCCAGCAATTTGAAGCGAATGCCCGTCCGGAGCTTGCTCTGCCCGAGCACGAGGAGCTTTCCGTACTCGAGGCCCTTCTGCCCGAGCAGATGAGCCGTGAAGAAATTGAAGTAGTGGCAAAAGCCAAAATGAACGAGATGGGTGTTACCGATAAAAAAGACATGGGGAGATTTATGGGTGCCGTCATGCAAGAACTAAAAGGAAAAGCTGATGGCGGAGACGTAAAAGCGGTAATTGATGAATTGCTTGCATAAGTTTTACGTGTTATAATATATGGAGAAGTTCCAACCATCTGCAAACAGGAAGGACGACATGAACAAGCCACTGAAGGTACGTGCAGCACAGATCGCTGGCGATACGGAGGCACTCTCTGCCTTTGGTCGCGCAGGCAACAAAACCAAAGCTGTGCGTCGCGAAATGGACCAAGCTATGGACGAACGAATGCGCGAGAAAAATCTCGCGTCTGAGCGGAGGCGGAAGACCGCGTCCGGCGAAGACATCATTCCTCTTGAAACCTACGATTAGGAGGCCCGCGTGGCACGTTATCGACTCCGACGAGAGCTTGCGGTACGTGCCCTCGAGCTCGTACGCAGTGACCCGAAACGCGGCGTGGCCGTGATTCCAGAAGGCGAAAATGGCATCACAACCGATGCCGTGCTCATACTTCTTGCCGTAACCAACAAGGTGCGCGATGCGCACGAGAGCCACCACGCGCACTATGATTTGCGTGCGCTCGTACGGCAGGTGTGCAACCGCGCACCATTCGATCGTGCGCGCCGCTACGCCTACGAAGTGGTGCTCATGCGGTACTACAGCCTTCTCTCTCAGTTCGCCGCTCGCTTGCGCCGCAAGAAGAGCAAACGGACGAAAGCCAGGAAGCAAGAACCCGAGAAGCCGTTTACGCTTGTCGCGGCATGAGGGCGGACCACTCCGATGGTCCGCCCTCTATCTTTACATAAGTGTTTATCCGTGCTAATATTAATTGTCAGTGATGGTGGGATTCTTCGAGAAGACGTTCACACGTCTCAAGGGATCCAACTGATGTCAGAACAATTTTACGACGCTATAGTTACGGCAGAAAAGCACGAGCATTATTTCCTTCTTTCCGTCATCTTCACCGAAGACGGACAGGAGCAGATTACGCCCGAACGCTTTGAACAGTTCCAGACTGCGTGCTGCGGAGAATCCGTCGCACTCACTCGCGGGATTCATGGGTCTATGATCACCGGCTACACATGCGCGCATGAGGACCCTGTTCTCATCAGCATGTGGGGCATTGCAAAATTGACCCACGCGACGTTTGGCGTCGACACCGATGTTCATCTGCCGCCAGAAGCGTGACTACCGCCCTCGAGATGCTTCGGCAATCTCGAGGGCGGCTCTTTTATGCTATAAACACTCGGCATGCGCTCCCACATCGTTGTATATAAAGAAATTGGAGAGACACCTCTACAGGCCATAGAAAAATGGCAGGAAAGGTGCCCAGAATACCAAACGGTCCCTGCAACCTATGCGGGCCGACTCGATCCGATGGCTTCGGGCAAACTTCTTGTTCTCATAGGAGATGCGTGTAAGGAAAAAGACACGTACATGAAGCTTGATAAGGAATATGAAATAGAAGTGCTTATAGATATTTCGACTGACACCGGCGATGTGCTCGGTATGCCAGTCTATTCCGGCAACCAAACGATACTTACGCGGCCCACACTCGCGAGCGCGCTCAAGTCCGTGCTAGGGACGCACAGTGTTCCCTATCCCGCCTATTCATCCAAAACCGTTGCCGGGAAGCCTCTATTCTTATATGCCCTTGATGGCACACTCGACTCAATAGAAATCCCTACCCACTCCGAAACTATTTACTCCATATCAATACTTTCTTCCGATCGGAAGAAAGTGATGCTGGCGGACATGCATGTTCCAAAGAAGGACGTGAGGATGAGAATTAAGGAATTACTTTCCCATGCACCCCGTTCGACTGAGCCTACAAAAGCTCTTGGTGCAGACTTCAGACAAGACGAGATCAAAAAACAATGGGAAGAACTATTCGATACTATGCCCGAGCGCACCTTCACAATCCTTAAACTCAAAGTAACGTGCGCATCAGGAACCTATATGCGCACGCTTGCGTCACGCATCGCGAGTGAGCTTGGTTCCACTGGTTTAGCACTCTCGATTCGTCGTACCCGAATAGGTCAGCGTTTCAGCTTATTGGGCCATTCATTTTGGATCAGAGAGGTATCGAGTCCACTCTTCGCCTTTAGACAACCCGCTCGACTCAAGAACCGCCCGATTCCATGAGTCGGGCGGTTTCTTTTTTATTGGCCGAGCATGTTTTATATGCTATAAAACGCTCTCAGGCCTCATCGTCTAACGGTTAGGACAGATCCCTCTCACGGATCAAATCGGGGTTCGATTCCCCGTGAGGTCACCAATACAAACCGCCCTTGGGCGGCTTTTGTATTGGTGACCTCAAATAGCGCTGGGAGCGCTATGGCGGGGAATCGAAGATGTTGCGAGTATTTTCTAGAACGAAGTGCACTAGAAAATCCGCAACGCGTTGACACTATTTCCATTAGCCTGAGCTCTTGCAATATAATGCAAGTTTACCTATCATGTAGGTATGGCAACAGGGAAAAAACTTGGGGAAAACCTAAGAAAACTACGTTTGAAAAAAAGTATGTCGCAAGGAGACTTTGCGACTGCGTTGAATGTGGATAGAGCATATATCAGCAACATTGAAAATGGCCGCATGAACCCCACGCTTTCAACTTTGGAAAAGATCGCTGGAGCGTTGGGAATTTCAAGTAGTACACTTCTGAAATAATTGTATGAAGGTACTTTTTTTCACCATTGCCCTACTTCTCCCAGTATTTCTATTGCCGACAGGCACCTCTGCACACCAGCCGAGGATCGTAAAAGATAATCCAACTATCGTTATATCGCCAGAAGTCTCCAAGGCCTATTACGGTACGCTCAGCGGCACACCGGCGGTGTATACCATCACTACAGACAAACCTTTTGCACTCTATGTTGGTGTGCTTGTGCCAGATATTCTAGGCCAGAAGAAAGATGTGTCAGCGGTGATTCTAAAAGACGGCGAGCAACTCGCTGTGCTCGACGGCACAAGCCATGAATGGAAGAAATTTTTTGAACCATTTGGCCACGACACCTACTGGCAAGGACCAGAATACAAAACACTGGGAGATGCGGGAACGTACGAAATCTACGTAACGAGCACGAACAACGACAGCAAGTACTCACTCGCCATTGGTGAGATAGAAGCCTTTAACTTCAAAGAAGGCGTGAACGCGCTCACACTTATCCCGCAACTGAAAAAAGATTTTTTTAATGAACCGCCAATAAGCTTTATTCTCTCACCGTTTGGCTGGGGGCTCATCGTCGTCATGTTTGCTCTCGCATTCACCGTGGGTTTTGCGTATCGCTTTATCCTGAAAAAATTTGCAAAGAATACCAGTCGTGGACCACGAAAAAACATTGGCGCCACCGACCGCCTCATCCGCCTCGCTATCGCCCTAGGGCTCTTCGCACTCGCCATCACCACCTCATGGAGCCCAATTCTTCTCTTCTTCTCCGGTGTTGCTCTCTTTGAAGCAATCTTTAGCTGGTGCGGATTGTATGCCGCATTAGGCAAGAACACCTGTCCTAGTAATTAATCCAACATATGAACCCTGACACCTACAACTGGTATAGCGCACTTATAAAGCCCACTTGGGCACCGCCATCGTGGCTGTTTGGGCCAGTGTGGACGGTGCTGTACGCCATTATCGCCGTTACCTATGTAATTGTGTTTTATAAGGTCTACACAAAGGAACTTCCCTTACTAGTTGCTCTGCCTTTCGCACTCAACCTTATTTTCAACTTTTCTTTTACCTATTTTCAATTTGGCCTCAAGAACAATCTCCTCGCCTCTATAGACATCCTCCTTGTTCTCGCCACACTCGTCTGGGCGCTCGTCGCCATCTATCCGCATATCAAGTGGATCGTCCTCGCCAACATTCCCTACCTCCTTTGGGTTTGTATCGCCACCGTATTGCAACTGACAATAACGTGGATGAATAGATAAAATATAAATATAGACAACCTCCTTCACACGATTCAGTATCAGCAACTGCACTCGCGATGTAGAGCAAACATCGCACGTCCTCTTTTTAAAATACTTGGATGATTTGGATAGAATATCGGAATATTGAGGTCAGGCACCGTTAATCATAAATTAGTGGGCACAAAAATGTTAGAATACATATATGTTCATAAAACTATACTTAATCGCCCTGCCAGTATTCTTTATCATCGATATGATCTGGCTCGGACTGATAGCAAATAATTTTTATAAAAATCAGATTGGTTTTCTTATGAAGCCAGATATCAACTGGACGGCGGCGATTATTTTCTATCTCTTGTTTATTGTCGGCTTGGTGCTGTTCGTAGTTATGCCAGCAGTCGAAAAAGGCTCGTGGACGCACGCGCTTCTCTTTGGCGCACTCTTTGGCCTCATCACCTACGCTACCTACGATCTCACTAACCTAGCGACACTCAAAGACTGGCCCCTCTTGGTTACCATTGTGGACCTCGCATGGGGAGCGTCGCTTGGGGCTCTTGTTTCGGTTATAACGTACGTTATTGCCGGTACAATCGGATTATGAATTATTTTGTAACCCTTGCTCTCATACTTTTCCTCTACATGAGCATGTGGTTCGTGTTGTCACTGGTAAAAAAAAGAAATGACGTGGCAGATATTGCGTGGGGTCTCGGGTTTGTACTTCTGGCATGGGTTTCGTTTTTTGTAGGTGAAGCAGAAAGCATGCGCGGTCTTTTGGTAGGTCTTTTAGTCAGTATCTGGGGTATACGTCTCGCCCGTCATATCTATGCGCGTAATCGTGGACGAACAGAAGATTATCGCTATGCAGAGTGGCGCAAAGCTTGGGGCAAATGGTTTTATCTTCGTTCGTATGCACAGGTGTATCTTTTGCAAGGCGTTCTATTGTTTTTGATTGTACTGCCTGTTTTACTCATCAATAACAGCATGCGTACCGGTTTGAATTATTTAGATCTTATTGGTGTGGCGGTATGGCTCATCGGGTTTATTTTTGAGTCGGTTGGCGATGCTCAACTGGCACGGTTTATTAAAGATCCCGCAAACAAGGGCAAACTGATGCAACGTGGTTTGTGGCGCTATACGCGTCATCCAAACTATTTCGGCGAAGTAGCCCAGTGGTGGGGTGTATGGCTTATCGCTCTTTCTGTACCGTTTGGTTGGCTGGGCATCATCGGTCCGATTACTATAACTTTTCTCATCTTTAAAGTTTCGGGTATCCCAATGCTCGAAAAAAAGATGGCGGAGAATCCTGAATTTCCCGACTATAAAAAACGCACAAGTATATTTTTCCCATTACCCATTAAAAGCTATGGCAAATAAAGTAGTTACCGTAAAAAATACAAAGCAGAAAGGCTAGCAATATACTCTTTCTCCGTAAGGAGCCACCTTACGGTAGTACGGTAAATGGGCCAGCCTGAAAGCGAAAGCTTTCGGGCTGTTGCACTTTGTAGGACTCACGAGGAACCGAAGTGCCGAGCGGAGCGCAACTTCCCCCTACCGCTTCTTCCACTCTCTATCCTGTCGCGTGAGCAGTGCGGCGTCCCGCTCGTCTTCAAGAAGCGTTTCAGTAATGCGCTCCATCCGCACGCCTTGCGAGCCTTTTATAAGCACCACGTCCCCTTGCCGTACCATCTCAAGGAGCACGGTTGAAGCATCGCTTGAGCTCGCGAACGAAAACACACTACCCTCTTCCATACCACTCTGAAGCGCCGCTTCGCGCATACTCTCTGCCCGCACTCCAACCGTGACGAGAATATCAGCCGTCTCCGCCACAAGCCTACCCATGCGCTCATGCTCACCTACGGAGTATCGTCCAAGCTCGAGCATATCGCCGAGAACTGCTATGCGTCGTTTGGCTCCCTTCATGAGGGAGAAGGACGAGAGCGCCTCCTCTACCGCCGCGGGAGACGCATTATAGGTGTCATCAATGAGAATGCTGTCATGCTTTCCAAACAGCACACGGGCCCTGCCCGGCGGTGGAACGTATCCCTTGAGTCCTTTTAAAGCGTCCGATATAGAGATGCCCAGAGCCCGCGCGATAGCCACAGCCGCCGCTGGAGCGTACAGCTGCTGTCGACCGAGGACACCTTTCGCAGAAATCGGATACGTTTTCCCTTCTATTTCAAGATTCGCCCGCATGCCCACTTCATCTTCTTTGTGGGTAAATTCGGCATCGGTAATGTGCACACCAGCACCACTACTGTAGCCGTACGAGCCTATTGATGCGTGGACTCCGGACGTTAGCGCCACTACATACTCGTCGTCAGCCGAAATAATCAATGGCGCACCATGAGGCAGCGTGTAGGCTGGTGCGAATTCTTCTTGGCGCACTTGAGCGGGACTTTCGTACACCTCTACATGTACCGGAACTTCCGGAAGACGGGTGACGACGACAGCCGTAGGCGTGGCAATACGAAGTATGTTTGTAATATCCCCGGGACGGTCAGCACCCACTTCAAGCACTAACAGCTTAGGATAATGACTTGGAAAAACGACGAGATACATTCCTTCAAGTAGTACCTTGATCCACGCGGAGGGATTTGCCCACGGCGTGGTAACTCCGATAACCGTGAGCGGCACGCCGAGTTCGCTATTAAAACTTTTTTCGCTTGCCCGCAGATAAAATTTCCCGCTGAGAGCAGCGGCCACTGCATCCTTGGTGCTGGTCTTGCCCACACTGCCCGTAATCATGATGATTTCCGGCTTGTACTTTGCAAGTATCCTCCGCGACAAAACATTGAGGGTTGCCACCAGGAATGCGCGAAGAAGTCTTTTCATAGGCTAGGGAGCGATAGTAGCTCGATCGGGCGGAATCTCATAATAGTTTATAAGGAAGTGGGTAAGCTCCATAAAAGGGCCGGTTAAAGTTTCAGAAGCATACTTGACGCCCTGCGGCTCGCGCGTATATAGGAGAATGATAAAACGAGGCTCATATGCCGGGAAATACCCGAAGAACGAATGGAGATAGAGATTCTTATAATACGAGCCACCTGGGCCCGCTATCTGCGCAGTACCCGTCTTCGCAGCCACCGACATCTCGGGAATCTTTAAGGTGCCGTTTGCAAGCTTGGTATCAACCACTTTCACCAGCATCCGTGTGGTATCTTCAGTCGCTTTTTTGGAGAACACCCGTTCCGGCTCCCCCCACGAAAGTTTTCTTTCTATGCCGCTCTCAAGCTTTATCGCGCGCACCAAGTGCGGCGTCACCACTTGACCCTGGTTTGCGAGCGCACCCAAAGCTTTCACCATCTGAACCGGTGTCTGGGCGATACCCTGCCCGAAGGATGCGGTGGCATATTCCACATCACGCGGGCTCTTTAAAATATTGTTAATAGTGCCTGATATCTCGCTCGGAAGATCGATACCCGTCTCCTCTCCCATGCCAAGAGCTATGAAATAATTACGGAAACGTTCACGGCCCGTTTGAAGCGCAATATACGAAGCGCCCATATTCAGAGATTGCGAAAGTACTTCCTGCATTGGCGTTGTGCCACGGGCTTTCAAATCGTAATTGCAAAATTTCTTGTTGTTAAGCGTCATGCAGCCGGTATCGTTATATGTCGTATCAGGCGTTATGGCACCTGAATCAAGACCCGCAGCAATGGTAAGGGCTTTTACAATTGAACCGAACTCGTATTGATGCTCCACGAGCGGATTACCAAAATACTCAGGATCACCGTTTGCAAAGTCGTTCGCGTCAAAGGAGGGAACGGTATCAAGTGCCACGATCTCTCCCGTGGCAGGATTCATGATGATGCCTCCCGTCTCAATCGACCCGTACTCCGCATTGATTTCGAGAAGCAGCGCATCGAGTTTTTCCTGCACCACCGGATCAATGCTAGTGACAAGATCGCCCGCGCGCGCTTCGCGCGCGTCCACCACTACGCTGTCGAGGTTCGCGAAAAGCTCTGCAAAGAAATTTCCAAACAATCCTTCATTCTCACGTGAGAGTGCATACTCGTAGTACTTCTCAAGGCCGAATCTTCCAGCGAGTGCATTGTCATTGTCAAACGCCACAATTCCTATTGATTGAGCGGCTTGCATACGCGCAGGATAGCTGCGCCAGCGCTCACGCTCCACGCGTATGCCCGGCAAATCCAAGGCTTCAATCGACTTCCCTGCTTTTTCAGACACGCGTTTTGCGATTACCTCGTAGGGGTCATTCTCCATACCTGCTGATTCCATGAACTTTTCCCGACCAACCGATACGTAGTTTGCAACACCCTCGTATGCAACGGCAGCATCCTCAAGCTGTAATGGATTCATCGCGATGGTGAACCCGGTCGCGAGCGTTGCTGCTGACAAGAGCGAGCCGTCCTTGCGTGTAAAATAAATACTGCCTCTATTAAATAGCTCTTGGCTCGCTGAAATATATTGTTTCTCGGCGCGAAGCGCATAATCGCTGCCGTGCACAATCTGCACAAAGTAGAGTCGTACAATTAGGAGCACGGCAAAAAGAAAGAGAATTCCGGCTAGAACACGGAGTCGTATGCGAATTGCCCGTCGCATACTACTCTTAGCGACGTGAAAGGCCCGGTGGGAGCGTCATCGCTACGTACGTAACAGCCACAGGTTTAACAAGACCGATTGCTGATGGATCGATGTTTCCGATGTTCTCAATCGCTGCGTAATACTCGCTCTCAAGCATGCTGATAGCATATTCGGTATCGCGAACGCTTCCGGCAAGGTCGGTACGCCACGTTGCTAGCGTGACGGTAGCCACCATAAGAAACAAATATACAAACACGAGTCCGAGAGCCGTATACGAAAGGAAAGAAATGGTGCGATCAGGCATACAGAGTAGAGGGAAAAGAACTAGTAATCGACGAACGCACCTCGGTTCCTGCTTCAAAGATACGAAGTTTCGCACTTCGAGCTCGAGGATTTCCCATAATCTCAGCGCGCGTAGGCACCAAAGGCTTCTTTGTAACGACAACCCCCTTCCCTCCCACCTGCGCCTCTCGGAACATCGTCTTTACGATGCGGTCCTCAGTCGAATGAAAGGTAATGACCGCCACTCGTCCGCCCGGCCGCAATCGCAACAGTGCAGAAGCCAGTCCGTCACGCAGTGCGCCGAACTCATCGTTTACCGCAATGCGAAGAGCTTGGAATGTTTTGGTTGCAGGATGGATGCGCTGTTTCGTATACCAGGCTGGTACCCCGCCTTCGATAGCCTGTACAAGGGCAAACGTCGTCTCAATAAGTGAGTGTCTTCGGGCGATACTAATTGACTTAGCGATACCCCGCGAGAATCGTTCGTCGCCAAGTGTGAAAAGTAGATTAGCAAGCTGTTCCTCATCGAGAGTGTTCACCATATCCATAGCGGTCGCTCCCACGGTTGGGTCGCCATACGTCATTAACAGCGGCTCGTCCGCGCGAAACGAGAACCCACGACCGCGCATGAGTTGAAAGCTTGACCACCCTAGATCAAAGAGAACGCTATCAATACTCTCGATTCCGTGTGCGTCTAAAATTGCTTCGAGATTTCGGAAATTATCATTCACCAAAACAATGTTTGCGGTCATACCCGTACTCTTCTCTTTTGCGCGAGCAAGTGCTTCCTCGTCTGCATCGATACCAATCAACGTGCCAGAGGCATCAAGTTTCGACGCGAGTAATGCGAAGTGCCCTGCACCGCCGACAGTAGCGTCAACAACAACGTGCTGCGGCTCTACCTGAAGCGCAGCAACTGCCTCAGTGAGTAATACGCTTTCGTGTATTGTTTCAGTCATACGCGTATTACAGAACTCCTTGGTCACCCAGCTTTTCGGCAAATTGGTCTGCGTCGCGTTCGATGGACTTGGTATAGCTCGCCCACGCTTTCTCGTCCCAAATCTCCACGCGATCAGATACGCCCGCCACTACCGACTTTACGGTTAGTCCAGCAAAAGATTTCAGGTAATCAGGCACGAGAATGCGCCCCGCGCTGTCTAGATCTGCTTCTGAAGCACCAGCGAGCATAAGGCGCGAAAGACCGCGTCCGGCGGCGCTTCCTGTCGAGTATGCGGCGAACCGTTCCGCTTGCTTCTTCCACGCCGTCTTCGGGTAAACGAAGAGGCAGTGGTCGAGACCGCGCGTCACAATAACGCTAGAACCAAGCTCCTTCCGGAATTTAGCCGGAAGTGAGATGCGGTTCTTTGCATCGAATGTGTGACGGTATTCGCCGATGAACATGTAAATAAAAGGTTTGTGGGTACTAGTAAGGCGGAAAAGAGGAAAACCGTTCCCCCACTTCTTCCCACTAGTAGCCAATTATATGACACTTCATCCCACAGTAGTGGTTGTTATCCCCACTCACGCAATCGTTCATTTGACATGAAAAGTTCATGAGTTATTGTTATACGTATGACACGAGTACAAAGCTTCCTTTTCGACCTCTTCGTTCATTTCGGTCTCATTAAACTAGCCGGAGTAGCTCACGAAGTTTCAAAGAAATAACGATTTCGAGAAACACAGAAAAACGCCCCGACCTTTGGTCGGGGCGTTTTTCGTATGGGTACTCGTGCGTATGTGCTGCGTACTCCGTAGGTACCGCTCTAGCTTGCTTCAGATACACCGCCCTACATTCCGCGCAACTTCAGTCCTTTTTTCAATATTTTCCAATCCTCTTTTTAGTGACGGTCGTCAATAAAAAGAGGATGTTATCTGATTGAATCAGCTAGCTTACGCCACCTTCTCAACGCTATAGGTTTGCTTACCTCCTGGAGTTTCAAAGGTGAAAACATCGCCCTTTTTCTTACCCATGAGTGCGGCACCGAGCGGCGACACATGCGATAACTTGTGTACGCGCATATCAGCCTCCTCAGAGCCCACAATGGTGTACTCATGACTCTCAGGACCACCCTCCTTCTTGATAGTAACGGTGGAGCTAAATCCCACGACATCCTTCTTCTTGTTCTCAGTGGTAATTTTTGCCCGCTTTACCAATTCTTCAAGCTTACGAATTCGTTCCTCAGTCGCCGCCTGCAAATCACGCGCTTCCTGATATTCTGCATTCTCTGACAAATCACCAAGACTGCGAGCGTACTCGAGATTCTTAGCAATTTCTGAACGACGCACAGTCTTTAAGGTGTCGAGCTCTTTGAGCAGCTCATCGAACTTTTCCTGGCTAACGACGGTCTCTTGCTCGATCATAATGAAAAGCTAATGAACATGCGGATAGTGTCCTAATTCTACCTCTACTAGTGGCGTACGCAAGCGACAAGAAATCCTGCAAGTACGGCGTAGTTTCATACAGGACTCTTTCTATGCAGCTACGATATGCCGTCCCGGACTTCTTAGCGTTTTGCTTATTAACAAAAAACGTCTTTTTATTGACGGTCGTCGTTAAAAAAATATGAAATACAGTTCACTCCCCTACGCTTCTCTACCTCTTCTTTAACTCACCAAGATGATGCCTCAAGCGCCCCGACTCTGGTCGGGGCGCTGTTTGTTACTCCGTGAAATATTCAGGTGCAGTCTGTTGCAGTTCCGTCAGGGCCTGATGCATGACATAAACACCGCCCGTCGCCGTACCAGCCGGTCCTTTCTCCATAACAACGACATAGGCGTATTTAGGTTTCTCATACGGGAAAAATCCAACGACCCACATATTGTAAAACTCGTTATTGAATCCGAGCTGTGCGGTTCCCGTCTTGCTCGCAATGCGTACGAACGATGATAAATCATTGAGCCCAACTGATGTTCCTTCCGTAACTCCAAGTCGCATGCCTTCGCGCGCCACCTGAAGCGCGTACTGACTTATGGCAATGCGCTCAGATTGTGGCGGGGTGCCGAGAAGGACCGTGGGCTTTACAAGCTTCCCACCATTAGCTACGGCCGCAACCGCGCGAATAGCTTCCATGGGGGTTATCTGCATTGCATATTGCCCGATGGCAGTGTGGTAAGTGTTCCCGATACGCCACGGTTCGTTATAGGTTTTTTCCTTCCAGCTAGGTGTCGGCACAAATCCTGATTCTTCTCCTGCAAGCTCGATGCCTGTCTTTGAAGTGAATCCAAACGCTTCGTACCAATAATTCAGGCGCTCTATCCCGAGCCCTCGCTGTCCGCCGTATCCCCCACCAATGGCATAGAAGTATACGTCTGACGAGTACGCGATGGCGCCCCGCATATCCATAGCACCATGCGCCTTCCAATCCTTAAACACTGTTGGCTTGCTAGGATTGTAGGGATTTGGAACCGAGATTGAACCAGAAGAAAAGATTGTTTTTGCCGGATCAATGATGCCGTCCTCAAGAGCTCCTGCCGCTTCCATTGGTTTAATGATTGAACCCGGGGTGTAGAGACCCGAAACGGCACGATCGAGATAGGGCTGGCGCTTGCTTTGTTGGTACCCAGCTATTACGTCTCCAGGCCCGCCCGATGAGAGAATGTTAGGGTCATATTCAGGATACGAAACGAGCGCGTGTATTTCACCGGTCTCAACGTCCATAAGAACGGCGGAGCCTCCCATAAAAGGAATATGGTCTGCAAGCCCAGATACTGCGTTATAAAAAGCTTTCTGAGCACGAGCATCAATAGCGAGCTTGATGGTGTCGCCATCTACCGCGGGCACAACTTGGCCGGATGACTGCACGATACCAAGGGCGTCTTCTTCAACCAGAAGCGTACCGTTCGTACCCGAAAGTGCTTCATCAAACGCGGCTTCCACTCCGGCAAGCCCTTGTATTTCAGTATCATAATAATTTCCTGACGAGTCTTTTTTGGGATACGAAACATATCCAAGAAGATGTGCGAAGCCTGGCGCGCTATACACGCGCCCTACAAACCCCTCCTCAGTAACTTCGTTTGCCACGAGCGGCGCGCCCGTGCGATCGACAATAGCTCCGCGTTTAGCAAAAAGTATCTCGGGGCTTAGGCGATTACGCTCGCTTTGACGGGCATAGGATTCCCCTTGCACGAGTTGCAAGTTTCCTGTTTGCGCAACAAGCACCACAAATACTAGACCAGTGACCACAAGAATTCCTGCAAATGCAGTGCGGGAAATGGGACGCTCTAACCTTCCTTCCAGTCTGTTTTGATTAAAGTCTGGAAGGTTCGAGGAATCAAGAAATATCTCATCTGGTGCAATCTCGTGCTCGCGCGCCTGCCTGCGAAACCATCTCATCTCGCCATAATACGCGTCTTCATAAAGTCATGCACGATGAGCGACGCAAAAAACCCACCGATCCCAAAGACTATCCCCCAGGGCAAGTATGCTGCACCAGGAACGAAGTATAAAACGTCAAACAACACTCCTCCAAGAAGCGCCATAAAAGGCATTCGAACTGATGCCACGGCAATCAACAGAATCGTAAGTGGCCAGGGAAACATAAATATCCCGAGGAATGCAAGGGTAACGAGTACTCCTTGAACCACCATGCTGGTCGTTACCGTATTTCTACCCATACAATTGAGAAAGGATTCGAGACGGGTCGTATGTGCACAATAGCTTCTGGAGACGATGGATTGGTGTCAACACGAATGATGGTGCCAATCGTTCGTGCACCTGCAACAGGTAAAAATACTGATTGACCCACAGTAACCAGTGCATCGCGCGGCACGCTTGCGGTAAACGCACCTCCTCCAACACCCCGAAGCGTAATAGGCAATCGCGCGTCCCCTACCCATCCTTCTGTTACGCGCCCGGGTGCTGAGTAGAGAAGCACGCGAGCGCTTGTAGCAGAAACGCTTTCGATAGTTCCGAGCGGCGCACCACCAGGACCAAGCACCTGGTGATTCTTTGTCACACCCGCCACTTCGCCCTGATCGAGCACAAGCGTGTCATACGGAGAAACGGGCGGGCGGGCCAGCACTGACGCGACAATACCAACCCCTGCCTCCGTTCTTGTCCCAACAAGGCGAACGAGGTCTGCATTGGCTACAGCAAGCGCGTTCATGCGCTCGGTAAGTACGGTATTATCGCGCACGAGACGCGCACGCTCCACCACAGCATTCCCTTGTTCAGAACATTGCGCGAAAAATCCATTCATACCGTTTGATATACCATCCCCTGCACTCCACAAAGGCGAGGCGAGACTAGCGGTAACGCCCGGAAACACTGCACGTAGTATGAGAAGCAACAGAGCCACAAAAACCACAACCACAACCATCATTCCTTGGCCGGGAGTGATGAGCGCGTTACGGGCGCGTCTAGGCGTGCGTGAGAATTGCGTCTTCATGCATGAAGGTATCGCGCCACGGTTCCGGGTCCTCGGTCACAATACCGGTTCCGCGTACGACCGCTGTTAGCGGATCGGCTGCTACCCGCACCGGAACACCGAGCATTTTCGAAAGTAGTTCTGGTAGACCGCGCAGTAGTGCGCCGCCACCAAAGACGGTTACGCCCCGCTCGAGAACATCGGACAGTAGTTCAGGGGGTGTGTGCTCGATTACTTCCTTCATGGCTTCCATGAGCGCGTCTAGTGAGGGCGCAAGCGCTTCGCGAATATGCGCATCAGTCAGCAGTATTTCGCGTGGTAAGCCAGTAGCGAGATCGCGCCCTCGTACCGGCCGTTCAAGCGTTTCCGCGAGTGGGAGCACAGCCCCGATAGCAATCTTTGTGTCTTCCGCAGTCTTTTCACCTATCGCAAGCTGAAACTCGCTTCGTATAAAATCGGCAATATTTTCATTAAACCGGTCGCCCGCGACATTTGAGCTTTTTGATGCGACCGTACCGCCGAGCGAAAGTACCGCGATATCAGTCGTACCGCCACCGATATCAAGCACCATGGTGCCTACCGCTTCCGTCACCGGAAGCTTGGCACCAATAGCTCCCGCCATCGGCTCCTCAAGTATGTATACTTCGCGCGCGCCCGATGTCATGACCGCATCTCGAACTGCGCGACTCTCGACGTTCGTAACGCCCGTAGGCACCCCAACAACCACACGCGGACCAAGCAATCGAGAGCGACCACCCTGTGCCTTCCTAATAAGGTACGCGAGCAATTCCTCGGTGACTTCGAAGTCCGAGATTACGCCATGCGATAAGGGACGAATTGCGCGGATGTGCGGAGGCGTCTTGCCGAGCATCAGCTTCGCTTCTTTGCCGACCGCAACCAACTGTCCCGTCTTATCATTAAGCGCTACTACTGAAGGCTCATTGAGCACGATACCGCGGCCGCGCACATAGACGAGCGTGTTTGCCGTTCCAAGGTCAATGCCTATGTCGCTTGAGAAAATGGAGCTTGTTGAAAAACGTCGAGACATACCTAAGTGCTACTCATCTGGGAAACAAGGTCTTCACGGACGAGGCGCTTCATTTCCCCCGATGTGCGGTTGACCACTTCAATCTGACCACTCTGTAAAGTGTCTTTGCCGACCACAAGCCGCACCGGAATACCGATAAGATCTGAGTCAGCGAGCTTCTCCCCGGCACGGACATCGCGGTCGTCATAGAGCACCGACGCACCGTTTGCGGTGAGTGTCTCATAGAGCGAGTCTGCGTAGGCAACGACCGTTTCGTCGTTAGGCACCATTGATACCAAATGATAGGTAAACGGCGCGACTGATTCTGGCCATACTATTCCCTTTTCGTCGGATAAGAGTTCTACGATGGTACCCATCAAGCGTCCAATGCCGATACCATATGCACCATAGGTGACCGGCACTTCGTTACCTTCGTCGTTTTTAAAGGTCACTCCCAACTCTTTGGTATAGCGGGTGCCGTATTTGAAGATATTACCTACTTCAATTGCTTTTGCCTCGCGGAGTTTGCCGCGCGACAGACCAAGACTTGCGAGCACATCGTCTTTAAGCACCTCATCATTGACCGCAATGCCCTGCTCGTCGTCTATATATATAGTGTCTTCACCGGCATCACAGACTGTTTGGAATTCGTGGCTAAATTCTGAAAACATGCCACCTGACGCAAACGTAAGGAATGTGTGGTCCCCAATGCCAACACGCTCATATACATTCTTGTAAGCCTGGATGGCTTTATCATAAAATGCATCAAGCTCCTCATCACTTCTACTAAAGGAGTACATGTCTTTCATTAAGAATTCTCTTCCGCGCATGATGCCGGATTTTGCGCGAAGTTCATTTCGAAACTTTGTCTGAAACTGATAGGTGTATATCGGCAGATCGCGATAGGAAGCGATGTGCTCGCGCATCATTCGTGCCATCGGCTCTTCATGAGTTGCCGCAAGACCAAGCTCGTTATCATTCTTGAGTTTAGTTTTGAACCACACATCAATCTTCTCGTCGTCCCAACGATCGGTCGTTTTCCAAAGCTCGGGATCCTGCAGTGTTGAAAGTGAAAGTTCCTGTGCGCCAATAGCGTCCATCTCTTCGCGGATGATAGTGCGAATATTATTGAGGACACGCAGTCCAAGCGGTAGGTAGTCGTACACCCCGGCCATTTCTTTGTGCACATATCCTGCACGTATAAGGAGTTGCGCGTTCTTGGCCACTTCATCCTTGGGCGCTTCCCTTCGTGTTTTCGTAAAGAGTCTGCTCTGCCGCATAGTGCCGTAAGTATACGACATTGTTTTCTTGGGCGCGAAGTGCCCTAAAAACAAGGAGTGCCCTTGCGGTACGACATTGTTTTCTTGGGCGCGCCACTATACTAAATTTGACACCTTACACGCTTCGTACCATAGCGTCCCTAGAATCCTGCAAAAACCTTCCCTACTTGGAGGGGTTTTTCTTATCCTACAAAATTTTGAAGATATCGCTTGCAGTTACCACAAGCATGAGCAGAATCAGGAGTGCGAACCCAACCGTATTAACGGCGTTCACGATGCTTGGGTTTAAGGGCCTGCGAGTGAGCGCCTCGATACCCACAAAGAGGAGGCGACCCCCGTCAAGAGCCGGAATAGGCAGAAGATTAATGAGCGCGAGGTTTATAGAGATGAGCGCGGTGATAGTAAGGAGCGCTCCGAGGCCGTTATCTGATGCGCTTCCCACCGCACCTGCGATACCTATTGGTCCAGCAACTTGCGAAAGATCAGCAGTAAACGTAAAGAGTCCCGCAAAGAAATAATAGAGAGCGACTGCCGTTGCCTTAGTAAGCTCCCATGTCAGAACAAAGCCATCGATAGGTGCCTGCCACCACGACACCTGTACTGTACCAACGGTAGCAAGGCCCACACCAAGCGCTGCACGTTCTGGGTCGCTCGCAACTATGCCCGCCATAGGCGTAATGGTTGTGGCACGCGTTACGCCTTCTTGGTTTCGTACAGAAAGGGATAGCTCACTGCCCTTTTCCTGTTCGGCCACAAACGCCGTAAATGAATCAATGCTTGCGCCCTCAAACCTGCCACCCGAGCCTTCAATAGCCAAGAGCGCATCGCCCGGCACAAGCCCCGCCGTAGCCGCCGGAGAACCCGGCAATACTTGCGCTACCGTAATGACGGCATCAGGCGCTCTAAGCGCCTCCTCCGCGGTAAGTGCGCGCGGCACACCCATGGTGAGCGTCACTGAGATCAGCAACCAAGCGAACGCAAGATTCATAAATATGCCCGCAAACAATACGGCCGCCTGTACTATTTTTGGCTTTGCGGAGAACGAGCGCTCTGACATCGGGCGCCCGACTTCTATGTCCTCACCATAAATTTTCACAAACCCACCAAACGGAAGCGCATTGAATGTGTATTCGGTTTCGCCAAACTTTTTACCCCATACTTTTGGCGGGTAGCCGATGCCGAATTCATCGACGCGCATGCCCGCAAGCTTTGCCACTACGAAATGGCCGAACTCATGCACGAGAATGAGCACGACGAGTACGACGATAAATATAAGGATGGTCATATCGCAACTACTTCTGGTTAATTAGAAACTTCAACCTCTTTCTTCTTATATACCGCATCAAGAGCGTCATTGCATGCATCGATTTTCTTCTGCACTTCCTCTTTCAGCCGTTTCAAATCGTCTTGTCCCATACCCCCCTCCTTTTCCGCAGCATCAAGATCTTTCAGAGCGTCAGTGCGGTGGCCACGGAGTGTCACGCGCGTTTGTTCAAGCTTATCCTTTGCGAGCTTTATGAGCATGGTGCGGCGCTCGGCGGTAAGCTCAGGAAACGTAACGCGGAGTCCAAGGTCGTCGGTCGCGACCCCCACCCCAAGGTCGGCGTCCACAATTCCCTTCTCAATGCTTTTGGTGAGTGATTTATCCCACGGCACGATGCGGAGCGAGCGTGCGTCCTCAATAGTCACCGACGCAATCTGCGAGATTGGCGTGCGCGTCCCATACGCGTCTGGCTTCACCCCATCAAGGAGTGTGGGTGTCGCGCGGCCAGTACGGATACCAGAGAGTTCCCGAACGAGCCACTCTTCGCTTTCTTTAATGCTGCCGGTGAGTTTAGAAAAATCGTACGCCATAGTGCGGTTAGTGTAGCAAAATTAGAGATTTTTGGCGCTACTGTTTCGTATATAAAGAAACCCCGCGCTGTCGAGAGCGCGGGGTCGAGAGGAAGATCAGAGCTAAGTCCAAAGGGGCCAAAGGTTCTAAGGAGCCAAGCTCGAAGTATCAATTTGCACGCAACGCAGCGGGGCTGTAGCCGCTCCAGCCGCAGTCGAGCCAGTGGCGGCGCCAGTGCCACCTGCCGCCGTCCCAGTAGAGGTAGCGGACAAACAAGCGGCCATCATAGCGTTGGCGGTAGACCGTCCCCCAGAAGAAGGTGTCGCGGATTTTGCCCGTCGCATCCTTCTTCCAGTCCTCGGGAATGAGGTCGGGATTGGCCAGCAGGAAGTCCAGCTCGTTGGCGTTCATCACGGGCTTGTTGGCAAGTTCCTTGCGGAGCTTGTTGCCCACGATGGACTTGCCGTTCTTCTGACCATCCGAGAGGTAGAACTCCACCTTGGACGGGTCGAAGACGAGTTGGCCGCCCTTCTGGTGTTCCTTGACGGTACAGTCGTCGGGCACGAACGGGCTGGCATCGCAGTCGATGATGTGCGAAAGCTTGGGCATGGAGACCGCTACCTTCGCATCGCTGGGCAAACCATCGCGAAGCTGTTGCTTCAGCAAAGTGTGCCAGTCGGTGCCTTTTCTATCATCGGTGAGGCGGTTCGCGATATCTGCGATGAGCGGCAGGTACGCGCGCGGAACGCCAACAAGAGCCCGGATAGTCGGGCCGAGCATGTCTTTGGACATGGTCTGTTTCCTTTTCAGGCACTGGGCTCCGAACCATTCGGTTTGCCATAGCAGAGAAAGGCCTAGGAATAAGCCGCTTTCTGCTATGGCAAACGCAAGTTGAATATCAAAGAACGCAATACTATTATACTATATATTATGCATGACTGTCAACCTTTCGTACGTCTGCAATTCGACGGTTGGGAGCACAATAAGAAGATGCTCGAATATGAGCTTCAGGGGTGCTGACCGCTCATGCATAAGTGGTGTGAAGGTATCAAGCTCACTAAGAAGTAGCGTCATGGCGCTCTGGCGCTCCCGGCTAGTGACACTATCAGGTACGCCGCCCGAACTGATTTGATATATCAAATCAGTTCGGGCGGCGTAGACGGCTCGCGTTATATCTTTAACAATGCGAAGCGCCTCGGCGCGCGCGTTCTGTTTTTGGGTGTCGGTACCGGACTTCGCGCTATCGAGAAGCTTGGCAACTAATTTTTTACGGTCTTCTTGGCTTGCGGATATAAAAGAATGTTCCTCACCTGTCTCAGTTGAGGCAGTTCTTCCCAGAAGTGTAAGCCGCGAGCGCAGCGTCGGTAATAGTTGGCCTTCTGTAGGCACCACGAGTACAAGCACGGTATGAAGTGGCGGCTCCTCAAATAACTTCAGAAGCGCGTTTTGCGACTCATGAAATAAGCGATCAACAGCAATGATGATGAGCTTGTACTCATGAACAAGCGGAGACTGGGAAGCAATCTCTCCTATCTTGCGTGCATCCTCTACGGGGAAAAGCCCATATTCAAGAAGAATGACGTCGGGATTCGGCTCTAGAGATAGCGAAAGCACCTCACTGCCGTACGCGCGCGCATCTGCTATGCCCTGTCCTCTGTCCCCTGTAGTAAAGAATGATTGAGCCACGTACGTAGTGTAGCGCGCAGAGGCCGAGCAGGAAATTCATGTCCGCGTCAGCAACATAGCGTACACTGTACCGTACATACGCTTGTCGCTATGAAACCAAACATTATCATCGGCATTGGAGTAATCGCAGCACTTATTTTGGGCGTATATCTCTGGAGTATCGGTCTCCCTGGTACATCACTCCCCACAACAAGCGACACTACTGTTCACGAAGAAAAACCTTTGGAATCAACGACAGGAGTTACTGCAACAACCCTTGAAGAACAAATGGTAGGCAAGTGGCGAAGCATGGACAACACGATGCTCGTGCGAGAATTTACTGCGAGCGGTGTCGTCACCGACCGCTACCAAACGGATGACGACAGAAACACAACCGGGTCGTGGGACATAGTTACGAATGGCGAAGGACTGCCGGGCGCGATAGAAAACGCAGATGGGAAAATTATTTTGCGCATTGAATTCCCTGAAGAGGCGCTTTTTTATAGCATCACAAAACTGACTAACCGTGAGCTTGAGCTTGCGTACGTCGGGCTTGAAGACAAACCGTTCCGCTACCAGAAAATTCCGTAAGGGGTTGTGCGTCCGCGCCCTTTGACTAATTCGCAGACAGTCGCATACTCGTGCATAGACGAGCGCCAGCATGGTTCTCGCGCCCAATGGAGGGTCATCTCATGCGCCTTGTTCCTTTCCTCTGCGCCATGGCCTTCGCAACAGGGGCCTCTGCACAAACGACAACACCAACTGCGTACGCCACGCCGAGTGTGTCCGCGCCTTGGCAGCCCATGAGCTTTCGGTCAATGAACACGCATGATCGGACCGCAAGCCCCGTGTACATTCCGCCACTCGCAGTCAACGCGTACAGCACGGGGCCTCTCAAGCTGCGCATTCTGAATCAGCGCGATCGGTGGAGCGAACTCTATGAACCGACCGGCTACCGTGACGACCCACAGATCGTGGTGCTTGAATATCGGGGCGGAATGCTTCCCAAGTCGCTGATGGCTCGGCTGGTGATCAAGGGTTTGCACGAACTCTATGAGAGCAAGCGGATTCGCAACGAACCCTCGTGGGGATACAAGCTCCCTAACCCGGACGAAAAGAAGGTGGAGATCGAATTCACCTATCCTATCTGCCCGGTCGGCGCCAAATGCTAGTGCCTTTCTAGGTCAAAGGGGCCCGTCTTCGACGGGCCCCTGTCTATACACCGATCGGCTCAGCCGCCCGCCTTCAAACGTATCTTCGGGTCTTTGACAAAAGAGGCATTAAGGTGTATAATTGATATTGGTTTTTGCCCTCTATTTCCTGAAAGGAGGATAGCGATGCGGCATCTACAAGCTCTTTTAATCGTACTCGCACTTATCCTTCCGGATGAAGCGCTGACACAGCCAGAGCGCTAAAGGGGTTCTTGCACGCGCAGGGACCCCTTTTCATATATACATCGCTACCGTTTTGAAATGATACTTCGCTTGTACGTATCCAAATGTTTAAGCGCAACGCCCGTCCCCCGCGCTACACAGAAGTAGGCATCGTCAGCAAGCTTGGACTCCACGCCGGTCCTCCTCAGCACGAGTTCCGGAAGATGCCGTAGCTGGCTCGAACCACCCGTCAAAATAATGCCGTTATCGATGATGTCGCTTGCAAGCTCTGGCGGCGTATCCTGAAGCACCTTACGGATAGCATTCATCATCTCGCGCAGTTCTCTGTTCATGGCTTGCACTATCTCGTTGGTACGCAGCTCTATCGTGCGTGGAAGCCCAGACACGAGGTCGCGTCCGCGCGCACTCATCGTAAGCTCTTCTGACACCGGTACCGCAGAACCAATTTGGATTTTGATTTCTTCCGCCGTCTTGTCGCCGATCGCGAGATTGTACTGCTTCTTTACATAGTCAACGATGGCGCGATCGAGTTTATTGCCCGCTACTTTCACTGAGGTCGACGATACAATCCCACCGAGCGAAATAACGGCCACGTCGATAGTGCCGCCACCAATATCAGCCACCATCCGACCAAGCGCTTCCTGTATGGGAATGCCCGCGCCTATTGCAGCAAGTATCGGTTCCTTCACCACGAACGCATCCTGGGCACCCGCTTTCACCGCAGCCTCGATAACCGCGCGCTTCTCTGTTGAGGTCACTCCTGCGGGAACCGAAATGAGCACGATAGGCTTTAAAATATTGAATCGTCCCAGCGCTTTTTTCATAAAATAGCGGAGCATGGCTTCGGTCACCCGATAGTCCGCAATGACACCATCTTTCATGGGGCGATAGGCGGTGATGGTGTCTGGCGTGCGACCAATCATGGCTTTCGCCTCTACCCCGATTGCAAGCACCTTATTGGTCTCATTTGAGACTGCGACAACGGACGGCTCGTTTAACACCACTCCCTTGCCCGGTACAAACACGAGCACATTGGTCGTGCCGAGATCGATACCGAGATGGGGAGAAAATGAAGCCATACAGTAGGGGTACTATACCGCGAGCCGAGGAAACCCTCAAAATTAGGTCTGCTACAATAAGCAAACATGAAGGAGGTTGAAGCCATTAATTTCATTGTAGAGGGCGGGCACGAGCTTTCTGGCTCTATTCTCACTAATCGATCTAAAAATGGCGCAGTAGCCCTTCTGGCCGCCTCTCTACTTAATCGGGGCACCACTACCCTACTGAACGTTCCTCACATCGAAGAGGTGCATCGACTCGTGGAGGTGCTGCGTTCTATCGGAGTCTCATGCGAGTGGAGTGATCACACGCTTACCATTACACCGCCTGACGTACTCTCGCTTGATACCATCGACAAAACAGCGGCCGCACGCACCAGGAGCATTCTCATGTTCATCGGGCCGTTGGTGCATCTATTTCCAACATTCGATATTCCCCAATCAGGAGGCTGCACCCTCGGACTGCGTAGTGTGCGCCAGCACTTGTGGGCGCTCGAACCGTTCGGCATAACGATCGATACACAAACAGATCGCTTCCAAGTAAGCCATGACGACCTCGCACCAGCGGAGATAGTGCTCTATGAAGCAAGCGATACCGCCACCATTAATGCGATGCTCGCCGCGTCAAAAATTGAGGGGACGTCAGTGATTAAATATGCTTCGGCAAACTACCAAGTTCAGGAGGTGTGTGGATTCTTGCGTACCCTTGGGGTAACAATCGAAGGGATTGGGACAACGACCCTCACCATTACGGGAGTATTGGATATTCATGAAAATGTTTCGTATTCAATAGCTGAAGACCCTACCGATGCAATGTTCTTTATTGCCGCCGCCGTAGCCACGCGCTCACACCTCACTATTCGCAGAGTACCTATTGAGTTTCTCGAGGTCGAGCTTTTTGTACTTGGAAAGATGGGTCAGGCCTATTCTCTGACGGACGCGGGCATTTCAGAAAACGGCATTACCAAGCTCGCTGACCTCACCCTTGAACCTTCTGACCTTACGGCCTTCCCGGAAAAAATTCACGCGCGCCCCTACCCCGCACTCAACATCGACAACCTTCCATTCTTCGCCGTAATTGCCACCCGCGCCGAAGGCACCACGCTTATCCATGACTGGTCCTATGAAAAGCGGGCGATTTATTACACCGAGCTTGATAGGCTTGGGGCTGACACCGTACTTATGGACCCGCACCGCTTCCAGATTCGCGGTCCCGCCCATTTGCGTGGCGCTGAGCTTGTGTGCCCGCCAGCGCTTCGTCCGGCCACCATTTTACTCGTCGGCATGCTTGCGGCCGAAGGCCGTTCAATGTTGCGCAACGTATATAGCATTAATAGAGGGTACGAGGACTTGGTAGCGCGATTGCAATCAATAGGCGCCAACATCGAACAGGCATAGACGCTAGCCCCGCTTGTGCTCCCGTTAGGCTACACTAAGGGAGATGAAGCCGATTGGTGATTTCCTTCCGCCCACGCCCGCTCCTGGTGAGAAAGTTCCTAAGTCACGCAAGACCGAGCGCGGCGAGCTTCTCAGGTTTTTCCAGCGACACCTGAACTATGCCCGCGCAAGCGATGGTCTCGGGAAAATGACTATGGGCAGGCTCGCAAAGGTACTGGAAGGCATTCCAACCAATGACCTCTATTATCTCAAATCAGTCTGCAGCAGGGCTAAAAATTTTGGAAAGAAGTTCTGGTGGGAAATCGATCCGAAGAAGCATGAGGAGAAGCAGCCATTTTAGAACCACTTGACCATTTGATTTAAAAGAGTATGGTTCATAGGTCTGTCGCTTAACCCCCGACGGGCGGGCGCGAGGCCGGAATGTGGAGTACCCTCCGTTGCCCCCGGTCTCGCGCTTCCGATCTTTCAAGAAAAGACAGGCTCAAAAGAGACGGTATAGGGAATAGTGACCTGAAAACCACATGTCTCTTTTTGAGCTTGTTTCCCGCGAGGAGATCCCTCGCGCCAGCCCGCCCTGTGCCGCCGGCATTCAGACTGCGATCTTACGACACACCTGACGGAGACCCCACCGTCAAAATCGCAGTTAGCCCGGCGGCACAAAAGCAGTAAGCGTCCCCTTCTACCAGGCGGGCGCTTTTCTTTTATCCCAGTCCTGTTACCGTACCCTTATGACATCTATTGTGCAGAGTGGCGACGAAGGTCTCCGCACCAAAGCTACCCCCGTACCCGAAGATATGTTCGGCTCACCTCTGCTTGCTCAATATATTAAAGAGATGGCGGAATCCCTTGATGCCGAAAAGGATGGGGTGGCACTTGCAGCCCCTCAGATATCCATTCCCTATCGCATATTTATCGCGCGACCCGATCGCCTTCTACCTCCAGAAGAAGGCAAGGGTCAGCCCGTTCCCGAAGTGATTGTTTTTATAAATCCTGAAATTACGCGTAGTTCGAAGCGCAGACTGGAAGTGGACGAAGGGTGCCTTTCCGTACGAAGTATTTACGGAAAGACTATGCGGCATGAACGCGCGACGGTGTGCGCTCGCACAGTTGATGGTAGTGCTTTTCAGCGCGGTGGTGGTGGCATTATGGCGCAGATCTACCAGCACGAGATAGATCACCTCGATGGGATTCTTTTCACCGATCATGCAACTGACCTCATCGAGGTAACCCGTGCACAAGGTGCTGAAGCCGTCACAATTCCGCATGGATAAGTATATGTACTTCGGGACCCCCTATATCGCACGCGACACGCTTGCGTTACTGGTAGAGAAAGAGCTTGTGCCTGAAGCGGTGATTACCTCACCTGACGCACCTCGCGGGCGCGGTCTCGTGCTTACCCCTTCAGAGACAAAAGAGTGGGCATGTGCGCATGACATACCCGTACACGCATTTGAAAAACTCGATAGTGCGGCCCTGGGTAGGGTAGCTTCGTATGGTGCCGACTACGCCATAGTCGTCGCCTATGGGAAAATTCTTCCGCAGTCTGTCATAGACCTGTTCCCTAAAGGAGTACTCAATGTGCATTATTCTCTCCTACCGAAGTACCGTGGTGCGTCCCCGGTCGAGAGTGCGCTTCTTGCGGGAGACACGACTACCGGGGTATCCATTCAGAAAATGGTCTACAAACTTGATGCGGGCGACGTAATTGCCTCAACAGAAACTGCAATTTCACCAGACGAGACTACTCGTGAGCTTCGTCCGCGACTCGTGACCCTTGGGGCTGAGCTTCTCCTCTCGGTGCTTCCTCCGTATCTTGATGACCTGCTTCAGGGGGTTCCCCAAAATGAATCAGAGGCTACCCATTGTAAGAAAATTGATAAGAAAGACGGTGAGCTTGATCTTGATGGTGATTCGCTCCGTAACTGGAATAAGTACCGCGCGTATGCGGAGTCGCCCGGTACGTATTTCTATGTCGTAAAAGGAGATAGGAATATACGGGTAAAGATAATTACGGCGACGTTCACGGACGGCGTATTTACGCCTGACCGTGTCGTGCCGGAAGGGAAAAAAGAAATGGCATATACCGCCCTTGTGCACTAACTCCTATACTCAAACGGCCCGCACGAATGCAGGCCGTCTTCGCTAAACTAGTAAAAGTAGCGTTTCAACAAAGTAACAATGTCAGGCTGACGGGCTAGTTTCTTCAACCGTTCTCGTCCGCCAGACTCCTCCCAAGCACGGTGGGCAGCAAGCGCGCCGCCCGGGGTCATGTTCATGGTATGAAGAGTTTTTACAAGCGCACTCCGCCTCTCTACGACATCATAATAATCAGACACGGTGGATCCCCTCTCTAGGGGAGAACTTACACGCCAGGAGTGTTTGAGGCAAGCCTGAGGCTACGTGCCTTGCATCAGATTCTTTAATAGGGCACCTCCCTTGCGCACCAGACTTTGTTTTCTTTCGCTTGCCGAGCGTAGTTCGCGACCGAGCTCGGCCACCGTCTTATCGAGAGCAGTCTCCAAATTCTCTTCAGTCGCCTTCGCATAAAACCTTTTTCCATCGCTGTCTAAATTTATATCGGTGTACCAAATTCTGCCTTTTTGGTGCGCCTCTGTTTCCTTCCCCAAATCTACGTATGCATAGGCACCGGCGGCATTCTTCCCAAGATACTTCTTCAACGCTTCAATTTTCTTCGTCGCAAGGCCAGTAACAGCAGAGGTGATTTCGTAATTGGTGCCTTTGAAGTGAATTTGCATACGGGTATTTCAATTATCGATAGTATCTAAGTATAGGACGAAAGACGGGCCCGGAACGATTCGTTGTATATTCATACAGACTCGATACGGAAGTTCGCATGAAGAACAAATAAATGCCCGCACTTTCGTGCGGGTATTTAGTCATTTCATATACTCCCCTGAAATTTCTGAAAGCATTTCGCGCGGACAGCGCCGAATGAGGACGAAGCGCGGGCCGCTATACGAAATCTCGGGACGATCGATCGGCATGAGGAATCCTTTTTCAACACCGACGAGTTCTCGAAACGCGAGCATACCGCGATACTTTCCATACAATGCGCGGTAAGACACACGATACAGACCATCGTCCACATCACGCCCGACTTCTTCGACCGCATAGTACTTACGATTATCAGGGGCACTTTTAAAATGCTCGTAGATTCCCGTGGGTACACTTCCCCGTACCAAGAGTTCTGTCTCTGGATCTCCTGTCTGCTCGGCTAATTCCTGCGCGTGATCATGGATAGCCAGTGCTTCTGCGTATGAGTTTTTCATAAAGTTATCCCTTCTCATTTCAGCATAGCTGGTTACCACCTAGGGTCAAAGCGCATTGCTGAATAGCCAATTTGAGCTAGAATGCGAAAGTCTTCAATTCGAAGACAAAAGACGGTGCATATAGACATTCCGCGGTAGCTCAGCGGTAGAGCGATCGACTGTTAATCGATTGGTCGTAGGTTCGAATCCTACCCGCGGAGCAAATGAGAGACGCCCTTCAGGGGCGTTTTTCATTTGCTCCGCGGAGTGAGCGCGGGGCGCTCACGGGTAGGATTCGAAGAAACTCTTTGAGAATTTCGCAAGTCGAAATCCAAAGAGTGGACAGCGAGTGTAGCTCGAGAAGTCTGCCCGCGGAGCAAAATGACCTCCACAAGAGCTAATTTATTACCCCTCGCTACCCTGCGAGCTTTTGCTATACTATCTCAAATACAACATACATAATGGAGAAATTTGGCGAACGATTCATACATTCAAAAGATCCCAGCTTACACAGAAGTGAGCACGTCGAGCACGCCTACGACAGAGCTGATGACGTTCCTGATAAACCGGCACAAAAAATTGCCAACTGGTTGGAGGTGATTAAACAAACCCATGAAGGTCATCGTGATGATCCTCGGGTGCTTGAACGTATTAAACACTCATACCACAAAGAATATATTATTTCTCCAGAGGCAATTCCTGAAGCTGCCTACGAACTCGAACAGCGTATTGCTCGCGAGTTAGGTCATGGGGACGTTGAAATAACTGAAGAGTTTAAAACACGGAAAATAGAACAAGTGGTTAACGATCAAACTCAAAGTCTCGATCGATGGATTGACTACCTCACCTCAGAGGATGCTCAGTATCCGATGTGGGCAAAGTACTGGGCATTTACCTCAGTCGTTAAAATGGGCGGCTTTGAAAAAAGTGAAGACGAAGAAGGTACTGAGAAGGGACGATTCAAAACTCGTGGTGGTGATACGATTGCTCCATTTCCGGTACTGAATCAGCGAGCACTAGCAAATGCGATTGGTGTACTGTCGCAAAAGTTGGAAGAGAAAGAGAAGCCCAAAGCAGAACGTGAAGGAGTTGAAAATATTAGTATCAAACTTGATGACGCTGCCTTCCAGCAGTTAGTATTAAGTGAAAGTTTTAGCAAACTCTACGCTCAATTCCTTCTCGAGCAACCAGAATACCGGGCTGAAGGCCTGCAAGAAACAAGAGGAACGTGGGTCACCTATGCTCAGGGCTCAGGGCCCGATGCTTTAGTCGCTTCGCTCGAAGGCTATCCACTCGAGTGGTGTACCGCCAATACAGATACTGCTCGGACGCAACTTGAAGGAGGTGATTTCCATGTGTATTACTCTCTCAACTCTACTGGCGAACCCGTGATACCACGACTAGCAATTCGTATGGCAGGAAAGGATACCATCGCTGAAGTGCGTGGCATTGCCGGCGATCAACACATTGACCCGTACATTGGGGATGTATTATCTGAAAAACTCTCTACCTATGGTGCGGAGGCCAAAATCTACGAAAAGAAGTCAGCTGACATGAAACAAGTGACTGAGATTGAAGGACGGATTGGTCGAGGTGCGGTCTTCACTCCAAGTGATTTGCGATTCTTATATGAAGTCGATTCTGAGATACAAGGCTTTGGGTACGAGAGAGACCCGCGAGTCGACGCCCTCCTTACAGACAGAGACCAAAAAGCTGATCTATCATTGGCATTAGCTATTCCACCAGAGAAGATTAGCCTGACGGCTCGTGAAGCATTACATGACGGTATTTTATATCATCATGGAGATCTTGACCTCCACGGCCTCACCAGCGCCGAAGGTCTCACCCTGCCGCAGTCGGTGGGTGGAAGTCTTAACCTCAACGGCCTCACCAGCGCCGAAGGTCTCACCCTGCCGCAGTCGGTGGTTGGACATCTTAACCTCAACGGCCTCACTAGCGCCGAAGGTCTCACACTGCCGCAGTCGGTGGTTGGAGATCTTGATCTCCGCGGCCTCACCAGCGCCGAAGGTCTCACCCTGCCGCAGTCGGTGGGTGGCTATCTTAACTC
>Ga0163151_10001604_pt1 | contig 37479 bp, 47 predicted proteins | sample OliLakLV19MP5IB2_FD_145596 | JGI IMG/M metagenome (GOLD analysis project Ga0163151, IMG submission 145596) | Freshwater microbial mat bacterial communities from Lake Vanda, McMurdo Dry Valleys, Antarctica - Oligotrophic Lake LV.19.MP5.IB-2 | ecosystem: Environmental > Aquatic > Freshwater >... | reverse complement strand
GTATTCAACCGAGCAGCGAGTGCTGTTTGTTCCACCGAGACTTGTTTGAGGTACGGTTTGGTGTAGGCAAACCAGTACATCCCTTCCGAGATGCGACTGGGGTCAACGACCGCAGTACCGTCGAGATTACGCATGTTCAAGTAGCAGCGCGGAGTCGCTTTCGCGAGACCGAGATGCGCCACACACGCTCCCCAAGCAGTACCGATCGGGCCACCTTGCTGGACTTTGCCAACGAAGTGCGTTTTCGAGAGGTCGACCACAGCTTGCGCCATGACCGGTTGCGCGCCCAACATGAGGGCACAGAACATGACCACCATGGTCATGAGTTTTTGAATGGTCCTCATGGGACGGGCTCCTTCCGAGAGCTAAATTGATGAAAAGGTCTACGTAAGTCCTCCTGCTTATTCAGGGCCTCGAAGCATTGCTACTCCAAGGGCAGGTACCCACGTTACTCTCACTTATACCTAATATATTGTAGTTTGTCTATAGTTTTGAAGCGGTAGCCCAATGGAACACCCATGCAAAATACCGGTATGTGCATTGCGACTTCGTGCTCTGCGTGCTACAATTTCTTTACTACATTCCCTTGAGCAACGACCGCGTACGCATTAACCGTGAGATAACCGCTAAGGAACTTCGTGTCGTCGGCCCCGACGGCGGAACCCTGGGCGTGCTTACCTTAGCTAAGGCTCTGGAAGCCGCCAAGGAAGCTGGGCTGGACCTTATCGAGATATCACCAAATGCCGTCCCTCCCGTTGCGAAAGTGATGGATTATGGTAAATTCGAGTACGAGCGTAGCAAGAAAGAGAGTGCCGCGCGTGCGAAGGCAAAGGTCTCCGAAACTAAGGAAGTCCAGATCAAAGTCGGTACCGGAGAGAATGATATGCGTCTGAAGGCAAAGAAGGCGGCCGAGTGGCTTGCTGAAGGCCATCGGGTGCGTGCCGAACTCTTTTTGAAGGGCCGATATAAGGGTATGGATGAAGCCTTTTTGAAGGCGAGGCTTGAGAAATTCCTGCTTCTCGTCCCGTACGCGTACCGTGTTGCCGAGCCGGTGACACGCTCTCCGAAAGGATTTGCCGGCATCATCGAGGCTGACCGAACTGCGACGAAGAAACCACAAACCAATGAAAACCAATAAGTCATATACCAAGCGCATCCGAGTAACCCGCAAAGGGAAACTTGTTGCACGCAAGCCTGGTCAGAACCATTTCAATGCCAAGGAGCGCGGACGCACCAAGGGTGTGAAGCGTCGCGCGAATATCATTCAGGTTTCAAATCGTATTCGCCGTCAGTTCCTGTCCGGTAAGGTCAAGTAGCTTTATAATCCCCTAGCCATTTACGTATGCCACGAGTCAAAGGAGGAATGATGTCCCTAAAGCGCCGCAGGAATGTCCTGAAGCGCGCTAAGGGCTATCGCCATGAGCGTTCCACCAAGGAGCGTCGCGCAAACGAGTCCCTCGTTCACGCCGGAAAGAACGCCTTCGCTCACCGCCGTGATAAGAAGAACGATTATCGTTCCCTCTGGATTGTCCGCCTGAACGCTGCACTTCGCGAAAACGGTGTGAAAAGCTACAGCACCTTCATCGCAACCTTGAAGAAGGGCAACGTGGAACTCGACCGCAAAGTGCTTGCCGCACTTGCCGTTGAGCATCCGGAAGCGTTTCTACGCGTTTTGAAGAAGGTTGCGTAGAGCGTTACTAAAATATTTATCTACGGCGTTACGGGGACCCCACGGTCCCCGTCGTCGTATACTCACATACGCCTCCGCGTACCTCAGCCCCGCGCCTTGTATCTAAAAATTTTCGAAAACGCTCTTGAATCCAAGCTCTCTTACGGGAACTAATTTACCGCTGTATGCCGTCTTTGGTTATTTGAATGGTCTCCCCTTTCGCAAGCACGACGGCGCGCGTACCTAAGAAATCATGAATGCGCTGAGCGAGGAAGCGTGCGCTCGCTGGTTCACCAAGCCCGACAAGGAATGTGTTAGTGCGCGGTAGGCAGGTTTCAGCATACGAAAGTAGTCCGTCACGGTCTGCGTGTCCCGACCATCCGTGCATCGTTTCTACTTTTGCCCGCACCTTCACTTCGTTATGTTCTATCGTCACCCGCTTTGCGCCGTCCTGAAGTACACGTCCAGGACTTCCTGGCGCTTGGTATCCAACCATAATGAGCGTCGTGTCAGGTTCCGGAAGATATTTTTGTTCCCACTTTCCGATACGTCCCCCATGACTCATGCCAGCACCCGCAATGATAATTTTTGGATTCTGCGCGCGACCAATGAGCTCAGACTCCTCGCGATCTTTTGTTAATTTCAAAAACGGAAACGTAAACAAATCATGTTCATGTGCAAGTTCTTTCTTCGCTTCTTCTTTAAAAAACTGACTCCCCCATTTCTTGTAGACCGCGGTCACGTTAATAGCGAGCGGAGAATCTAGATAAATAGGTACGGTCGGCAGTTCATTCGACTCCATCAACTTTCCAATTTCATACAGCATGAGCTGAGTTCGCTCAATGGAAAAAGACGGAATGAGAATAGCACCTCCGCGCGCTATGGCTTTCTTTAGTGTGTCGCGTAGAAGCGGGACGCGGTGCTCCCGCTCCGGATTCTGTCTATCACCATACACACTTTCAATAAGTACCACGTCCGCGTCCGGTATCGGCTCTGCATCAGGTAGGAGTGGCGTAGGGGAGCCTCCAAGGTCGCTCGTGATAGCGAGTGCCGTTCCATCCTCTGTACGTATACGTACGCTTGCAGAACCAAGTATGTGCCCAGTATCACGAAGCAACACAAAAAGACCCGGTGCCATTTCCCTCTCTTCCCTGTATGGAATGGTCTCAATACGCGCAAGGAACGCATCAACGTCCTTATCGTCATACAGCGGAGCGAGTCCGCGCTTCTGTGCGCTCTGTGCAAGTATGTGTGCTGAGTCGCGCATGATAAGTTCGGCCAGGTCACGTGTGGGCGCGGTCATGTACGCAGTACCTTTAAAGCCATACTTCATCAATCGTGGCGCACGGCCCACGTGGTCGAGATGTGCATGTGTAATGACGAGCGCATCAATTGAAGGTACGTCGTACGGGAAATCATCAAACGAACAACTCTCGCAATAATCCTTTCCTTGTTCAACACCACAATCAACCAATATTTTCCCGCGCGCGCCTTCAATAAGAAAATTGGAGCCCGTCACTTGTCCGGCACCGCCATACGGCGTGAGTCGGAGACCGTTTATGCCTTCTTCCATATTGTGTAGCGTGCAATGACATAGGCTGAAATTGCACCAATAGTATCCATAACTAAATCGAGAAGAGTATCGAATGCGTAGTTTGGATCGCGTGGCAATCTAAAGACATATTCAAAAACTTCCCAACCAACTGCAATAGCAACGATAGCGACCGCAAGCAAAAGCGGACGCCTGCGATACAGCAAGCCAATAAGAAATACCGCAGAAGCAAACCCACCTAAAAAATGCATCGGGATATCGAGCCACAAGTACTTCCAATACAGAAAATCAATCATCGCCCACCAATTGAGCGCAGAAAGAAGTGCGCTCAGCAGGAGCGCAACAACAAGCCATACCATTCGCATATGATTATTCTACTACGCGAGCACGTAAAAACCCGCCTTGAGGCGGGACTTTACGGAACCATCCTTACGGCAACTCTTTTTCAAAAGGTGGGTGCCCGCACCGTACTCCGTTAGAACATAGAATGCTCACCAGGCGCACGAGATATGAGGCTCCCTGAGTTGACGCAAGTTGCTTTGAAGAATGGCTCCATAAATAAGTATACCTCTCCCACATGAAGCTGGTGTGTATAGCGAAAGACCCCCTTTCGGGGGCCTTAGCTTATCTAGAAAACGTGCTCGGCGTAAATGTAATCGAAATCGTTGCGTCGATAGTCGAAGAGTTCGTTCACATCGAAGAAGCGGTCCACTTCCTCCTGACCGTTCTCCACGGTGTCAGAGGCATGTACCAAGTTCGACTGAGTCGAAAGGGAGAAGTCTCCACGAATAGTACCTGCGGTCGCCTCGTATCCCTTCGTAGGACCGACAATGATGCGGGTCGCCGCTACGGCTCCAATTCCGGACAAGGCAATGACGACAACAGGGGCGGTCTTCATATACTTCTTTATACCGGCGAAGAATGGGCGGTCCTTGATGTGCGCATAATGCGCATCGAGCATCGCGTCTTCGAGTTGAATCATCTTCATTCCAATAACTTTCAGTCCCTTGCGCTCAAGTCGGGTGAGGATATCGCCAAGCAGTCCGCGATGGGTCGCATCTGGCTTTAGGATAATGAGCAATTTCTCTTCTTTTTCGTGTGCCATGGTGTTATATGAAAAATCGCCGAAGGCGCTAATATAGGCACTCTAGCACAGACCGTGATTCTGCACAGTCGATATGATATATCATAGCGACCTACGCCTTTTCGGAAGGACGGCGCGTGACCACAAGCGCCTCTCCATCTTCAACAATAATAGTGTGCTCAAAATGTGCCGAACGAGAGCCGTCCTTAGTGCGGTACGTATAGCCGTCCTTGGCGAGCATGACAGTGCCCTTCCCTTCGTTTGCAATAGGCTCCAAAGCAAGCACCATACCTTTCTGTAATTCTGGACCTGTTCCTGCACGTCCCGCATTGGCTATCCACGGTTCTTCGTGCACATGATTCCCCACACCGTGACCACCAAGCAACTTCACTACGGAAAAATCCGTACCCTTGAACGCCACTTCAGTTGCGTGCGAGATATCACCAACACGCGCACCTGCAACTGCAGAGAAAATTGCCGCTTCGAGTGATGCTCGTGTAGCGTCCATCAATTTTTGCGCTTTCGCATCGATTTTTCCAACACCCACAGTGACCGCTGTGTCCGTAATAAATCCGTCATGTATAAGTCCGATGTCGAGCGACACAATGTCACCTTCTTTGAGGATAGTTGCGTTCTCGTTTGGAATACCGTGAACCACTTCGTCATTTATGGAAACACAGAGTGTGGCCGGATACGGACGCATCGAACGCTCCGGCGTATAACCTTTGAACGCCGGAACATCCCCGCCGTCGCGTATGAGTTTCTCCGCAAGCTCATCAAGTGTCGCCGTTGATACCCCAGGAACAACAATAGAAGCAACCGCTTCCAGAACCGCACCAAGCCTTCGTCCCGATTCAATAATTCCCGCGCGTTCTTTGTCGTTCGTGAGTATCATTTGAGTCCAAGCTCTGCGCGAATACGCGCATGTATGTCTTCTACGCTTCCTTCCCCATCAACTTCGGTAAGTGCATTCGCATCACGGAAGACTTCGACTGAAGGCTCGGTGTAGGTACGAAACTCTTCAAGTCGCTTCTCTATAGCGTGATCGTCAGCACGTCCAGAAACTTCGCTGCGCTTTTGCAATCGGGAAACAATTTCCTCGTCTGAAACCTTTATATGCACGGCGCGAAACGGCCGACCAAGCCAGTTAAGTACTTCTATTACGGTCTTTGCTTCAGGAACCTTACGGCCAAAGCCATCAAAAATAATGCCGCTTTCTGGTGGAACTGGGAGAATAGACTTCTGAAAGAGGTAGGTAGCAAACCAATCGGGCGCGAGGTAGCCCTTCTCGTGCTCTTCACGCATGCGCATAGCCACGTGGTCATCACCCTTGATGAGGGCGCGGAAAAGATTACCGGAAACGGTAATAGGCCAGCCGGTCGATTCAGAAAGAAGGCTCGCCTGTGTGCCCTTTCCACTTCCTGGTTTTCCTATGAGAAGAATGGTGTTTAATTCCATATAGATAAGTAGGTTATACCATCTAAGTTAAAGACGGAAAACGGTCTTAGATGCGAGGCGCGAGCGAGGACCGTACCGAGCCGTATGAGTTATACGGTGAGGGAGGACCGGAGCGAGCAACGACGCAGATAAGGTCGTTTTGCGTTTTTAGTACTGATGCAATGACGCCTGCGCGTCAATCTTGCGTATAAGATCAAGCAACACATTCACCGCAATGAGGAGCGCCGTACCTCCAATAAGAATGGCAGTGATACCTGTAAGACCCTGCACGATAAATGGAATAACTGCGAGGAAGCCCAAGAAGAGTGCACCTGGCAATGTAACGCGACTCACAACACTGTCGATGTAACGCTCAGTTTCTGGTCCTGGACGAACGCCTGGAATGAATGCACCGGTCTTCTGAAGATTATCCGCAACCCGCTTTGGCTCGAACGTGATGGAAGTGTAGAAGAACGTGAACATAACAACCAAGATGAAGTAGATACCGCCGTGCCACCACGGATTTGCGGAGAACGAAGCATACGCTGTTGCTACCGCTTCAAGACCAGGAACACCCACCGCCTGAAGACCCGTCAAGATAACCTGCGGAAGGAGGAGGAGCGAGAGACCAAAAATAATCGGCATCACGCCTGCCTGGAGGATACGAATAGGGAGATAGGTTGCGGCACCCTGCTGCATGGCTGAACCACGAACCTGGCGCGCATACGCGATAGGAATGGAGCGCTCGCCTTCAGACACAAGCACCACTGCGAAGATTGCCGCGAGAGCGATCGCGCCGAAACCAATATATGCAGGAATATTTGCAGCTGATGCCGTAAAGAGAAGCTGAGTAATGCCAGAAGGGATACCAGCAACAATACCAGCGAAGATGATGAGTGAGACGCCGTTACCAATACCGTATTCAGTGATGAGCTCACCAATCCACATAAGGAAGATGGAACCGGCAGCAACGAAGAGTACGTTCACTGCAAACGCGAAGGAGTCGAGTGAGACGACAACTCCCTGACTCTCAAGCAAAGACAAGAACGCCACCGCTTGGAGGATACTGATTGGAATCGTAAGCATACGGCTGTACGAAATGAACTTGGTACGACCCGCTTCCCCTTCTTCGGAGTACATTGCTTTTACCTGCGGGAAAATAACGGTCGCGAGTTGCATGATGATGGACGCAGTGATGTACGGACCAACGCCGAGCATCACAATAGAAAGCTGAGCGAAGCCGCCGCCGGAGAATACGGAAAGAAGACCAAAGAATTGGTTATTGGAGAGGAACTGAGCAAGCGCAACATGATCAACGCCAGGAATAGGGATTGCCGCGAGAAGACGGAATACCACGAGGGCACCAAGAAGGAAGAGGATACGTGCGCGAAGCACCGGATCCCCGAAGATAGACTGTACCTTCGTGAGAAGCGGGTTTTTCATTATGAGAGGATGGAGCCACCAGCGGCTTCAATAGCTGCTTTCGCTGATGCGGAAGCAAGGCAACCAGAAATCGAAAGATTCTTTGTAAGAGTGCCAGTGCCAAGAATCTTTACACGAGGAGCGCGACCAGCGCGTGAGTTTACGAGACTCGCAGCAACCAACTTCTGTGGAGTAACCGTATCGCCGGCAGAAAAGACTGCGTCAAGGGAGGACAGGTTTACTGGCGCGTAGCGTACGCGTGTAGCACGCACTGTGCGAGCACGGTTCTTTCCATGACCACGAAGCTTTGGAAGCTTCTTAAGAAGGTCGCGCATTTCTGGGCGCTTCTTGTGACCGGCGCGTGCGTTCTGACCTTTGGTACCACGACCAGAGGTCTTACCGCGCTTACCGCCACGTCCAACACGTGTAGAGGTGACGCGCTTAGTTCGAGCTTTTAGAGTGTTGGTTTGCATACAGAGATATTAACCGCGAAGAGACTGAAGTGCCATGATAGTTGCACGCGAAATTGAAAGCTTGTTCTTCGTGCGTGAAAGAATCTTACCGATAACATCAGTCACACCAGCGTATTCAAGAACGGTACGCATTGCAGAACCAGCCACGAGACCACGACCTGGAGACGGCTTGATGACGATAACGGACGGACCTTCAATCGCCTCAATGTTATGGCGAATAGAACCAGTCTTTGTGCGAGGAACCGTGATGAGATTACGCTTTGCATCGCGAACTGCTTTATCGATAGCAAGCGCGGTGTCCGCACCCTTTCCAAGTCCAACACCAACACGTCCCTTCTTGTCACCAATGACCACAGTCACGCTGAATGAGAAACGACGACCACCGGCCATAACGCGAGCAACACGACGAACATCAAGGGTCGCCTGGTCGAACTCACTGCGCTCGCGTGGAGCACGAGAACGCTCACGACCACGTCCACGCTCAGGAGTACGTCCACGACCACCAGTACGCGGTGCACGCGTATCAGTCGCAGGCGTCGCAGGTGTAGCTACGGGCGTCTCGGGTGTCTGGGGAATTGTTTGGGTGTCGGTCATAAAAATATTAGAAGGTTAGGCCTCCTTCGCGCGCAGCGTCGGCAAGTGCCTTAATCTGTGCAGCATACGAGTAACCACCACGATCAAAGACAATCGTATCAATACCTGCCTTCTTCGCACGCTCTGCAACGGCCTTTCCAACAGCGCCTGCCTGTTTCAACAGAGAACCAGGGAATTCACGACCGTGCGCAGAGGCAAGGGTCTTTGCTGCTTCGTCGTCAATAATCTGTGCAGAAATGAAACGGTTCGAACGAAACACGGCAAGACGCGGGCGTGTTGCTGTTCCAGAAATACGAGCACGAACGCGTGCGTGACGGCGTGTGCGAGAGAGTTCCTTAAGTGAAGTTTTTGCCATACAAAAAGATTAAACGGCTTTCTTGCCCTGCTTACGGCGGATAACTTCGTCGTCGTATTTAATACCCTTACCAAGATATGGCTCAGGTGGCTTCACCGCACGTACTTCAGCCGCGAACTGACCAACACGCTGTTTATCAGCGCCTTCAACCGTAATCGTAGTTTTCACCACAGTTACCGTGAGGTCCTCAGGTACGGTTACGTGCACAAGGTGCGAGAAACCAACCGTGAAAATAAGCTCCTTACCTTTCAACTCAACTTTGTATCCCACACCGTTCAAAATGAGTGTCTTCTTGAACGGAGTTTCAACGCCCTGAATCATGCCACGCAAGTGAGACGCGAATGTTCCCGTGAGCGCCTTTGCAAGACGAGTGTTGTTTGCCGGAGTAATGAGTACTCCCTCCTCCCCTATCGCCATCGCTACAGAAGAGTGCACGTTGCGAGAAAGTGTTTCCTTTGCACCCTTCACCGTAAGCACGCCGTCAACAAACGTGACAGTTACGTTAGAAGGGATTGGAACAGGCTTTTTTGCGAGGCGGGACATACTAGTATTACCAAATTTGGAACATAGTCTCACCGCCCACACGCTCCTTACGTGCTTCCTTGTCGCAAAGCACGCCCTTTGGAGTTGAAAGGATAGCTGCGCCAAGACCGTTCTTTACGCCGTGCGCTTCGCGCGTCGAAGCGTAGAGACGACGACCAGGCTTGCTGATGCGCTTTACGTCGTGAATTTTGTGGTTACCGCGTTCGTCGTATGCAAGCGTGACATCAAGCATGCGCTTACCGTTACCACTGGTACCAACTTCAGAAACGTACCCGAGCTGTTTAAGCTTACGAGCGATTGCTTCGATGTGAGCCGAGTACGGGAGAGAGACTACTGGGTTGCCAATGGCACCTGCATTCTTAAGACGGATGATGAAGTCTCCAACGCGGTCAGTTACCATGATGCTTTCTTTACGCCCGGAATCTTGCCTTCGCGGGCAAGTTCACGGAACTGAATGCGGGAAAGTCCAAAATCACGCATGTAACCGCGTGAACGTCCGGAGACGGCACAACGACTTTTAATGCGCACTGGAGAGGAGTTTTTCGGCAATTTCTGGAGACCTGCAGAGTCACCGGCAGCTTTAAGAGCCGCGCGCTTTTCTGCGTACTTGGCGACAAGGCGTTGCTTTTTAGCAAGGCGAGCGAGTTGTGAGGTTTTAGCCATTTGTGTGAATACACCGTTCGCTCGTTCGGGAACCAAAGGCTCGAAGGCCGAGAGTTATCCTTACGCGCTGGGTGCTTTTTCAATAAAAAAGCACCTCTGAGGGCGTATGGGGAGATTACCAGTTCCCTCGAGGGGTGTCAAACATGCATCGAATAGAGCGATCTCCTATTGGCAATGAGGGTTATATTTTGTATAAGGTGTTCAGTCCTGTTTTTAGTTTGTATCGTCAGAAGCAAGGATGGCACCAGTGTTAGATAAGTATGATGTCGAAAAGATGAACGCCCTCAGCATAGAGATGTTGGAGGTCATCGAAAGTCCGAACGAACGCGCCGCTGCGTCAGCGAAGGTTATCGCAAAGCTTGAGGAAATGAAGCAGCGCGGTGAAGAATGGGGGAAACAACCGAATATCCCCTTCAGAATGGGTTCCATGGACTACAGAGATTTAGACGAGCGTATTATCGATAACACCAAGGTTATCGGCGATATCGAACGCCGAATCACCGCACTAAAACTCTGGAGCACGTAAAACCTTCCCCTTCCGCGCCATTAAGCACAACCGCCCGACCTCACCAGGTCGGGCGGTTTTAAAAACAAAGAACCGCTCTTTCGAGCGGTTCTTTGTTTACTTCTTGAAAGGAATTCCCAAGTACTTGAAGAACTCAAGTGCTTCTTCGCGCGTCTTTGCGGTGGTCACAATAGTGACGGCAAGACCGAACACATCCTTGAGGTCTTCATCGGACGTCTCTGGGAAAATAGTGTTCTCCTTAATACCGATGGAAAGGTTGCCCATCTGGTCCACCCCGCTGTCAGCAACGCCACGAAAGTCGCGGGTACGAGGAAGTGCGATGTGAATGAGTTTGTCGAGGAAGGCATACATGCGCTCGCCACGAAGCGTAGACTGGAATCCAACAACATCACCCTCACGCATTTTGAACTGAGCGATAGATGCCTTAGCGGCACGTGCAGCTGGCTTCTGTCCAGTGATGGTCGCAAGGCGCTCAGAAACGAGAATGTTGCGATTCTTATCCTTTGCCTTTCCGGTTCCGGACGAAACGACAACCTTCACGATACGTGGAGCACGCATGCGGTTCTTATATCCCTGACTCTCCTTAAGAGCGTCGAAGGCGGCCTGTTGTTTTTGTTTGGTGAGCATCATAAATCAATCGTTATGCATCCTTCTTTTCGGACGCTTCTTTCTTATCGGTCTTTTCAACCTTCACTGCCTCTACCTTCTCCACCTTTTCTGCTTTTACCGCTTTCTTAGCACCAGAAACGATAGCGACGTTTGAAGCATCGATAGGCATTGGGCGCTCGACAATGCGACCAGACTGACCACGAGCAGATGAACGGATAGAGCGCTTCGCAATGTTAAGACCATCAACAATAATCTTTCCAATTTTTGGCATCGCGCGAAGTACTTCACCCTGCTTGCCCTTGTCCTTACCAGACAAAAGCTTCACGGTGTCTCCCTTCTTTACATTCAATTTCATCGCGCGGACAATGCCGGACGGCTTCGCTTTGCGCGAGGTCGTCTTCTTTGCGTTCGGGCGATTCTTTTTAAGATTCTTTCTCATAGTAGATTAGACAATTTCTGGTGCGAGTGACGCGATATTCTGCCACCCCTTCTCGGTGAGCTCACGAGCAACCGGACCAAAGACGCGGTTTCCTTTCGGACCCATCTCCTTACCCTGCTTTTCGATAATGACGACGGCGTTGTCATCGAAAGAAATGTACGAACCGTTTGCACGGCGGAACTTGTTCTTCTGACGAACCACCACAGCGCGCACGACATCCTTCTTCTTCACTGCCTTTCGTGGTTCTGCGGTCTGTATTGAAATAACAACGGTGTCACCAAGACCTGCGTAACGGCGCTTAGAACCTCCGAGCACCTTGAAGACACGGCCAATTTTGCCTCCTGAGTTATCTGCAACAGTAACGATTGAGCGGTCTTGAATCATACAATTATGCGATTTTGAAACGCTTCATCTTCGAAAGCGGACGGCACGCCACGATAGTGACCTGCTCACCAACTTCGACGGTGTTCCCCGGATTATGTACGAGGTACTTCTTCGTGAGGGTCTGGAACTTCTTGTACTTCGGATGCTTCACGTAGCGAGACACTGCAACGGTGACCGTATCCTTCATCGCCGTCTTTACGACGACGCCCTTAAAAGTCTGTGGTTTTGGGGTAGTAGTTTCCATAAATGTATTATGCAGTTTTCTTCTTAGCGGTCATCGCAGTGAGTACTCGAGCAATGTCCTTGCGAACTTTCGAGCGCGCATGCGCGTCCTTGGTGCGAGCACCAGCTGCGGTAAAGCGAAGGGTGCGGAGCTCCTCACGCTTTGTTGAAAGCTCCTTAACGAGCTCTCCCTGTTCTTTCTTGCTGTAATCAGTTTTCTTTTTCATACAAAAATTACGAGCGGGTTACGACCGTGGTCTTCATCGGAAGCTTACCGCCCGCAAGGCGCATCGCCTCACGTGCCGTAGCGTCAACAACACCGTCGAGCTCGAAGAGTACACGACCTGGGCGTACTTCGAAAACGAAGTACTTAGGATCTCCCTTACCCTTACCCATGCCCACCTCAGCTGGCTTGTTCGTGATAGGACGGTCTGGGAAAACACGAATCCAGAGCTTACCACCCTTGCCGGTAACGCGCGTAAGCACCTTACGAGCCGCTTCAATCTGGTTTGACGTAAGACGAGCTGCCGTCGTTGCCTTAAGACCATGGGAACCGAACGCAACAGTAGTACCGCGCGTATCAGGACGCATAAGTTTTTCTTCGGACTTGCGTCCGGTCTGCCACTTACGATGCTTAACTTTTTTTGGAAATAGCATAGCAGTGTATTAGCGCGTACGTGGTGCGACCGCCTGTGCAGGTGCCGCTTGGCGCGCAGCCTGAACATCTTTCTCGTAGGTGTCACCAAGGTAAATCCAAACCTTGATACCAATTTGTCCGTACGGAAGGTGTGCTTCGAAGTGCGCGTAGTCAATGTTTGCACGGAAGGTCTGAAGCGGGATACGACCACGCTTAATCTGCTCGATGCGTGACATATCAGCGCCACCAAGACGACCAGAGATAACAACGCGGACACCGAGCACTTCGCGAACCGCCATAACCTTCTCTACCGTACCTTTCAAAACACGGCGGAATGGAAGACGCTTTTCAAGTCCCTCAGCAACCATGTGCGCCACAATCATGGCGTTTGTTTCTGGCTGGCGGATTTCCATGATGTCGAGCTTTACGGTGCGACCATGTGCAGGAGCAGCTTTGCGAACGACGTCCGTAAGTTCCTTACGAATCTTTGTTGCATTCTCACCCGAGCGACCGATAACGAGACCTGGGCGCGCAGTGTGAATCATGATGCGCACTTCGCTCTGAGAGCGCTCAATTTCAACATCGGCAACGTGCATGCCGTTAAGCTTCGTGTCCACGTAGCGACGTATGCGCTCATCCACGAGGATATTCTCGCGGTAGGTTTTCTTGTCGATAGCAAACCAACGACTCTTCCAATCACGGATGATGCCGAGGCGGTGTGCGTAAGGATGTACGGTGTGAGTCATAGTAGTAAATTAGGCAGTGGCCTTAGGTTCAACTGAAAGATCGACCCGTACCTGGGATTTGCGACGGCGAACCGGTGCAGCACGACCCATGGCACGTGGCATGTACTTCATAAGCATACCAGCGGAGTCTACGCGAATGTTCTTAACGACGAGGTCTTCTGCCTTTTCACCCTTCATAACCGCATTTGCAGCAGCAGACTGGATGAGCTTCTTAATTGGGTCAGCAGCACGCTTTGGAAGGAATGAAAGCGCGTTAATAGCATCCGTCACCGACTTACCCTTTACGAGTTCAGTAACAAGACGGACCTTACGTGGAGGTTGATTGTGGCTTGCAAGAAAGGCAGAACCCTTAGGGGCCTCCTTCACTTCCTTATTCTTCATGAGTCCTTTGGATGCCATGTTATTTCTTTGGAGCCGCTGATGCCTCCTTAGAAGCCTTAGCCGATGCTATTTCGGAGTCCTTTTGCTTCTGCTCGAGTTCTTTCTGCATTTTACCGCCGTGACGGGTGAACTTCTTCGTTGGTGAGAATTCACCAAGGCGATGGCCCACCATGTCTTCGGTCACGAGCACTTCCACATGCTGTTTGCCGTTATGGACGCCGAACGTAAATCCGACGAACTCCGGAGCAATCTGGCTGTTGCGAGCCCACGTGTTAATAACCCCAGCTGAAGCGGGTTTCTTGTCGGCAATTTTCTCCATCAACCGAACGTCGACGTAGGGGCCTTTTTTGAGTGAGCGTGACATGCAATTAAAAACCCGCGGAGAACGCGAGATAGCTAGAATGTACCGTAGCGCATACGCCCTGTCAAACAAAGGTCCTGAGACGGGCCACGAGGAGACCTCGGGGCAGGTTCCCGTACGATATACTGGAAGCTATGAACACTCGCCTACCCCTTATACTCGCAGTTCTTTTACTGGTAGTAGCTTCAGCTGTTGTGGTCTTCTTTGTCACTCGCCCAGGCGCTCTAGTACCACCCACAGAGGAGCCTATAGCGACCTCAACCGATTCAGCAACCGTAACGGACGTACAGCAGTACTACGATATCCAGGCAAGCTATCCTGCACAGGTAGCGCTCGACGCTTCGGCCAGTGCCTCTGCACAAGCAACAGCGAATGCAATTATATCTGGGTGGGTAGTGGAGACTATCGCCACCTTCAAGAAGAATGCAAACCTGGATAATCTCACTCCGGAAGATATTGCGATACAGCGACTTGATGATGGTCGTAAATACACTCTCGACATCAAATATGAAACGCACAGTAACGGGACGACCATTTCGTATTTGTTCCCCGTGTTTGAAGATACGCTCGGCGCACATCCAAACGCATATTACCGTTCGTTCACCTTCAACGTAGCCTCCGGTTCGGAAGTACGTATCGCAGACCTCTTTGAGGGCCAAACGTATGCTACTACCCTCTCTAAAATCAGCCGTGCCATGCTCATCCCGAAGATAGCCACCGCGACGAATGTACCTGAGGCAAAGCTTGATACCACCTATCTTGAGAGTGGCACCACGGCTGACGCGACTAATTTTGAAATGTTTTATCTGACCGATACTGACCTGGTTATTATCTTCCCTCCGTATCAAGTAGGACCATGGGTCTTGGGCACACAAACCATTTTCATTCCCCGAAGCGAGCTTGCAAGCGAATTGAAGGCTGAATACCGGTAATCGAAATACCGGTATTTCACGCACAAAGAAAAACGACCCGGATTGCTCCGGGCCGTTTGCTTGCATGCGCAAGCTTTAGGCTACATGCGTGTAGGCGAAATAGTGCATAAACTCATCGAACGGCATGTCGTAGTTGAAACCAGCCGACAGGTTCTGGGTAGAACCAAGTCGTGACTTGTCGTAGTACGGCACGCCCGCCAAGTTCAGGAACAATACTGAAGAAAACCGACCGTAGAGCGCGGTCTCCTCAGTTGCTACCACACGATGGTAGAGCGCTTTCGATTCACCGCTCGTCACGTACTGCATACGCAACCCTGAAAAGACCGCAGTTTCTCCCGCTCCGACCGGAAACGGCACCCACTCTTTCGTGTCGAGCGTGAGACGCTCGACACCTGCACTGGTTTCAAAGAGATGAATGGTACCGCCACCTTTGTCGCAGTGGTCTTTGGCAATCAGGTCGCCTGCTTGGTACCCAGGCGGATACCAGAGAAGACGCAGAATCCATTCATCGAAACCCTGCATCACCGTGTCTTTGAATCCGGGAACCTTGAACTCACGTTCAAAGGCATCCCCGAAGTCGTTGACGTAGGGTTTTAGCTCCTCAATAAGCGCCAGCGACTCGTTCGCAAGCCAGGTCGCAACCGGAGTTGCTTCACGTGACTTTCTAATGAGCCAAGTGGCATCACGATGTTGAACGTGATACGTGTGTTTGCGCACATCGGGCTTTTGAGGATCTGGTGGTTCGTATCCGGTCCCGCTGTTTCCTGTCAGGTTGTCTGGCAGGTACGGGAGTTTTGTTCGTACATCTCTAGGCAAGCTCGTAAATTTTTGCCATGCCTTTGTGACTCGTTCGAGTCTGGGACGAACGTATAACGGGCACGGAAGGGCTGCAAAGCCGTCCGTCCGCATCTGTGTAACGGAAAGAACGGTCATCGCAATACTCCCTTCTGATGACTTTCCTGCAGGCATTCTACTTGGTACTCCCCTTAAAAGCGAAAACCCCGCGGTGCGGGGTTTTCGCTGTTTCCAAACTGCGCGATTAACGCTTCTTGCCGACTTTGCGACGAGACACAATGAAGGAGTTTGAGTACTTCTTCGGTGTACGTGTCTTCTGACCCTTGCCGGACGGCTTGCCCCACATAGTCTTTGCACGACGCAAACCGCGACCCTGACGTCCTTCACCACCGCCGTGTGGATGGTCAACTGGGTTCATCGCTGTACCACGAACAGTTGGGCGAATACCCATCCAACGTGAGCGACCAGCCTTACCAATTTTCACGAGACGACTGTTCTCGTTACCAACCGTACCAACTGAGGCATAGCAGGTATCGACAACTTTACGAATTTCCGTCGACGGAAGTTTGATTTGTGCGTATCCGCTGTCGTGAGCAACCACTTCAGCAAAGGTACCTGCGGAGCGAACCATGCGTGCGCCACCACCAAGCTTAATTTCAATGTTGTAGACGAACGTACCAGTTGGAATCTTTGAAAGTGGCATGCGGTTTCCTACTTTGATAGGAGCGGTTTCGCCAACAACAAACGTATCGCCAACTTTGAGGTCCTTAGGGGCAAGTACGTACCGGCGTGCACCGTCTGCGTAGAGTGCACGTGCGATGAAACCAGTACGGTATGGATCGTACTCAATAGTTTCAATTTTCGCTGGGATGTTCATCTTGTCGTATGAGAAATCAACATCACGCATGCGCTTCTTGTGACCACCACCCTGATGACGCACCGTGATGCGACCAAAGGCGTTACGGCCAGCACGAGACTTCTTCGTCGACAACAGCGACTTCATTGGCTTATCGCCTGACAAGAGCTCCCGATACGGGAGGGTGGTCATGTTACGGCGACTCTTGGTGTACGGTTTGTAGGTTTTCATAGCGCTATTCGTTATGCGAAGGTGATGGTCTCTCCCTTATTGAGGTAGACATAGGCCTTCGTGCGGACGGCACGGGTACCGAATCCACGCTTTGCGCGAAGATTCTTGCGCTTACCAGGAAGGTTCACGATGTTCACGCGACGTGGCACCACTTTGTAAATCTTCTCAACTGCAGCCTTAATGTCAGTCTTTGTGGCGCGTGGCGGTACCGCAAACACGTATACACCCTTATCAGAACCGATAAGTGCCTTCTCAGAGAGCCACGGCGCAGTGAGCATACCTTCGAGGCGACCAGACGCGTCCACCACTTCGCGTGCTGCGCGTGTTGAAACCGCTTTCTTTGTCGTCTTCTTCGTTTTTGTTCCAAAAATAGCCATACTTAATTGTGGGTGAGGCGAGCTGAGAGCGCTGCAATAGCTTCACTTGGGCGCTCGATGATGAGGTACTTCTTTGTTGAGAGGTCAACCGCATTCAAGTTGCGCGCTTCGGCAGCAATGATGTTGCCGATGTTACTAAGGGACTTTTCCGTATTCGTATCCTTTGAAGCAAGCGCGATAATTGCAGAGTTCTTCGCCTTCGTCATGAGACCTTCTGCCTGTGCCGCCTTACCAATGAGTGCGAGTGCTTTCACCGCGTCTGCAGTCTTCGGAGTCTTAAATGAAAGAGAATCAACGAAGATAACTTCACCGTCCTTAAATTTCTTCGAGAGCAATGATGCAAGCGCAGCGGAACGCATCTTGCGGTTAATTTTTACTGAGTAGTCGCGCTCTGCACGTGGGCCGTGAGTAACACCGCCACCGCGCCAAATTGGAGAACGAGATGAACCATGACGTGCGCGTCCAGTTCCCTTTTGCTTCCATGGCTTCTTACCACCACCAGAAATTTCTCCACGAATCTTCGTATGTGCCGTAACCGTACGCTTGTTTGCGAGCATGCCCGTAACAACCTGATGCACGAGGTCAGCGTTCCACTGTACTGCGAAGAGCTCTGCAGGAAGTGCAACCATACCCGCTTCCTTACCAGCCATGGTGTACATCATTGCCTCGCCAGCATTAGTGACAGATGCCTCTGTAGCTACCGCTTTCTTTGCGCGCGGTGTTGCTACTTTCTTCGTTGTTTTCTTTGCAGTTGCCATAGTATTCAAAATTATGCGGCGATGACCTCGACCAAAGAGCCACGAGGACCCGGGACGGCGCCCGAGATGATTATTTCGCCCGCTTTCGCATCAACATGAAGAACGCGGAGGTTCTTCACCGTGACACGGTCACCACCCATACGACCAGCCATCTTCATGCCTGGAGCAACACGACCGCCGGCACGACCTGGACCGCCGCCGGACGAACCGCGCTCGCGCTCCGAGTGCTTCTGACCGTGCGTGCGAGGACCTCCCTTGAAGTTGTAGCGCTTAACCACACCCTGGAAGCCCTTACCCTTTGAAGTACCAACAACGCGAACTTCGTCGCCTGCAGAAAACGATTCAAGCGTGATGATTGAACCATTTGCGAGTTCGCCAGCATCCATGCGGAATTCCTTCAAAATTTTGAAGGCCTTTGTCGCACGCTGTGGCTTGTTCACGCGCTCAACTTTTTGTGCGTCATAACCGACCTGAACAGCCGTATAACCGTCAGTATCTACCGTCTTCACCTGAGTGACCACGGACGGACCGGCGACCAAAATAGTACCCGCATGGACATTGCCCTTCTCGTCGAAGATTTGGGTCATGCGGTCTTTACGAGCAAGTATGAATTTCATGTCTTTTGTAGGTTTGGAAATCAAAGATTTCCAAGAAAAATCGCGCTGTTCAACAGCGCGTTCGGCTCTCCGTTTCCAGAGGGGCTTCCCGGCCATTGGTCCGAGCCAAAGCTCGTACATAGCGATTCAGGGACTATACAGGGAGCTTTAAAAATGTGCAAGGATTCGGCCCGCAGGTTCCTGCGGGCCGAAAAGTCGTAAAAGCATCAAACGAAAAACGTGTCGCCAACGATGTATCTATTGTTGGACTCTTCCCAGAACTTCCGTACCTCCGCACGCGTTAGATAGGTGAAGCGGAAAAGATACACCCCGAGAAACAAGTCCGCGAGGTCACGTTCCATGCCTGCAACCACGAAACGATGGTCCTCTCTTGTCTTGAATCCTGCAATTTGGACAGGCACGTCCGTCTGTGGAAGTACCGAAACTTCTTCCAGAGCCTCGAGTGCCTTACCGCACGAATCAAGCAGGCCCCGACTCCATAGCGGAGACAGCTCGCCAAGGAATGTGTGTTCCACGTCTTTCGTTTGCGGATGACGGGTTGCAAGAATGCATCCGCGTGGCATGTCTCCTTTCAATTTCGGGTGCAGCCGAAATTCTTTGTAGAGACTGGTTGCAGTGTAATTAACCTTTTTAGGTCGGCCCATGTCCGAGACCCTCCTTCAGAACCTCTGCAATGAGTTTAAACACGCGAATATGAAAAAAGCAAACGCGGGGTCATTGACCCCGCGTAACTCCATTTTTTATTAGCTCGATTAGAGAACCGAACGAACAGGTTCCTGAACGAGCTCGGATTGCTTTTTGGGCATATCACGGAGCACGACGAGGTCGTAGCGCCTTGCGAAGGCGAGCAAGAATGCTTCGCCGTCTTGCCACTGCCAGCCGTAAAGCACCAGCAGTACGGGGCACGCCCCTGGTACTCCTGAGCAACGCATGGCCGTAAACGTAACGCCGGCCAACATCCCACGCTCGTAGACACGCAGTGATGTTGAGCGACCTTTCGCTTCGTCACAGGCAACCTGCGCTTTTTCGTAGAAGGCAGGTTCGTCGCCCGGCTCGCCGAAGGTGAAACACCTCTGGAGTGGTATGCGGTCCGGCACATAGAAAAATGCTGCGGGACCCTTTTCGAGAAACCCAGGCTCACGAGCAAATGTGAGAATCGTGTCGCCATAGGCGTCAGCAACCGGGTCATGTGGCGGAAGTGTGCCACTTCTGTTAGCCATGTTCATTTTTCAAACCCTCTATTAGAGTGCAGTCCGTAGAGAGTTATGTCATGCGCACTTACAAAACACAAACCGCTCCTTTCGGAGCGGTTTGCATCTTTTTCTCGTAACTACACCGTTGGAGATGTTTCTTCGGAAAGATTATCGTTTGCGTTCGTTGGTATTTCTTTCGCTACCACATCTATTTGAGGAGTAACCGACTCTTCTTTTGGCTTCTCACCGTAAATATGAGTCTCTGAACCTGTTGCTGTTTTTGTAATTCCAATCTTAGGTTTCTCTCCACCGCCAAATAGTTTCTACATACGCCAATTATAGCACAAACCGCCCCAGAGGGGCGGTTTGTGTTTCAAGTCGCTCCGTGAGGAGTTAGACCATCTTTACGTCAATCGTGACACCGGATGGAAGATTGAGATTCGTGAGAGCCTCAATAACCTTCGGATTCGGCGACATGATATCAATGACGCGCTTGTGAATGCGCATCTCGAACTGCTCGCGTGCATCCTTGTGGACGAACGATGAGCGGTTCACAGTCCAGCGCTTAACCTCAGTTGGAAGTGGAATCGGGCCGACAATTTTCGCTTCGAAGCGATTCGCCGTGTCCATAATCTGCTTCACCGAGAGGTCGAGGATCTTATGCTCGTAGGCGCGGACCCGGATGCGCAGCTTTGGCTCGGCTGCGGCTGCAGCGTCGCCGGCATTCCCTTTACGAGGCGCCTTGGTTTTTGCTGCGGTAGCCATACGGGTCGTGAGGATTATTCGCTTACGCGGTTATTTTCGTCACAACACCGGCACCAACCGTCTTGCCACCTTCGCGAATTGCGAAACGGGTGTTGTCTTCAAGAGCGACCGGAGCAACAAGTTTTACCTTAAAGGTAACGGTGTCGCCTGGCATAACCATTTCCTTTCCTTCAGGAAGAGTCACTTCGCCGGTCACGTCCGTAGTACGAACGTAGAACTGTGGCTTGTACCCTGTGAAGAATGGAGTGTGACGACCGCCTTCATCCTTACCAAGGATGTAGACTTCTGCTTCGAATTCAATATGCGGAGTCACGGAGCCGGTCTTTGCAAGAACCTGACCGCGATGCACATCTTCCTTCTTAGTTCCGCGAAGGAGGATACCAGCGTTGTCGCCTGCCTGACCTTCCTGGAGTTGCTTGTTGAACATCTCGATACCAGTGACGGTAGTCTTCGCGGTTGGCTGGAGGCCGACGATGTCGACATCCTCACCTACCTTGACGATACCGCGGTCGATACGACCGGTAACAACGGTTCCGCGACCTTCAATAGAGAAGATGTCCTCGATAGCCATCATGAACGGCTTGTCGGTCTCACGGATAGGGTCTGGGAAGTACGAGTCCATCGTATCCACAAGCTCCTTAACCTTGAGTGCCCACTCGTCGTTAGCATCAGTTGCTTCGAGTGCTTTCAAACCTGAACCCTTGATAACTGGGGAGTCAGTGAAGCCCTGCTTTACAAGAAGGTCTTTCACTTCTTCTTCCACGAGGTCCACCATGTCCTTGTCGTCTACCATGTCTACCTTATTCAAGAAGACGATAAGACGAGGTACGCCGACCTGCTTTGCAAGAAGGATGTGCTCACGAGTCTGAGGCATTGCGCCGTCGGTCGCTGCAACCACGAGTACTGCGCCGTCCATCTGAGCGGCACCAGTAATCATGTTCTTGATGTAGTCTGCGTGGCCCGGAGCGTCGATGTGCGCGTAGTGACGCTTCGGCGACTCGTACTCAGAGTGGTGGAGCGCGATAGTGATACCGCGCGCCTTTTCTTCTGGTGCGTTGTCGATGTTCTCAACCTTCTCTGCGCGAGCATGGTAGCCGGCTGCAGCGTTGAGGTTAAGGACGTTGAGTATTGCTGCAGTGAGCGTGGTCTTACCATGGTCAACGTGACCGATGGTTCCCACGTTCATGTGCGGCTTCGAACGATCAAATGCGTCTGCCATACGGTTGTAACGTGATTGGTAACTGACGAGTAAAATACCTATTTCATAGAAACGAAAAAAGGCGTTGCCCACTGCCCGCGCAACGCCTTTCGCCTAGCTCCCAACCTAAAAGGCGGGACCCATGTGAAAGAGCGTTGATGCGTCCCCTATAACGTATCTCGTAGCGCGAGCGAGGTCAAGCGCAAGGTTGCCAAAAACGCACCTGTGGGGCAAAGTCAGAGGAGGAGGTACGTATCATGCCAGTTCAAGTTCTTCTCGGGATTGTCGGATTTATCTTTTTCGTCGTCGTTCTCCTGGTCATCGCCGACCGGGGAATGAAGGGAGTGTCAGAACACTCCCACTCGCCACCACCGAACTAACGAACGTTCTCACGCGCGCCAAAATGCGAAACGCCCCAGCAGAGCTGGGGCGTTTTCACTTCCTCGAAATACCGGTATTTCCTTTTATTTGCGAGAAGCGATGATGTCCTGCGCAACGTTGCTTGGCACCGTTTCGTAGTGGTCGAATTCCATGGTCATAGAACCGCGACCTTCCGTCATAGAACGAAGTGTTGTGGTGAAACCAAACATTTCAGAGAGTGGCACCTTTGCCTTCACCGCCTTGTTCATACCGCGCTCTTCCATACCTTCGATAGAACCGCGCTTTCCAGAGAGTGAGCCCGTGATGTCACCCATGAACTTATCTGGAACAACGACTTCAACGGCCATAATCGGTTCGAGGATAACCGGCTTTGCACGGTTTGCTGCTTCCTGGAACGCCATTGATGCTGCGATTTTGAAGGCGATTTCAGAAGAGTCCACGTCATGGAAGGAACCGTCGTAGAGGTCGACAGAAATATCCACCATTGGGTAGCCCGCGAGAATACCGCGCGCCATAGCTTCACGAATACCCTTCTCAATTGGGTTGAAGAATTCGCTCGGAATTGCACCTCCCTTGATGTTGTTGATGAACTCGAAGTGGTCTTCGCGCGTTACGTTCTTTGGCACCTTCGCTTCAGGGTCCACCTGCTCAAGATGCTTCATTTTAATTTTCACGTGTCCGTACTGACCCTTACCGCCGGTTTGTTTGATGTACTTACCTTCTGCATCAGCGGCACCAAGAATAGTTTCGCGATATGCCACCTGTGGCTTACCGACGTTTGCAACCACGTTAAACTCGCGCTTCATACGGTCGACGAGAATTTCAAGGTGGAGCTCACCCATGCCGGAAATAATAGTCTCGGCAGTTTCCTCATCAGAGGTCACCTTGAAGGTTGGGTCTTCGTCCGCAAGCTTGCGAATAGCAAGACCCATTTTCTCCTGGTCAGCCTTCGTGGCAGGCTCGATGCGAAGCGACACCACTGGTTCAGGGAATTTAATCTGCTCGAGCACAATAGGATTCGCTTCGTCACAAAGCGTATGCGAGGTCTTCGTATCCTTAAGTCCCACCATCGCAGCAATTTCTCCAGTAAAGACTTGCTCTACTTCTTCACGCTTGTCTGCTTGTAGACGAACGATACGTCCAACGCGCTCCTTGGAACCCGTTGTTGAGTTGTAAATATAAGAACCGGCAGAAACGGAACCTGCGTACACACGGAAGAAGGTGAGTGCACCAACGAATGGGTCAGTCTGAAGTTTGAAGGCAAGCGCAGTGAACGGTTCTGCGTCCGACGCGCTACGAAATATTTCTTCACCCGTCTTTGGGTTAAGACCCTTCACTGGTGGGAGGTCGAGCGGAGACGGAAGATAATCAACCACCGCATCAAGTACGAGCTGTACGCCCTTATTCTTCAATGCGGAACCGGTGTAGACCGGGAAAATTTCGTTTGCGATAACCGCTTTACGAAGAAGCTTCTTAAGCTCCTCGATAGGCGGTTCGTTACCTTCCAAGTATGCGTTCATGGCAACTTCGTCGTTTTCAACGATGCGCTCAATGAATTCTCCACGATACTTCTTAGCTTCTTCTACATACTTCTCTGGAACTTCTCCCTCTTCAACAATTTCACCCATAGGGCCTGAGAAGGTATACGCCTTCATAGTGAGAAGGTCGATAACACCTTCGAACTCGCTCTCTGCGCCCATCGGGAGCTGTGCGCGAACCGCTTTCTTCGAAAGACGGTCGAGAATAGTTGCATAGGAGTGTTCGAACGATGCACCAGCGCGGTCGAGCTTGTTGATGAAACAGATACGAGGCACCGAGGCTTCGTCGGCATAGCGCCAGTTTGTTTCTGACTGTGGTTCTACTCCTGCAACGCCGTCAAACACTACAATGGCACCGTCCAAGACACGGAGTGAACGCTTCACTTCAGCGGTGAAGTCGATGTGACCTGGGGTGTCGATAACATTGAAACGATATTTCTTCGCGATGTCCTTCTTATCTGCTTCGCCAGACTTCGTCCAAAAACACGTAATAGCCGCCGCCGTAATAGTGATACCGCGTTCGCGCTCTTGTTCCATCCAGTCAGTAGTGGTTTCGCCTTCATGCACTTCGCCAATTTTGTGCTGAGAGCCTGTGTAGAAGAGCACGCGTTCAGACGTGGTCGTCTTACCGGCGTCCACGTGGGCGACGATACCGAAGTTGCGCACTTTTTCTAGAGGATAATCGCGATTCATGTAGTAGTTCTTAAATTAAAAAGCCCGCAGGGCCGTTATCCGAAGAATACGGATTTCTGACCTAAAAAGCAAATCGTGCTAGGGTGCATCCAGAAGAAAGGAGGCCGTCATGGCTGAAAGTGAATTTGCTCCTCTGCTCCGCAGGCTCGGTTTTGATTCCTTTCAGAAACCGCGCACACTGTCGAAAAAGCGTACCCTCACACTCGCCGGCACTACTATTCGCAAGGGACCGCGACCATGGGAAGTCACTGCGCTCCCCTGCTTCATCAAGGTTACCGGTTCAGTAAAAATGACCATCGTTATTGATGAATGCTTAGAATGGTGGGTTGCTCTGAAGGATATTCCCATGGAATTGTACCGATTTCATCGCATCGGTTCTGCTTCGAGCATTATAGAGGAAGATGAATAAGAAGACGGCGGCCCTACGGGCCGCCGTTCTACTTTTTCCTTTATTGATTTCCCGTATCAGGAGATGGAATTTGTTCTGCTTCAGAAAATTTCACCGGCGTGACGTTATCTCCCTCCTTGTTCTTTTCTGGTTGCAGAGTTCCAGACATGTTTGGAACATCAGCGAACATTCTTTCTTGTGGAGTCGTTGTGGCTTTAATGCCGAGAGCCGCCATACCAGCAGCAAAAATACCTACACCAATACGCTTGCGTAGCGTACCTGGCTTTAAATCACTTAGTTTTTCTTTTGGCACACTTGGTTTTGGTCGTTCATTAAAATTCATGACGCAAGTATAACGCAAGACCGCCCTCTCGGGCGGTCTTGGTTGTTACCACGCGAAGTGGGCGAATGCTTTGTTCGAGTCCGCCATGCGGTGCATGTCGTCCTTCTTCTTAATAGCGTCACCTTCGTTTTTGACCGCCATGAGAATTTCGTTCGCAAGCTTCTCTGCCATTGGCTTTCCCTTCTTGTTGCGAGCCGCGTTGATGAGCCAGCGGTACGCAAGAGACACGCGACGCTGTTGTGGAACTTCACGCGGAACCTGGTAGTTTGCACCGCCGACACGGCGAGAGCGAACTTCCATAAGTGGAGCAACGTTGCGAATTGCCGTTTCAAAAGTCTCAAGTGGGTCAACGCCAGTCTCCTTAATAATTTCGAGTGCGTCGTACACCACAGTGCGCGCAGTATCTTTGCGACCGTCGAGCATAACGGTGTTGATGAAGCGAGAAATCGCTTCTGACTTGTAGACAGCGTCAGGGCGACGCGGATGCTTGTTCTTTATTGGTCGGCGCATAGTACGTTATTTAGGCTTCTTAGCACCGTAACGAGAGCGACCACGGCGACGCTTCTCAATACCAGAGGTGTCGAGGCGACCGCGCACGATGGTGTACTGCACGCCGATGTCCTTCACGCGACCACCGCGAAGCATGACCACAGAATGCTCCTGGAGGTTGTGACCTTCACCAGGAATATACGCGGTAACTTCCATGCCGTTTGTAAGACGAACACGAGCGATTTTACGGATAGCCGAGTTAGGTTTGCGAGGAGTCTTGGTGGTCACTTTCGTGCACACGCCACGCTTGAATGGGGACGGGTAGAACGTAGGACGGTTTTCCAAGTTGTTGAAGCCACGCGAAAGAGCGAGGACTTTCGTCTTCTTGGTGAGTGGCTTGCGCCGTTTCTTCGTAAGCTGGTTGATGGTCGACATGTATACAGTTATTGCGCACAGAAATAAGATTCCATTCCTACAAATACTGCCTGCGGTAGCGGGCGCTCTTCTCTGTAGGTCTTTGCCGAGGACGGCCCTCGAAGCAAAAATCCCGACCTGCGGGATAAAAAGAATATATAGGAACGCCCAAGGTAATGCAAGGTAACGAGAAAATCGACAAAACCCTCTACTCAGTCAGATTGATTGCTCCAACAGCAGCAAGAGAATCTGTTATGACTGGTTGCGAGAAAATAACGCGGTCAGCAAGAGCCAGCGAGCCACCCATCAAGACAAGGAGGAAGGCGGCTGCGGCAACTTGGCGGAAGTGATGACGCCGGAATTCAAGCCTAGTTGAGAGCGTAAGCGCCAGGAGCACAATAAGTCCGCACACTATATATATGGTGCGCAGAAGAGCCTCTGGGGACGCGAGGAGACGCTCTTGCGGCGCCGCGTACGACACGCTCGTTGGCACAGGTGCGGGCGACGTTTCTTCTACCGCCGTTTGAGGGGCGGGAGTGACCGCGTCCTCGCTTCCGAGGATTTGCGGGGTGTCTTCGCGTACCGCAACAGCGATTTCTTCCGGATTACCTGGCGTTGTCGTTACTTCATTACCTGTCGATGCGGATGCGAGCGTGCGTGGCGTGCCAAACATTTGAACTACGAATGTAGTGGTGCGTCCTTTATATTCTCCACGTGCAGTAGCAATACCAATCTCACTAAACTTTGCATTCAAAATATTTGCACGGTGACCTGGCGAATTCATCCACGCTTCTTCCACATTCTCCGAGTCAGAAAAGTTCACCGCAAGATTTTCTCCAGCCGCACTATAGTCATATCCTGCTTCCTTTATCCAAAACCACGGTTCATGCCCATCAGGAGACACGTGTGCAAAATAACCCTTAGATGCCATGTCATCCGCCTTTGCTTGCGCTGCAACCACCAATTCAGGATTGATGGTGAGGTTTGAAAGCGCCTCAGCTTGCCTATCTTTGTTCGTAAGGTCGACAAGCGTTGCAGAAATAACGGCCGCCATCCCGCCGCCCGTGAGGATAGTGCTCACATAAAACGCAGCCGCAAAGAAACCACTCACAATTAGGAGCGTGGAGACGAGGACACCAGCGACGCCAAACAAATGACGTGCAGGATGCGGAGGACGTACTGACTCTTGTCCGGGCAACATTGACATACCCCATTTATACCACATAACACAAGAAACGGCCCGCCAAAGGCGGGCCGTTTCTTGTGACTTCCCTATTCCGAGTACTTACGGAAGCACTGGAGCCACTTCACTACCTGGGCAAACCAAGTTGTTTATCTTCCACTTCGTCGTCTTGTAGACAACACCCGTGGAATCATCTGCACTTACAATGCCGTACTCAGAGTACGCGAACCATGGCTGAAGAATGTCCTGCCAATACTTCTTTTGGAAGGTGTGTACTGCCGCATCAGTCATTGGACCGAAGAAACCAGTCAGCGGAAGATCCGCATTAACCTCTCCATTCAAGAAGCCTTGGAGATCAAGTACATCAGCGGAATCGTTGAGTGCACCGCTCGACATGTACGTATCAATGAGCGCACTACATTCGGTCGTTGCACCAAGCACCTCACCACCTGCTGATGACGAGGAGCGGCGGCTGCTGGTGCGACTAGTGCTTCCACCACCACTTGTCTCGTCCTGTGGAGTAATTGACTCAACCTCTTCCGGTTCGAAGTCGTAGGTTTCTGTGTGGATGTTGGTACCAGTCTTAACCCCGATTACAAAGTTATCGATGTTACCGGTAAAACCATCTGCATACGGTTCTCCTACACGGAAACCGAACCACGAGTCGGTTGAACGTGTCTGGATGTTCGGGAATGCAGCAATTAACTCATCCCAGGTTCGATACACATTTATGTTTCCGTCTGGCCATTGCGTGAGTGAACCGCCACAAGAAGTCATCTTGGACCAGCACCACATTGCGTCACCTCCATCAATTGCATCCCAATTCTGCCATTCATCATTTTCAACAACACCGTTTACTGCAGGAACGAATACGAGGCGATTCTGCCATGCGTCTGTGTCATTGAAGTCAACGTTGAAGTTGAGATACGGCGCACGTTCTGATGCAGGTGAACCGTTTCCTGCTGACTGTGAGTACGTGGAGAACGAGAGCATTTTTATATCTGCAAGCTTGATGTCCTTAGCTTGATACGTTGCAAGATTGCGACGCTGGCTTCCAGACACACTCATCTCTGCACTTCCGTCTCCAAGAGGTGCGGTTTCTGGACCGTCCACAAAGGAACCGATTGAACTATCAATGGTGTCAGTTTCGTCGTTGTAGAAGAACCAGCTTTCTATATTCGCTGCGACATCACCAAGATCTTCTGCAAGATCAACCATTCGTACGGTAGTAGTAGCGTAGGTGAAGGTTTCCTCTCCATTATCTCCACCGCCCTCATTTCCATCTTCAGGGTGCGCGTTGAACGCTACGCAATAGTAGATTGAACCGATGCTTGGCGAACCAATCCATTCCCAGTTGTCGTACCCTGCGACATCACTTGCACAGTACAATTCCGCAGATACATCATCACTATTTCCAGTAAACGGCACGTCTCCTTCTTTGAGAACTTCACGTACCTGGATGACGCCTGCGACAGATGCAACAGGTACCTCAACGGAAGTAACTCCGCTCTCATTTGTTGGTCCGAAGGTGGTCCATGGAGACTCCAGCGGAGTTGTTCCATTGTCTTCTGGGTCGCTCGTACCGTTTGGTGCCCACTGGAAATCGTAACCATCTTCAAGCCAACAATGGTCGCTGTTTGCGGCAACAAAATCAGTTGCTGTGCTTGATGTTATATCTGCGCCACCTGCCATGTTCGGTAGATATTCTTCGCTGTCGCACATTACCTTTGTTGCGATAACCGTTGCTGTTGTTGGCGCTGGTGGTTCCGGAGCATCACATACTCCGTTTATGCCCTTAATTGCATCTAGATCAAAGCCGTCCGCGTCGTTCTGATGCAAGGCTGAGTTTGTGGTGTCAGTTAGGCGAACATACTTAATCCAAGCAAGACCCGTCTCGTTAATATCGAGCATTGATGGACCTCCTACATTTGTTGCTTGTTCAGTAAGTGATTCCCATACGATACCGTCCTGCGAAACTTCTACCGAAGCAGTCTCAAGAGGGTATGTACCATTAGTGGTTTCGTATATAGCCAAGTCATCTCCCGCTTCATCTGCGATGAATGTGTCGAGCTTGATGGTAATACTGCCGCCAAATCCAAGGCTGTAGAACACGCTGTCATTCGCACCCAATACTGAAGCGGTGTTTGAGCGTCCTGCAAGCACGTCAGTTCCGTCTTTGCGGTCGCCCTGATTCGAAGTAACTACCGTCTCTGCCCACTTCTCTCCTTCCTGACAAATCTGTTCTTCAGGGGTGCGAGCATTGAACGCAATGCAGTAGTAATCTTCGTTTGCTTCTACCGGGTCAATCCAATCCCAGTTGTCATAGTTAAGAACATCGGTCGAACAATACATTTCGGCGGACACGTCTTCCGTTGTGTTCTGTCCAGAGAACGGAACGTAGCCTTCCTTCAAAACTTCACGCACCCATACCTTTCCCCCTACAGGAATGTCAGTTTCAATCGTTCCGTCGCCATCAGTTGGACCAAAGGTTTCCCATGGTGCTAGTGCGAGCGTGAGGATATTGTCACCAGGGTTCGTGTTAGACGCTGCATCAGTCGTCCACTGGAACTGCCAATCTGGTACAACACGACATGATTCTGGGTGTTCTGCGAGGAATGTTGTAGCAGTTGTCGAAGTGATGTCATCGTTACCAGCTCCCCAGTTTGGAAGATCGGCTTCGTCATCACAGACAATCTTCACTGCATGAAGAGTTGCCGTTTCCTCTTTTGGAGGAACTTCACACTGATTCTCTTCCACGGTTATTTTATAGAGAAGACCGGCTGGATTGTTGTCTGGCGTATTTGCGGTCTCGTGATCAATGTTTGTAACTTCAAACGTGATGGTGTTCTCTCCGTTCTTAAGCAAGGAAGCGGTAATCGGGTACGAAACCGTTGCGCCATAATTGAATTCACCTGGAACGCTAACAAGTTCAACTCCGTTAATACTTACGACGGCACTGTTGTCGACAGCCATTTCAAGCGTTGAGTCTTTTGGTGTGCCAACTATGTCGAAGGTACGTGTGAACGTTTCGGTAGCACCATTTGCAGCATCATCGTTCGACGTTGATGTATCTTTCCAGATCCACTCACCAACTTGCTGGAGCCAGCTTGCATGGAGCGAAGCGACCACTGATGCAGGACCGTCTTCATCCGTGGTAACAAGGTCTTCCCCTTCAGAATCGCTGGAGAGAAGCGTGTATTCGGCTTCGGTATCGCAACTCTCACCCTTTACGCAACCCTCGACGCTCAACTCAACAACGATGTCGTTATAATCTTCGTCAACACTTCCTCCCGTTTGATCATCAAACGCGATGACGTAGATATCACTTTCTGGGTTGTATACCACCGCGTGATCATTACCATCAGAGTTTTGATTTTCATCCGTTGCCCAAATCCCAATCAAAGAATCACCGCTATATGCTTTGACCGCGAACCCAACACCTGGAGTATTCACGTCTGAGACGGAGAAACTAAACTCCTGTCCTCCGGCTGCAGTTGGTACTGCATCTGGAGTTGTGCCGTCACGAAATACCGGAACAAATGTACCGAGATCACCGCCAGTGTAATAACCGAACGTGTGGGTGTACCCTGCAAGGCGCGTTATAAACGTTGCCTTGAAACTTACCGTACTGCCATCACTGTCCCACGTCTGGAAGTTTTCTTGATCGGCATCCGCATCAATGTCGTAAGATTCTCCATCTAAGACTTGTTGGAGTGTTTGTTCGCCACTTGGACCAAACTCAATATCATCTGCAGATCCTGTTGGAACAACACATGAATTTTCAACCGGTGGTTCTTCCTGCTCGTAAGGAAGTTCGCGGCAATCTGCTCCCTCTATGTCCAAGCTGTAAATAAGACCAGCCGGATTGGTATGCGGATCAGTAGTGTTGTATTCAAGATTCGTAACTACTACTTCAATAGTGTTTACGCCTGAATGGAGCTCTGAAGCAACATCTACTGAAGTTGCTGGATTGTAGTGATTCGAATTCGGATCTTGGTTTATAACCTCTGTGCCGTTAATCGTAACGACTGCACCATTATCTGCTGCAAGCGTCAGCATTGCTGTCGTTAGCGTGCCTGAGACATTAAAGTCTTTCGTAAAAGTCTGAATCTCTTCGTGTTCAGGGTCAGCAACTTCTGCATCGCCCCAAATCCATGAAGCTCCGGCAACACTTGTCCACGCGCCGTGTAGCCAGGTAAATACTGCATTATGCTCACCTTCAAGATAGTAGTCCGTTTCATTGCTTACGATAGAACAGGACTGTGGGCCTTCGGGAACTATAGGGGCAATGTCGTCGTTCGTGACAGTACAAGTTTCGTGATCTCCGAGACTGAGCTCCAGATCATCACAATTATCGTACGTTGTGACGTATCCATCAGCATCCGTCTCTTCTACGGTGTAGTACTGATGAAATGGTCCGAAAGAAAGTGTCGGCACTACGTTTAACGTAAAAGCGCCGTCCTCATCGAAAGAATAGGTCTCCGACTGATCCGGAAGGATGATGCGATGACGAGTCACCGTCACCGAGAAGTCCCCATATTCACCGGTACCTCCGTCATTATTAATGAGTTCCTTTTCAACCGTGAGTTTAGTTTTTGGGAGCGAGAACAAAGCGAGTCGTGCAAATACCCCGTCTTCAACAGGGGCAGTGTCCCAATCCTCTTGCGCTTCTTCCTCTTCCTGAATTTCAGCATCGGTTGGACTCGAATCTTCGGTAACGTTTTCATCTTTTATTTCAGTCTCTTCTGTTTCAGTCCCACTTCCTTCATCAGGATTGGTAACCTCCTCTTTCGGAAGTTCTGGTTCTGAAGCTTGTGCGAGCACTGAAGCGGAGAAGACATCGCGACAAGCGCGAAGATAGTAAGTGCAGCCTGCAGTGATGCCATGCTGCGCATGAGAGCCGAGTGGCGCGAATATGAATGTTTCATTGCGGAGAAATACGTTTACAAATAATCGTCACAGCCATTTCATGGATGTGTAACTGTTACATAAAAAGAGCTCCCGAGGGCCGTCTACCCTATAACTCTCTCATTCCATCACACCAGGTATGAAGTGTAAATGAAGACTTTCATTAAGCTTATTATGTCCTAACGGACGTATACCTGAGAAATTCTATTATTTTTTAAGAAACGCTGTATTTCTTTGCTTTTCACACAGAGAGCCCCTTCTTCTATACCTTTTATATACCCACCTGAAGCGACGCAAACCAAAGCTTGTACCCTGCTGAGGAAGGATGCAATCCATCGGCAGCTAGGTATTTCTGCGGGTCTTTTATAAATGGGTCCTTAAAAATCGGTGCGTAGAGATTTATATAGGTGTGCCCTGCTGTTTCAACCACTTTTGAAAATTCTTTATGGTACGCAAGCGTCGCCCACATGTAAAACGGACGAAGTCCCCAGGGAATTAAGGTAGCACCGCCCACATTCCCGGCTGACATAACGACCACCTTATCTGCATCTGGAAGCGTCTTCAGTATCTCGGCAAGTTTTTCTGCCGTCTTACTCGCATCATGAAACGCCAAAATATCGTTCCCGCCTATCTGAATAAGGATAAAATCATAGTGCGAAAGATGAAGGTGCTGTATCTGGGTCGATAAATCTTCAACCGCTGCTCCGCTCTTCGCCTGATTCTCCACATACGTTGCGCCAAGGTATGCAGACAGGAGCCCCGCCACGGTGTCCTCTTTCATATCAGCCCCAATACCCACCCCTGTAGAGTCTCCTAATATAAGGAGTGTTTTTGTATAGTCTGTCGTGAGCGCATCGTACTGATGTGGTTCCGCCATTAACGCCTCTGACACCTTTGCCTTTAAGTACACATTCGCCGCTCCATATCCCACAAGAGAAAGCACCGCTATCGCAACAAGTATTTCTAAGAGACCGAGCATTTCTCACATTCTACCGCACTTACCTCTCCCTTCTCTTTTCCTCACCCTCTAAATACCGGTATTTCCACCCCCCTCCTCCATGTCCTCTTTTCTCCATCTCGTATACCTACTCTTAGGCTTAACTTCGTCCGGGCGGACGAAGTTAAGCACGCTGTGCATGAGGGGTGGCACGCACGAGTAGTTTTTGTATACTTTTAATATATGCGGCAGGCCCTCTCGGTCCTCCTCCTATCTGCGCTTCTCGCGTCATATTTTCCTGGTGCTGTTCGTGCAGACGACGTACTCCAAGAAACCGGCTCGAGTACTCCTGAAGAAATACCGAAAGAAATCCCTGAATCCCTAAGTAGCGAAAATCCTTTCGCTCCAGTAGAAGCCAGCTCAACAGAACCAGTTTTTAGTGTTGATACGGAAATTGAAATTGCGACAACTTCCCCAGAAGAAGAGGTGCCTCAAGACGAAGAGGAGCTGAACCTCTCTTTCACCGGCATCGGACAAACTGAAGGCAACATGCCTTCCAACCATCTTGATTCTGGTAAGCCATATTTTGGGCAAGTAGGAATACAATTTAAAGCACCTGCATATGTTCATTACATCGTGGTGTATCCAGATACCCATGATTCTAATTTTCAGAACTGCAAAGATAGTCGCAGTGGTACTGAAACATTACGAATTGATTTTGGTGAAGATATTGCACCATGGGAAGGACGACAGTTATTTTTTCCAACACAGCAAGATGTGCGTACAGACGGCGGCTGCTTGTATGAAAACATTGGAGGCGTTTTTGTATACCCAGAAGGAAGTTACAACATCGGACTAAATAATGGTTTTGGGTCGAGTGTCGGTTTTGAATACCTAGGTACGGGTGACGCTGTTTCGGAAAACCTTGGACAAGCGTACTTATCTAGCGGGAACGGTCTTGAGTGGCAATCCACTTCATCTGCAATTACTTCTTTACGATTCCTGATATCGACAACGAGCGAGCCTCCTCCTGATTTTGGAATACCCGAAGAAGCACAGTATGAAGCACCTACTCCTGACATCCTCGCTTCCGAACTAGAACGCAACGAAATTCTTTCTCAAGGAGGAACTATCCCAGCGAATCCAAACTCTCTTGTCGCGTATAACGCGACACTGAACGCGGCGCCCACATTTAAACAGGAGGGTGTTTTGAAATACATCGTTATGCCGCTTGCATATCAAAACGACAATCCAACCACGAGTTTTTATTTTTACGTTTCTGATGGAAACCGCAACGAGACCGGCTGTCGAACTCCTGAAAAGAAACTATACGAGTGGGGTATCCCAAACCGCGGTAAACCGGCACGCGAGGTTATCATCGGACCATTCGAAGGAGGTTGTTTTTTAAACGAAGGAAACGCTTCCGGCTCTAACTTTGTACACTTACGTGTTAGTGACTCTGGAATAAGTCAGGGACTTGCTACCGCGAAAGCAAGCTCAAGTAACTATCCTGTCTTCACTGCATACAGCGAAACTGTCGCAATCTCAAACGTTCTATTCCTGCCCGGTATAAAAGGTAGCCGTTTATACATACGCGAAGACGATACTGATAGAAAACTTTGGGAACCGAATGGCGCTGATGATGTACCTGAATTATTCCTGACCGCTGATGGAAAAAGTTTACGCAGTGACATCTTCGTTAAGCGTGGCGCGATAGTAGACGACATCGCGTTCAATCTCATGAACATTTACGATTCCTTTATTCAGGACATGGACGGACTCGTAACCTCTGGCGTCATTACCGACTGGGAGGCAGTTCCGTATGACTGGAGACTTTCCTTACCCGACATCGTGAACACTGGTTCGGAACATGATGGTGGAATATTTTATGGCGAAGCAACAAGTACCCCGTATCTTGAGCAAACGCTTCGCGAGCTTGCAGCAACATCCAAAAGCGGAAAAGTAACTTTGGTAGCTCATAGCAACGGCGGACTAGTTGCAAAAGAATTAATGCACGAGCTTGGCGATACAGAAACTGCGGCACTTATCGACAAGATTATATTTGTCGGTGTTCCACAAAGCGGTGCGCCTCAAGCACTCGGTGCGCTCCTGTTTGGTCAACGCGAACAACTTCCAAATCAGTGGTGGCTTCCTGCATTTATTCTTCCTCAAGAAACAGCGCGAGCGTTCGCCGAAAACTCACCAATGGGCTATCACCTTCTTCCCTCTCAAGCCTACTTTGATGCCGTTCGCGAAGACGAAAACCATCCGGTCGCTCAGTTCCTAAGCGGATACGAAGAAGAACGCAGTGCATACGACGGGGTTATTGGTACATTCAATGAACTTGCACAGTACCTGCGCGCTGAAGACGACGGTCGTGTGAAACCAGGCTTCAACGACTTACATACCCCTAACGTGCTACGCGGAAACCTCATCGACTACGCACAAAACATTCATGCGGATCTCGATTCATGGGTTCCACCCGCTGGAATTGAGCTCTATCAAATCGCAGGTTGGGGCGAAGACACCATTTCCGGCGTCGAGTTTTACGAAGAGTGTGGCATCTTCGGTTGTAAAGAAAAGTATCGTCCCGTCTTCACCGAAGACGGGGATGGTGTCGTCCCAGTCCCCAGCGCCCTCGAGACATCAGATTCTACCTAAAACTACTGGGTTAATCTTAGGCCCTACAATGTCAATCCATTCCTAAAGTACACTCATGGAAATATCCTTGAGATTAGAGGCCTAAGAAATTTTATCGTTAATCTTTTAAACAGGTCAGATTTTATAGTTGACCCAATTTATAAAAATCGACCTAACGACACGATCACAGAAAAACGATTAAGATTCCTGCTCCACTCCCCACTCACTCTAAAACTCTCAACGGCACACGGAGAGAGTGTTGGCATGGACGAGTTTGGTGATTTCAAGAATCAAATTGAGACCGCAAATTATGGGGAATTCGGAGATGTTAAATATATAACTGTTCCAGCAGATGATACTTATAAACTTTCAATGGTTGGCATTGGAGATGGAACATTTTCCCTAGATATACAAGAGTTACTGGGTGATGAAATCCTGGGACAGGCTACAGCTGCAGAGATACCTGTTGAATTGGGGAGTCTTGTGACAATGGAAATAAAAAATAAACTTGAGAATACGCTCTTACTTTCTATTGACGAAAATGGCGATGGGATTAGAGATTTTGAAATTCCCATGAACAAGAGTGGGATTAACATTTATGAGGAACCCGCGTCCGCTGTTTCTGTCGATTCGTATTCTAAAAAAACATCTGGAAAGCGCTCTATTTTTGAACCTCCCCAAACTGACAGTAAGAAAATAATAGATGGTCTTGAACAAAATTATTATCATACAGAAGTCTTAGGGGAGGTTCTTGGAGATTACGATAATACTAAGCAAGATGCCCTGGCAACTGAGACGCCAAAGAAAGTTTTTAAGAATGTATCTACTTATAAAAAATATCAACCGAGTTCAGAACGGATGAATCACCTCTCGGAAATATTGTATAATTTCTTTATGTGGGTATTAGGAATCTTGAAAAAAATCCTATGAGAAAATTTATTCCTTTTTTTCTTTCAATTGCGGTCTTTGGAACTTGGTACGCAGCATATGTCTGCATTTCTTCGAGTAACTGTATATATTCAAACATGTCATGGGACTATATGAATGTAATAAAACCAGTATTCGGTTTTTTACTGCTAATGCTCCCTGTTTCTTTCTTAACTATATTTTTACAAAGACAACGATTGAAAGGTGTTGAGAAATTTGCATTGTGGTGGATACCACTTTCAATACTTCTTGTCGCAACAACTCCGACTACCAGCGGAGCTTGGATGCCACTCTATTTTGTTAGTCGAGAAATAATTACTTGGATTATGGGCGGTCTCTTTACTCTCATCAGCCTTATCATCATTGCTCGCTCCTTTTTCAAAAAAACGTAATTCTATTACCAAACCTAGCTCCGCTTAACTTCGTCCGCCCGGACAAAGTTAAGCGGAGCTTATGTTATTAGGCTAATGGTAGTTTAAAGTGAGCACGAATTGCTTTGTCGTTTTCAATGACAGAGACAACCGCGTATAGCACGTCCTTTCCGGTCTTGAGTTCAACCTTAAGAAGCGCAATAAGCTCTTCACAATCATACGGAAACACCCAGACGCTGTTTTGTAATTTATAAAAACCTACTTCTTGCATAACGCTTCGGAGATGAACACGGACAAGGCGTCGTGATTCCGGAATATCGAAAATTACCATGCGCCACTGACCGTCCCAACGTTTTTTGGTTGTGCTTTGTAGAGAACGCTTTTCTTGCTCCAGTGCAAAAACTTCTTCCCCGCGTTTAGTCAAACGCGCGTAGCGATTCCCTCTAAC
>Ga0163151_10001602_pt1 | contig 37493 bp, 52 predicted proteins | sample OliLakLV19MP5IB2_FD_145596 | JGI IMG/M metagenome (GOLD analysis project Ga0163151, IMG submission 145596) | Freshwater microbial mat bacterial communities from Lake Vanda, McMurdo Dry Valleys, Antarctica - Oligotrophic Lake LV.19.MP5.IB-2 | ecosystem: Environmental > Aquatic > Freshwater >... | reverse complement strand
GTTAATAATCCCCCTATAAATGTCTTTGTCTCCTCCGACTGGTCGTTGAAGTATCTTAGAAATTGACCAGCCTTTACGTATTTGAGATTTAAAAGTTGATTTATTTATTTTAAAATGCTCTGCCCATTTTGCCATTGTTTTAATCTCACCTTTGTATTTAATCAACTTATTGTTTCTTCGGTTATTTTGTTGAACTGACCACGAAGACCAATGACAGTTTTCTTTAGAGTAACCCTTGTTATTATCTATTCTGTCTAATGATTGACCCTCTGCTTTATCTCCCATATCCCTAATAAAGTTTTCAAACTTATCCCAACTAGTAGAGACTGTTATTCCACGACCACCATAGTCTTTATAATGTCTGTTCTTGGGGTTATTGCACCTGTTTTTCATTCCTCCCCATACTTGATAAACTTTAGTATTAGTCATTCCGTGTGTTACTTGTTGCCCAGCTCTGCCTCTTTTTACGCAACCACAAGAATATGTCTTGCTAGCCCGAACCGAGTAGCCACTTCTTATTATCTTATTTCCACAAACACATAAGAACTCCCACATAACATCTCCACTACTGCATCTTTCTTTTAATTCAGATATTGCTGTTAACTTGCCAAAAGTTAACCCAATCATATTTATAAAATTATATTTCATATAACTTCATTATATCAGGCATAACTTACTTATGCAACTCCATAACGCTCGGAACTAACTTTTGTATTCGTTTTATTGTTTCTTCGTGGGTCATATTATTTAATTAGAAAACCTTGCAATCTCTGTTTTCCACTTGCACCGGGATGCATCAGTAGCATATCCCCTTTGCCTGTCAGCTTCTCTGCTCCTGACTCTCCAATAATAACTTCGCTATCGACATGCGATGCCGTTGTCAGTGCTATTCGTGTTGGGAAGTTGGCTTTAATTAATCCAGTAATCACATCCACGCTTGGGCGTTGGGTTGCTATGATCATGTGGATACCGACCGCTCTCGCCATCTGTGCTAGCCGTATTATCATTTCGTCCACCGCTAAGTCTTCAGTAGTATCTAGCTCCTCTAGGTTTACTTGGCGCCCTCGTTTTGCTTCCTGCTTTGCGAATTCTTCTACAAACTTTTTATTTGCGATTTTCTTCAGCGCGCCTTTACCTTTCTTTTGTTTTTCAGTTTGTTTGCTCTGCATCATAAGGTCAGCGAATTCGTCAATCACTACCACGATGTAGGGCATTCCTCCTGATATTTTTTTGTGATATTCTCCGATGTCTCGTACTGCTTGTTTTTCCAGCACCTCGTAGCGTCGCTCCATTTCTTCTACCAAGGTTGCGAGGGCCTTAGTAGCTCCAGTGTATTCGTATATTATTTTTTTACCTTTGAGATGTGGGATGTTTTTAAATGCCACCAGTTCTACTCGCTTCGGGTCTATCAGCACCATCTCCATTTGGCTTGGTGTCATTTGCTTCTTTAGTGCGGTTATAATGGTGTGGAGCAGTATGCTTTTTCCGCTTCCGGTTGATCCTGCGATCAGCAAGTGTGGCATCTCGTTGAGTGCTATCCTTACTACCTCTCCGTGTATGTCTACTCCAATCGGTAGCATTAGAGTCTTTGGTGTCAGGTGCTTCTTTTCTAGGTGTATTATTTTGCGATCTGCGGTCGGCACCTCTATGCCTATAAGCGACGTTCCGGGGATCGGTGCTAGTATCCTGATATCTGTCTTTGCTTCTATCGCACGTGCTATGTCATCTTTGTGTTTTTTAAATCTATTCATTGATATGCCGGCGCTCACTTTAAATCGGTACTGTGTTACGCTCGCTCCCACCTTAGTCTCTACCGGCTCGATCGGTATTCCGAATTCTGCCATTCGGAGTTTTATCTTTTCTTCAGGTGCGAGGTATTGGTTTTCTATTTTATCTAGTCGGCTTGAGACAAACTTTCGACTTACCAATGCCACATCTTTTACTTTGTGCATCACCTCAATGTCGCTCATATCCGCATTCAATAACCCCTGCGCATATAGGAGTCCGGCTTGCTCTCCGTCGAATGGATCGCTTAGGTTTGGTAGGTATATGCTGTTTGGGTTGCTTACAAATTTTACAACGTCAGCGTATAAGTTTGTGAAAATAATATCATATGGCTCATGGTCTAGTGGTATCACGTAGTCTCGGATCTGTGGGCTTCCGTCTTTGTTTATGCTCCTTTTGATTTCTCTAAAAACCACCCTAGTCGCTTGGATGTCCTTGGTGGCTTTCACTAGGTAGTCTAGGAACTTCGCCTGTATGATTTTGACGTAGTCTTCGTATGGCTCTCCGTCGTCGTTGGTGTAGTTCGTGAAGCTCTTTGTGAATTTGGCATCCACTATTTCGTATTTGCCCTCCTCGTATTCGTTTATTAAATCCGGCACTCCGACTGCTGGAAGTGGGAACACTTGCCCGTCGTGGTTTTTTATCTCTGCCTCTAGGCGCTCCTCACAGCATGTGATGTTCCGGTAGGTTGGCTCGTATTCAAAGTAGAGACGCATGGTTTTATGGTAATCCTGCAACATGCTCTCTCGGCTCCCGGTCTTCCCGTATTTTATCCATCCATCATCGACAGTGTTCAGGTAGTCCATGCCGACCTTGATTGCTTCTTCTCTGCGCTCTATGATGTCTGCTGGTACTGGTAGGTCTTTATTACCTCCGTAGTAAAATTTTAGGGCTTCGTGGCCCGATCTCCCTATCATTGCACTCACTCCCATCTTGGAGTCGTACACTCCGAGGATCTGTTTGAGCTTGAAGATCAGAGGGTTACGAAGTAGCTGGGTGAGTCCTGAGTAGGACAGTTTATTAATAGGCATGTGTATGCTTTTGACTTCTTCTTTTGGTGTGTTGTTATCCATTTTAATAATTTTTAATAATTTCTAGTAATATCTACATTTTACTCTCTTATTAACCCTTGTCAATTCTTGGAGTGGATAACTTCAGCATCTTTTGGAAGTGTTTCTTTAGCTCTGCTCCAGTCTGAATGCCTATGCCGTACTTTTTAAAAAAAGGATACAAACCCATCTTAAAGTGGATCAAATCTATAAACATCTCATTGATCCTGTCTTCGGTTATTTCCTTTGCTTCTATCATTTACTTTCCCCTACGTGAAACGTTTCTAAAAATTTGGACTTTTGTACCGTCGTTTTTCCGCAACCCTGTTCTCATAGGGTGTCCGGGTGGTAGTTCTGCTCCACAAGTGGAGCAGTGCGCTCTCTCTTTTTTCTTAGCTTTTCCTGTTGTAATTTTCATATTCTTTTTTGGTTATAAATAAAAACGTAGTTTATCTCATGTCTTCTTCCTCGTCTGGATTCTCCGGTGGCACAAAGCCATCATCGCCATTCGACTCGTCTTCAGGTATCACGTCTGTCGCTGGTGTGTGGAAGCTCTTTCCTACTGCTGAGCCCCCTGCGTCGACCCGTGTCTTCTCTAGTCCCTCTCCGTCATTGTCCACCTCGATAGCTTTCTGTAGCTCCATGGTCTTCGGTAGGAGTTTTGCCATCTGTAATAGGCAGGTCTTCTTCCACATCCATAGTTCCGGATCCTTATCGCTATTCCATGGTGAGTCCTTGGTTGCCTTGGCTTTGGAGAGTTCTTTGAAGTCCATGATGTCTTCCTTGCTCATGACTTTGAATACTCGTCCTCCGGTTGTCGTCTGAGCTACTGCGTAGACTCCGATCGGTAGCCCTTTCTTCTCTCCGAATTTGGTTGGGATGTGTTCTAAATGTGTCTCCAAGCCCTCGGTATATTCGAAGTGTTCGTTGTCGTAGACTATAATCGCTGAGATACTTTTGACCTTGCCAGTGCGCCATAGCAGAGTAATGATTCCTTGATAGCCGAGTTGCATCTTGGCTTCTCGTCCGTAGGGTATTATGTACGCTTCGCCTGAGACTCCGCTTGGCATAAATCTAAAGGACGCAACTTGCACGAATGCAGAAAGGAGTGATATGCGATCGCAATCTAGGAGCTTTGGTACTTTGCGTACGTAGTCGACTGCTGCGGTTTTAAATGCTAGAGCTTCTTGCTCATTGCCTCGGTAGTAATTAGTGACCGTCTTTATAAATTCTCCCTCCATGTTTGCGCGTAGTATTTCTATTGGTACTGGTGGTCTTTTGTTTTGATTGGTTGTAACGTGTGTATTTTCCATATGTGTTGCTATTAATTTTTTAATAAATTCGACTTATTCTTTTCTTTTGATGCTGATCTTCGGAGGGCGTTGGTTGGTTTGTACTATCTTCGCACGTATCTCCGGGCTTATGAGTTTGTCCTTGACCAGTTTGTCGATCGCTTCCACGTCAGCGAATGTCTGTGTCTGTGGAGTTACGGTTACTTTGAAGTCGTTGTTTTCTATTCCAATTCCTGCTTCTGCTACGTCGTCTCGGAGTTCATTCTCTGCATCTATTCTATTATTGCAAGCACGAGAGTTTGGTGTCCGTCAAATACTGCGAGGTGTTTTTGCTTATAGTCTTCTAGTGCTTCGAACGCTTTGGTGTATTTTTCTAGTGATTTTTGTGTTGACATATTTTTTTAATTAATTTTTATTAATTCGACCATTTCTCTAAAACTGCACCGTCCTTGTCTGTGAATGATCCTGATGCAATGATTATCATGTCTACCAATACCCATATGCCTGTTACTATCATTCCAAAAAAGGTTAGAGTTATCAAGAGCATGGCGATTCCTGTGCTGGTCTTTCCTACATAAAATCTATGCACTCCTAGCATGCCTAAAAACCAGCACAAGAGCAGTGCTACTAGTCTGAGCTTTTTTGATGTGTGTGTTGCTTTTTCCATTTTGATTTAAAGTCTGACCTTTCCGGCTTCGACTTGGTTAACGAATTTAATAATGTTTGACCCTTTGAAGTGGTACTTTGTCCCTCGGCCTTTGCCTGTGATCGCCGCTTTCAGGATGTTGCTCTTATCCTTGTCGAGGTTGACGACGTTCCTGACCGACCAGAAAGAGTGCGCCCATGGAAACATCTTCGCTCTCACAATGTCTTGCAGGGTGTACCATCCCTCGTTTTTTATCTTTGCTTTAGTCATGTTAATAATTATATACCCTTATTACTTCTTGTCAATTCTTGGAGTGGATACCGGTGGTTTGCCGAGTTTCTTCGTGCATGCTGGAAACTGTTGGCTCCATTTGATCCCTCCTCGGATAATCATTTGCTCAACGATTGCTAGCTGTGTGTCGGGATCCATGTACCCTTTACTTGCGTCTATGCCGTATATTTTGGCGTAGCCGTAAAACGTGCCGGGCTTGAATTGTAGGAGCCCATAGCTTGGCGTGCCATCCGCGTCCTTTTGGTTGACGGCCTTTGGATTACCTGTGCTCTCGCACCATGTCAGCGCTCCGAGCCATGCCCTTTGTTGATAGGAGAGTGGATCTTTTTTGACTACTTCTTTTACAACTTCGACTTTCTCATAGACAATCACTGACTCTGCTGTGTTGTAAATACTTAATGATAAAAGTAATGCTACTACCCCTGCTAGTATGACTAGCTTTATTGTTTTTTTCATTGTTTGTGGGTGTGTGTCCCATGCTTTAATTCTACCATTTTCGCATGCCATTATCCTTCCTTTTTTTTTCCACTGCTCGTTGCTAATACTCCTACGCCATGAGTGGTCTTGAGCTGGTGGCTTTCGTGGTAAGCATTTGAGCTTTATCACACCCTCCTCAATATCCTCCAGCTTTTGGTTGACTGCCTCTCTTTTAATCTGTCCCATATTCGTCGTCTTCTTTCTGCTGACAATGACATAACTCCGACCCTACATTCGCCATGTGTGGCTCTCTGGGGTACACCGCTTCCATTCTACTTACCTCGCCTGTGTCTCCACAATCTTCACAAACGTTTTCTTTTTTTGTGGACTCTATTCTGTTCATGGTATTAATTGGCTTAGGTTACTTAATAATATATTTTTATAAAAATTTATCCATCCGGGTATATCCCTCTCTATTTTAGTATTCTCTTTGTCATTGATCCCATCCGGCAGTTCGTTGTGGACTGCTCCGGCGTGGTTAAGCTCGTCTTCTCTTTGTACCTGCTCTAGTAGTATTCCCTTCATTCCTAGTGGTACCTTTCGGCTTGGGCAGTACTTTCGGAGTGATATGCGTTGCGTCTCCTTGTACTCTGTTTCCATATTAATTTTCATAACATGCTTCTAAAAATTTCGACCTTTCTTCTGTTTCGTTTGGATCCGGTATAGCTCTTTGCATTTCTGTGACGCAGTTGTCATATTTCAAATTCTGCACTGTTATCTCTGCCCTGCTCGGTTTCGAGATCCTAACCCCTAGTCCTATCAATCCAACTATCGCAAACCCTATAATTAATGTACCAACTAGTTTGTTCATTTTGTTTAACCGGTCGGGTGTCTTATGTTGTTTCCCTCGGCTACACATACAGTTTACCCCCCTTATCAATCCTTGTCAATTCTTAACAAGCAAACAAGTGGATAACTCAGACAGCAAAAAAGCCCCTTATTCTAGGGCTTGGTTTTGCCTCCGGAGCGCTATGCTGTCCATAAAGAGAATCATAAGTATGATACTCCCTATCAAAAGGCGGCAACACGACGCCAAAAATAGTTTTATAGACAGCGTGGCGCTCCCGATATATTTTATTATCCCTCGTCGTCTTCGTACTTCCATCCTGCCACCACGTCGTTTGTCCCCGTAGCAGAAGTCAATATCTTTCTAATCAATCCGTAAGCTGTCACTAGCGCACTGATCGCTCCACCGACGTATAGAACAATTTGTGAAACTAATTCCACAGTCTGTTCTAGTGCGGCACTGTCGAGTTGTACGTTTACCAATCCAGCAAACGCCACGACTGCTGGTAGTACTCCAAGGAGCACCCCTTTGATCATAAGTGATAATTTACTTGCGTCTTGTGAGGACAGCAGTATCCAATTCCATGATCTTTTAAATGTTGTCATTGTTTTTATTTATTTAATTCTAATAATGCTCCCGACTTTTTTACATATTAAGTTCTTTAAGTGTGAACTTTCCAACTACGCCATCTCCGACAAGATTGCGTGATAGTTGGAATTTTATTACAGATGCCTTTGTTATATTCCCAAAGTAACCTGTGGTATTTATATTAGAAGGGAAAAATCCTAGTGCTTTCAATCTTATTTGAAGTTGCCTTACCTGCTCGCCCCTAGAACCGAATTTCATTGTTTCAGTGAATATAAAGTTTGCAGGTGGTGTTACAGGTGGTGTTACAGGAGTTGCTTGAGGATCTTCGTACTCGAAGTTCATCGGGTATTTAATCAAGAAGTTTCTAGATTTAAAGAATTCTCTGGTTATGTATCGGACATTTCTACCTCCAAACCACGCAGAGTCCTCTATTTTTAGAACCTCTACTCCATCTTTTAGACCATAGTCCACAGCAGTTACTGAGTGCCTTGATGCTTGACTTAAATAAGGGTTAGTTAAATTGTCTATAACCCTAGGTATTTCTAGACTCCATTCCCTTGAAGTAAAGTAGAACCACACCATTATTCCCTTGCCTGTGGTTTGAATTGTAGAGGCTACCCTATCAAAATCTTTTTCTGTGATAGTGATATAGCCTCCTAGTTTAAAACCTTGAGCCACTGCTTTAGCAAAATTAGATATTTCATAAGGGTCTCCCTCTTGCACTTGATTACTCTTACACACTATATCTAGCGATATTCCTTTATCTTTCCAAATTCCAAAAGCATCATCGCCTATCATTCCGCCACTCGGACTGTTTGAACGATACTTATAAATAGAATTAGGGCTAAACCTCAGTGTTTCTTTTGTCTTTAACCATAGACTAATAAGAGCTAATTTAGCGGTAGTGAAGCTAACACAATTGTGAACACCAACACCATTTGCTATGTAAGAGTTATCATCTTCTACTTCAAAGTTGTAAACATACCCACCTGTGAATCCTTTAATGCTTTCTTTGTTTTGTATTTTTACAAAAAAAGTATCACCTCTTAAAAAAGAAGAGTGAGATCCTTTACTAAATTCTAGTGTCCAAACAGGTTTTTTCCCTTTTTCATCTTTTCTTTTATTTAGAAATGAAAATACATTATTTCTCATTAAGAGAAATTGGACTTGTTTAATCATCTCAAATGATGTACTTACTAAGACAGTACTTTTTGTCAAAGTACTACCGTCTCCATCAATTATACCCTTAACTATTTGCATTTGCAGTATTGGCTCAAGAAACATTAAGCGATGATTTATTTTCTTTTTGTCGCATTTTTCGCCACCCAATTCTGATAATAATTCAGCCCAATACTTACTGTAAACATTAACAGACATTCCTTTATGTTTTGGGGATGTATAACAGTTAACATTTACTCCAGTTTTATTAAAAAATGTTTTTATTCTTTCATAGTAATCAGTTTCTTTTTGATGTAATCCAAAAGTTATAGAACTTCTGTCTGTAGAGTTGATACATCCCTCTGCCATATATAAACCTAATATCCATAAAAATTCAGGATTCTTTTCTATTGAATTTATAGTAGTGTCTCTTACTTCTCTACTTATGGGAACTGAAACCCAGTCATCTTTAGTTAGTTCTTTTGCTTCATAAAACCTAGCTTCTTCGTTATATGGTTTTGCTTGTTTTTTAATTGTTTTTATTGCAAATATTGGATGTTCTTGTGTACATTCTATTTTATCAATCAAACCCTTAACCTTTATTGATTCCATAGTTCCTTGCCACTTTCTCCTAAAGGTTTTTGTTACTTGTTTCTTGTTACCATTATGGGTCATAACAATATCTCCGACTACAACATCTTTTATTTTCTTAGATTTCAAGGAATCCATCAAAATATTGATTGATGATGGAAAGCATTTCAGTGTATAAAATTGATTAAGCTCTGGGAAACTTCTCCATTTTTCAGGTGACTTTTCTATCCAGTCAATAGGAGAAATACCAGCTACAAATTCTTCTTGATTAAAATCTTTGGCTTTCTCTTCCTCTGTTCTTAGATCCGAAGCACCGTTATAGTTGTCATAAAACTGTTCTATCCCTTCTTGTAATTTTTCATTTTCCATATGTATATATATTTAGTTAGTAAGTATAGTTAATTAGTCTAGTTACAGTCCCCCCGTTAGGACTACTCCCGTCCCCCCGTTAGGACTACCCAGTGTTGTTTTTGGGACTGGTTAGGGTAGTCACTTTTTGGGACTAGTTCTAACATCGTTCTGCCTCCCTCATCTTGAAGTTTTATGATCTAAAACTTCAAGATGTTTTCCTAGAAGCTCTATTAATTTTGATGCATTTTGATTAGTTATCTCCATATTTTTTACCATAGTACTAACAGCATCATGAGTCTCTCTAGCTAGTTTCATAGATTCAAACCCTTGCTTATAAAATTCTTTTGTAGATTCGTCTCTACCTTTGAATATATCTATATATTTTTCATTGTCTCTTTTTAATTCTCCGACTTCTTGTATCAAGTTCTCGATGTCTCCTGATTGCTTGTCGACCTTTTTCTGAAGCTCGTTGACAGTTTTATTGAGTATGTCTATGAGCCGGTCTTCACTTCCGTCCACTTCTTTCTTTCTCTCCCTTGATCTCTTATCAAACAATCCATATATCGCTACTGCTCCAAATACAAAAATCGTCAGGACTGAGATCCATCCTATAAAAGTACTTGGCAGTGTTGTTAGAAGTTCTTGTATGATTTTTTCTAATTAATTTATAATGTTTTCTCCTTTTTATCTTATTTAGAAATAAGTTATTACTATCACTTCTCCACGACCACCTGCTCCTCCTGCTCCTGCTGTAGCTGTGGTAGTTCTTGAGTTAGAACCTCCACCCCCACCTCCGCCACCGGGGGCTCCTCCAGCACCTCCTGAACCAGCTACGGCAAGACCAGCTTCTCTTGCACTACCCCCACCACCTCCATCACCGCATCCAAATCCACTACGACTAGTCCCAGCAGCACCATCCCCTCCACTAGTTCCTCCAGCACCACCACCACCTATCACATAACTCCCGTGCTTACCACCTGCTCCTCCGGGTATAGCACCATCTTGACCATATGAACCACAACCTCCTCCTCCTGCCCCATATAAAGAACTTCCACCTTTTATTCCAGGGTCAGCCGCACCTGCATTTCCACCACCACCTCCGCCACCATATTCTGCATTTCTTCCGGGTAATCCACTATCACCACCTCCTCCTTGCCCACTTATACCATCTGCACCAGCAACACTAGCTGGCAGTCCACCAAGAACATCAGCAGTTGAAGCATTTGCACCCACTCCACCAGTTCCACCTCCACCTCCACCAGAAGTTGCAACTTGACCAATTGCACCTCCATCTCCAAATCCTCCACCGAAAGCTGTTAAATGACTTCCAAAAGAAGAAAGTGCTCCAGCTGTCCCATTTGAACCAACTTGGTCAACAGCACCAGTACCCCCTACTCCACTTGTACCCCCTACCCCAACAGTTACTGTTTCTGTAGCACCCAAATTACTTGCTATTAATATCTTTCTAGCTATAGCTCCTCCACCACCACCTGAACCAGGACTTGCACCAGTAGTAAAAGGAACATCTATTCCACCGCCACCGCCTCCGCCTCCTGAACCTATACAAATTACTTCTACAACTTTTGCCCCTGTTGGTTTTATCCAAATACCACTAACTGTATGAACGCCTGATTGAGAAACAGATGTATTTATAGCCGAACCCCCAAGCGTGGCCGAAACCTGAAAAGCGTCTGCTGTAAGCCCAGCAGAAATAACATAATAAGTTGTAGCAATCGCCAAGCCAGTTGGTAATGCACCAGTTGTTGAAAGCACAATCGTATTTCCAGCGATAAATCCGTGAGCTGTTTTAGAAAATACAGCAGGTGATGCAATCGTAACTGTGAATGTTCCGCTTAGAGCAATAAAGATTTGAATATCTGCTGGGTGAATAAATCCATCGGGAACTTTTCCAAGTGCGTTTAATTTTGCTACTTTTCCCTCATCTCCTGCACCTGCGGATGCTGATACGAAGTCTGATGCTAATATGTTTTCTCCTGCTGTTATTGCCATATATTTTTATGCTGGGTTAAGGTCAAATTGTACCGTCACAGTCAACGATTCGTTTGCGGATTTTACCCACCCCCCTGTGAGGACTCTATTAAACATTTGACCGGTGTTTATGGTCGATGTACCGTCTATGAATGTTCCAAATTCTTGGTATGTTCCATTTGTGTCGGACTTGCTGTAGAAAAATCTAAGTGTGGCGCTGTCTGTTGTCCGGCTATAAGTTGCTACCTCTTTTCTCTTTACTTCTGTTACTAGTGTTGTCTGTGCGTCATTGACTGCTGTGGCGCTTGTCCCTAGTGCGCCGTAGTTCACGATGCCGGTGTATGTTGTGTCGTTTGAAAGTCGACGAGCAAAGACTTCACGTCCTACTAGTACAATCTGATTTTCGAATGTCTGCTCTCTAAATTTGCAGATTTCTTTTAGTCGATTTACTTTGGCTTGGTACACTTCTTCCAGTATGTCAATTGCTAGATTTAAGAACGCGTCAATGTCGACTGCTTCTTGGCATTCGATTTTGAAGCTGGTCATGGTTACCAATCCTTTTGCAAATTTCTTTTTTTCGTGGATAGTTTTTTCTAGTGTCATATGTATTTAAATTATAACATTTTTAAGCCCACTCAGACAAATTCCACTTTCCCAATGGCGACCCCGATGTGTATTTAAATGGTGGCGTTTGTATGGATGCCGATGCTGGTACTACTGCATCTTGGAATTGCAATGTGTCTGTGACGTGTTCGATGGTTACAATTTCCGCCTGCGTGGATGCATCTACTCCCTCTGCTTGCTGGCTTGCTAGGTTTTCTAAAAACTCTTGAATGCCTACAATTTTTCCACCGAAGCGTATCATATAAAGATATTCTGTACTTGATCCGTCCAATACTTTTATTGTCATTTCTTGAATTAAAAAAGTAGTAGCAGAGGAGAGTCCTTGGGTTGCTGATGTTATTGTGATGTACTGTCCGGGTTTGAATACGTTCGTTGGCGACGCTAGAAGTCCTGAGCGTGTAGTTATCTTTCCATCTACGAGTGGCATACTAAATTCTGCGATCTCCTGCATCGCACGTTCTTGGGCTTCTTCAAGTGATCCTATAGAGTTGTCTTTGATGGTGTATTCATAGATTCCGTCTCCTCCGTCGAGTGCTGCAAAGAATGCGATGCTTGCTGGATCAGTTAGTTGCTGGACGATTGGTATTCTTGGATAATAAACAATATCAATATCAGCCCCTACGATCGGTGTTGTCTGTGCATCCGTTTGTCGGAAACTTTTTCCAGAGAAACTGTAGACGTATATGTCGGTGTCGCGTTCATTTACGTCTAGTGAGAATTGTCCGTTTACTGCGTTGAGTGATATGCTCACCACAGCATGCGGCTTTTCTTCTAGCTCCCACGATCGCGTCGTGCCATCCCCCTCGTTGTGTTCAGAGATAGACGCTAGCGACCCCACTCCATCAGTGTTACCGATTACGATCACGGAGTTTCTGACTTGTGAGGTGTCGTATGAGATATTTAAACTGTCTAGATTTGTACCAGCATCTGTAAAGTTCTCCGGTGCTGCGGTAGCTGTTTGTGTTTTAAAGTATAGCTTGAGCTCGTAATCCACCCACCACACATATCCGGTTAGCTTTGCCAGCTTGTCAAGGCACGCTTTCATGCTGATGTGATCGAAGCTCACTGTGTCTATCGTTGGGCCAGTGGCGACGTTTGTCAGGTCAAAGCCGTATGATGCTGCGACATATTCTCCCATCAGGTTTGTTACGATATAGTTTAGGGTTTGATTGGTGTATGCTCTACGTGCGATCTTGCTATTGAAAATGTAGGAGTAGTCCGATGCCTCTACTGCAAAAGTAAATAAACTCCCTTTGCCGTATTCTTCCGGTTGGACTCTAGATATAAATCCAGCAAACAAAAAGCGAGAGCCATCTTTAAATATGATTTCTGCTCCCTCCTGTGGTGCGTTCGCTATGCCCTTGGTTACAATCTCCAAGTTCATGACGTTGGTCTTTCGGAGTGTCTCTTTAATTACTGCGGAGTCTGTTTTGTAGTATGGGAGATAGTTGACTCCGGCTATGGTTAATGTTTTGGCCACGGTTTTTTATGCTGGTTGTAATTTATAAATTCGCACTACGTCTCGCATCGCAAGTTCCAATTGGGCCCGAACCACATCGATGTCTTCTTTGCTTTTGAATTGTGGATAGTTTAAGTTGAGTATTATGTTTGACCCCCCTCCTCCGTTTCGCGCTCTACCTGCCGGGATAACCTCCTCGCCTCCGTGTGCTATGATCGGCACTGCTTGTCCTATTGCTCCCGGTACGGTGCCTCCGTGTTCGAAGCCGAGTATTTTCCCTACCTTTTTACCAACGCTTGATACTGCACCTTTAATGCCTCCGCCTACTTCTGACATTTTGTCGATCAAGTATCCCACGTATTCGATGGCGCTCTTTACCATGTCTATAAAAGTTTTAATTGGATATACAAAAAAGTCGATGATGTTCGCTGCAAATTTTGAGCCGAGGGCTATGATGTTTCCAATGACTTGAACCCATCCAGTTATTGCGAGGGTAATCGCATACACCGCTCCGATTAAAACTACCCCCACCACTTTTGCGATGAGTGTAAGTATCGGCTCTAGTGGTTTGAGGGACTCCCATAGTTGCTGGATTGCTGGCATTAGGTTGTTAACGAACATCGCATATATTTGATCCCATGCCCATTTAAATAAAGTTATGATTCCAGTCTTCTCGTCTAGTGCGTCTGCTAGTTCTACCATCTTATCCTTGGCCAAAACAAAGCCAGCGATCACTGCTGTGACTGCTATCACGGTTAGGGTTATTGGACTTGCTAAGAGGGCAAACCCAGCAATGATTGCCGGTAGTGCTATTCCTATTATGCCGATCACTGCCACCAGTCCTGCGAGTCCTCCTACCAATAATACGATTTTTGCTATCAGTTCCGGATGTTTGTCTGCCCAGTCAGCAAACCTTTCAATTATTGGTTGGAGTTTTTCCAGTAAACCTGCGAGTGCTGGAGCCAGTGCCTTGCCGATGCCCTCTGTAATGTTTTCCTGCGCTCTTTGGAGCTTTGCCATCGCTAAGTCCACCCCACCTACTGTGTCTGTGGTCTCTCTCAGATTTTGTGCTAGCCCCTCTGTGATTGCTGCTACTTTTTGTGTCTCCGTTCCTGTCTTTATTAATTCTTGTTGATGTTCAGTGAAACGGATTCCCATTTTTTGGAGCATTCCAAATTCTCCGCGCATTGCTTTTGCCATAATGTTGGCACTTGCCACGTACTGGTCTCCGCTTGCGTTCAGTCCGTTTTGATTAACAGTTAGATCTGCAAGTGACTTCGTCAGAGCTACTACGTTTTTACCTTGTAATCCAAAAGTAGCGAGCTGGGCTACTCCCATCTTTAAGCTGTCGGCATCCACCCCTGCTTTCTTTTCGAGTGCAGTTACTTGTCTTTCTATTTCTACTACTTGCTCACGTGTACCTTTTGATATTCCAATGATGGCGTGTTCGAGTTGTCTTTGCGATCGCTCTACTTCTGCGTATGCCGTTATGCTTTTATATGCTACCGCTGCAATACCAACAAACGCCGCAGTCCCCACAGCTGCCATCGTTCTGAATGCCGGTTGCATGCCCTCCACCTTGCCTTTGAATTTATCAAGCGTGGCGCTGGCTTGGTCTTTGGCTTTGATTATTATATTGAGTGTTTGGTCTCCGTTCATTTTGTTATTTGCTTTTTGATTTCTTAGCGTCAATTTCCATCTTCTTTTTTATGAGATCAATAAACCATAGCGGTTGGTTTTCATAAGTCTGCCAGTCCCATCCATATGCTTCACAGATTGTGACTACAATCATTTCGTCGACTAGGCGTCCTGCGATGTAGTTGGTGAGGATTCGTTTTTTTTTTCGGTCGTCCCGGAAGTGTACTGATCTATCTCCGTCATTAATACCGCTAGATCTTCTTCCCTTAGTGCCATCGCGCTGTCATATGCTTCTTCTTTACTTCCACCGTCTACGGAAACTATCAGCATTTTGAGTGCTAGTTCCTGTGCTTCAAACACGGCCAAAACAGGCACTTTGCTCATTGCCTTTTTCTCTCCTACTCCATTAAAATCTCCGGCAGTTATGTCTCGCATGTAGAGTGCCGTTATCTTTCGCATCTCTCCTCCTGTGATGTAGTCATAGACGACTACTTTGTTTCCACTAGGTGTTACGATTTCTTTTGTACTTCTTGTTTGTGTTGTCATTGGTTTTTTGATTTAAAGTTTTAATAATTATGCTTTGTCGTACACACGAGTCGATGCACTGTTCACGTTATTTATTACGACTGCTTGGATTTCTAGGTCTGTCGCTTCGTACTCTACTGTAAATTCTTGAGTCAGCACTAGGAGTCCGTCTATGTTGTATTCTACTGGTGGCTTGGTTAGGATTAAGCGACCTAGTTTGAATTGGATTGTTTCTAGTGAGGATGACCCTATGAGTGACCCTATGAATGAAACTATCAATGCGTTCTTCGTGTTGGCTTGGTACTTCGCTAGCTCTGTGGTGTTTTCAAAGTGTAGAGTATAACTTCCGGTTACTTCTAGGCGTCCCATCACTAGGTTGCCATCGGTGATTTCGTTAGATCCAGATAGGAATGCTTCGTCAAGAAGTACATTGTTATTTATACTTAAAGTGAATGCTTTGAGTGGTGTCGCTGAGTTGCCTGTTGCGTTAGATAGTGATGTTCCAAATTTCGCAGTGTATTGATGGTATGCGAATTCTGTTTCATTTGCGTATGATTCGCTGATCGTATCTGTACCGGGGAATTGTCCGATGAGTTCTATGGTTGATTTAGCATAGTCGTCTCCTACTTCAAAGTTCAGCGAGTTGCAGACGCAGTTTAGGTACTGGACGGTCTGTACGCCTCCCTCCTCGATTGTTAGGGTTGCTGTTCTTGGTATAGCGTTGGTGTTGTTTACGGTGAATGTGTGAGTGTATGCTGAATCAGAGATACCGGAACTTGAGACTCCTCCGAGCGCTAGTGATAGTGCATATGGCATGTTCTTTACGTCCGGAACGAATCCGAGTGACCCTTGCGCATACTTCCTGCGTATCATTGAGTTGGAGGACATGTTTCGAAGTCCTCTCGCTGATGTAAAATGTGACTTTTCAGATATCCCTTGGAGAGAGAACTCTGTCCAAGGAATAAAAACTGTCTCTGCGACAGCTGTGCCGGGTGTTGCGTATCCCTCGATACCTAGTCCGACTGCTACTTGTGTTCCACTTGTTTTTGCCATGTTTATTTATTGTTATTTTTATTTTTAAATTCTTCTTTTTCGACTTTTGTTTCTGATCCGACTGGAGTGATCTCCGGCCACGCTAGTATCTGTGCTTGGGCTTCTTCTCCATGTGGAAGTTCTTTTGTCTCGCCCTCTGATATTGCCCATTCTAATTTTGGAAACGATATTGCTTTTGTTGATGTTACTTTTGTCATTTTTTTATTATCTTAATTGTGAATAAGTTGCTATAAACTCGACCTGTCCCTCCGTTGCGTATCCCTCTGCGGATCTTCGCCCTTGTGTCAAGCCGTAGCTCACTTGAGTTATTGATCCTAGATTCGTCCGGAGGTTGTACGCTGCGTCGACGATTTGATTTCTTCGTAAAATATCAAGTATGCATTTGCCGTCTTTCAGCTTATATGTGGTCTCCTCCCTCCCCTCTATTATATCATAAAGTTGCGCTATACCGGGAGTCATGCTCTGCTCATCGCTCCTCTCTGCCCTGATGTCTGTTACGACCGTCAATGTGAGTGTTATTTCATGAGAGTCTTCGGCGTTGCTGTGTGTGCCTACGGATGTGTTTGATTTTGAAATTATCAGCGCTGGCAGGTTGGATGCCGGTATCCGGAATGGGTCTCCTTGAAAGAAACTTCTAAAGATGCCCGGCATTGCGGTTTCTATTAGTTGTCGGTATTTTTTTATGATTGGGTCTTCGTACATTTTATTTATTGTTTACTTTTTTGTACCAGTAAGTATGAAAAACTTTCACTACGATTTCTTTTTGCTTGTTTCCTAGCTTCATTATAATACGACGAGGGAGTTTACTGCGTGGTGTTTTTGATTGGTGATACTTGAAGTATGGTGATTGGTTTGAAACTACCCCCTGCATCCTACTAGACTCTGTAAAAAAACTATTTTTCATGACTCCTGTCCGAATGAGAATGTCTGCTGGGTATCCTTGCTTCAGCTTCTGCGCTAGGTACTGTGGTTTTAATGGTTGCCATTTCTCCTGTATCGCTCCTCCCTCTGTTCGGAATACATCGTTTTCAAAAATACTTTTTAGCTTCTCCGCAGCTTCTCCGAATGCTGGTGTCCAGTCTTTTACTTCTTTCCCAATTCCACGAAGGCGACGCACTAGCTGGGCATCTCCCTCAATGCTCCAAGTAAGATCTAACATTTAGAATTTTTGTCCCATCTTAAAAAACTGAGCCGGCCCTGAGTGATCGTCGACCTCGTCAGGATATCCTACTATACCTCTACCGTCGCTTGTGTTTCGTGTAAATTCAGTACCGTCTGTGGCGATTAAAAATTGTACACCGTCTCTAAGGGATTTTAATATACCACGTGCTTCTCCGAGCCACTTCACGCCTTGCCCATCAGGGCCGTATTCTTCAAAGTCTATGTATCCGGCTGCGAGTAATTCACAAATTCTTTGAACGAGTGGTGGTATAGTTGCTAGAGGTAATGTATAAATTCTAAAAAGCGACGAATTTATTTCGTTTTCTGCTTGCATTCTTTTTCTTTCTATTCGTCCATCGTCGATATATGGATTATTTGTGAGTCCTGCCTGTACTCGTATTGCGTAGAGCGATGTGTACCGTGCGCTTTCGTCCGCTAGTACTGCTTGGCTATCTGACGCATCGGTTTCAAGAAGTGATACTGAGTTGTAGTATGTTGCCTTGAAGTAGGTATAAGAGCTTGCGGAGTATTCTAGAAGTGTTCCTTGTGGATCGTCTACTTGTATTGCTACCGGTGAGCCGTCTCCGGTTAGTTCTGTGTACGCTCCATTAGCTGTAAGCGCCCCATAGAATTTTCTTTTGTCGTATCGGTAGACGGTTATTGGCTCTCCTTTTTTGTGTGCAAATAAAAGCGTTGCTACTCGCACGTCTGTTCCGAGTACCACTAGTTGATTTACTTTTTGGAGTTCAGCTTTTTCACTACCCTCTCTACCTATCACTATGAAAGTATTTTCTGCAATACCTCCGTTATTTTTTAGTACAAGTGTTACGCTACTTCCGGCACTTACGTCTGCGTCTAGTGTAGTGCGTTCTAGTTTTATAAAATCTTCGGTTGGTGCTAGTAGTGTTCTCATATTATTGTTTTATCGTCTCTCTTGGTTGTCAAAATATGGCGATCCTTATTCTTTAATAATAACACATTTATGTCCTGTTTGTATACGATTGAAAAAAGTACGGTGATTCCTTTCTTCGCCTTAGTAATAACAGAGCTTATAACAGAGCTTATAATTGAATCTACCAGAGTGATAGTTTCGGTGAGTGTTTTACCTAGTTGTTTTACCACTGTATCCACTACGGTCACTACCTCTGTGAGTGTTCTCGCCGTCTGCTTATTTACTACGTCTACTAACGCCACCACGTCCGTGAGTACCTTTGTCATTTGGCGCGTGATTGTATCCACTAGTGTGACCACTTCCACGATTGTCCTTGCTGTGCTTTTTTGGATCGTATCTACAAGTGTGGCGATGTCCGTTAAAGTTCTTGCTGTGAGTTTGTTTACCGTATCCACAAGTACAGTAGATTCTATTAAAGTAGACGAAAGTGAACGATTAAAATAAATGCCCTGTCTTCCTTGATAGTTTATGTGTGCCTTTATTGGAAATGTTCTACCGAATCTTGCCATATTAGTAAGTTGAAGCTCTATTAATTGCTTGTTTGAATCGTTTTGGAGGCAGAAAGACTGCGGCGGCAGGTGCTTTTATTTCTGCTGCTATACCTATCCATTCACCTATCCATTCATCACCTGCTTCACTCCCAGAAGCACTTGCAGTTGTTTCAAATGTACCTGTGCGGACTTGTGTTTCTGCTCTTTGGTCAAAACCAGAAGCACTGGTAATTTCATCCATCTCTGTCCAGTTAGTTCTTGGTGTTATTGGATTATTGCGGTCATTGGCAAATCCAGCGACTGGTCTATTTTCACTATTACCTGCTGCTGATAAGGCAATAGAAATGGAATTTGCACTTGTAACAGTTCCAGTTGGAGCTTGAATGAAGGATTGAACCACTCCATTAGCCACATCAGTTCCTGATGCACTCATAAAGAAAGCACGAATACCCATTTGAGTTTCACCTGCAAAATCAAATGTTGTAACACCATCAGTAGCTCCACTACCATTTGCACCAAATAAAGTGCAACGCATATATCCTGCATTTTCACTCGTTAAGCTCACAGTCGCTATTTGAAACCAAGTTAAACTATTTCCCGAAACAGTTGGAATGACAGAAGCACCCGAAAATTTAGAATTAAAGACAAATAAAATAATCAGCTCATTTGGAGGTGTCCAAGACGAAGAAGCATAACTAGCTGCATCAGTTCCGTCTACTTTGTCAGGAGTATCTTGGTCTGTGAATGTTATTGCCATAATGAGTTGCCATTTTAGATTTCTACTTCAATCCAACAAACTGCGTTTACTGCTGCGGCTGAATGAGTACGAATACGGCAAGAGTTACCTATAACCAAGACTGGTTCTTGTCCGAGTGGAAATTGGTAAATGTATTGATTTGTTGGAGCTACGAGTTGAGCATCAAACAAACGAGTAACTGTAATTGTACCCTCAGCAGATGCAGTAAATCCTGTTGCTGCTGTTCCCATTGTAAGACCTGCCACAGATGCTACTGCTTGATCTGCTCCAGCTAACTTGTGACAATCTGCATCAGCGAGTGTTGTCACTGTTGCGAAAACTGTTCCTGTTTCCAGTAATTCTACTGGTATGGGAGTAGCCGCAGCACTTCCATCAAATGAAATTCCCCAAGCAACAATTTTACATTGGTTAAAAGCCTTTAATTGAAGCAAGGTTTTGATAGCAGTACCAGTAGTTACGGCAACGAACTTCGCAGTCGTTGGCATCGCACCATTATATATTCTATATCTTGACATTTTTTATAAAAAATTAAGTTACTAATCGACGTCTATCTTCCATGTGATTTGCAATGTGTCGCCTGATACTACGTTAATCGCGGAGAATGTCTGCCTACATAGGATCGTGCCGGTTGGTGTCGCATTGAATGCTCCTGACTCTGTGACTGCTAGGGTTGCTGTGATTGTGAAAGAAGTCACCAGTTGTGCTGTGTCGTTTGTAGTGTCTGTGGTTACCAATGAGACCGATGCTGCTTTGTGAGTGGTGTTTGATGCTCCACCCTCATCCCTCTCTGTTTCTAGTGCTGTGTCTGCTATATTAAATGCCGTAGTGCCGATTCCGATTCCGATCCAAGCCGCCGCCGCTGGTGTACCTGATCCGTTGATTCGTCCTGCTACTAGCGCCTTGCCCACAGTTGGTACTCCGTTTGATACGTGCATTTCAGTCACCCAGTTTCCTGTGATTCCGTTGATACGCAAACCGTAAAGTGCTAACTGCGCTCTGTGTCCCGGCTTTACGTTTCCATTCTTGTCATATGGACTAAAACCCTCACGAGCTTTTTCCATAATTGAACGTCCGAATGAGTTCAGCTGGAACATTGACTTTAGCTTTCCGTCTTTATCTATAAGACGGTACATGACGTTTTCTGTCAGTCCCACCTTAGAACCTGATGTTTTCTTTTTTAAATTTTCTACTTTATTCATGTGTTTTTTATTTTGTCACCTCTCCGTTGACCACTTCGGCGTCAATTAACTCTTTTTGTAAAGCGTAGACGTTTTCGTTGATAGCATTGTCTTCCTTGTTTGCTTCTTTTTGTTCTTGCTCTAATTGCCACCCAGCGCGGATCTTCTCCACTACCTCCACTAGTTCGTCTGTAGTTATTACTGGATCGAGTGCATGCTTTTGGGTACTGACTACTTCTTCACCCTCCTCCGTGATTGTTATCACGTCCACTGTAACCTCCAAGAAGTCAGTTCCAGTTGCCTGATGTCTGACTTTCTCTATTCCTTTGATTTTTGCTTTGTATTCAATCATTTTATCTAGATGTTTTCTTTAGGAATAAATCCAATGAGTAGGTGAATGTTGCGTCTCCATCTGCGTCTACGGTCACTGTGCGGAATCGGAATCTGTCTCCGAATCCTATTTGGAGTGCTGCGGATGCCGCTTGATCTGCTGTAAACGCTACGGAGTTAGCTGTAGTGATAGGTGTTGCCTTGAAGCTCATTATAAATTTCTTGACTCCTCCGTTACCGAGCACTTGAGTAAAGTGTCCGATGTTTATAAATGATACCCCTCCGTCGAATGATGTGTCTAGGTACACGTCTAAGGTGTCGCCTACGTCTGTTGCCGCTGCGGTTACGTTCAGCACTGCCAGCGCGAGGTCAAAGGTGTCATTTATTTTTAATCCGTGGTTAGTGTAGATGCTATATGTGTTTGTATCTAAGAAAATATCCACGCTAATAGACAACTCTGTAGCGCTATCTATGCCGGTTACTAAGGCAAATTTACCTGTAGTTGTATTTTTTATAATGTCACCGACAGCGATCAAGCCGTTCTCTCCGGCTGTAGTAAATGCTCCAGCGGAGGATGTTAGCTTGTTTGCGGTTGACGCGGTTGCTGTTCCGGACTTTCGCAAGTCCTCGTAGCTGGTGCCGTACTCTGTGGTAGGCGTAGCGAGTGCTGCCGATGCTCTAAGGATTTGTTTAAGATTCGATGCCATTGTGGTTTATGTTTAAAGGTCAGCTCCGTCTCCGGTACTTTCCTTTTTTAGTTTACTGTCTTCAGGCGCGTCGACAGGTGCGTCTGTGTTATTTTCTACTGGCTCTGCGTCAGCTAGACGCTTTGCTCTGATCGCTTTTATGATGTCTACTTTATTGGTGGTCTCCTTTACCTCCTCCACTTTTTCTTTCTTTGCGATATTCAGCAATTCCTTTTTATTTAGTGTATTAAGGCCGTCTCCATCTTCCGCAACAGCGTCTTCGTCTTTCTTTGGCCCCCACGTGTTCTCCGGCTCTTTCTCTGCTGGCTCATCGCCTACGATTTCTTTCTCGTCAGCAATTACTTCTTGGGCTTTTGCTAGTGAGTCTACCGCCGGTATCACTCGGAGTAATCCGTCAGTGACTAGAGATCCGAATTCAAATTCTACCCCCTCTATGATTGTGTCCTTTTGGTAGACGATTCCATTGTGCTTTATGTTTGATTTTACTAGAAAGAATGTTGTCATTGTTTTTATTTTGAATTAATTGTTATTAAGCTGTGGAGCTGATTACGTATTCGACGAATACTATCATTTTCCCGGCAGTCAATGCTTGACCCCCTACTACTACTGAGATTTCTCTTTCTGCTGTTAGTTTCAAGTATGACAATGCCTTTCGCGCTGCATCTAGGACTGTCGTGTCTCCTGCTACAGTTGCCATTGCAGAGCTTCCGTGCAGACCTCCGCGGATACCTGCGTCCCATACGTCTCCTGCTGCGGATACTGCGATTGCTGATACGATGTCATTGGCCGCCTGTGCTTGAATTGCGATTGTACCTGCATCTGCACCTGCGGTTGTGAATGTAGTTATAACATCCCACCATGAGTTGGTTATAATTGCTCCTACTGGCAAATACACCCCCAATCCATATGTCGCTGTTGGTCTCTTTGTAGAGTCTGCTGATGGATCAAAGAGTGCCTGCGCCAGATACCTTACAGAGTTTCCACTTGCAAATGTGACGCCTCCTCTCTTTACTCGGTATTGAGGTGCTAGTTGTGCTTGGTTTGATCGTTGAATTGTCATGATTTTTATTATTCGCTATGGGCGGAGCTTTGAGTTCCGTCCTGCATTTCTGCGAGCGATGTTATTATTTTATTAAGCTACTGCGTTTTTGACAAGGTACAGAGCACCTACTGCTACAATTTTCTGAATGTAGTTGTCTCCACCTACGCGCACGTATGTACCCTCTCGGTCTTCGTCTCTCCAACGTTTTACTGTTCGAGTTCCGTATACGAATGTAAGTCCTGCGGTAAGAGTTTTGATACCCATCTTTGGAGCTACGTAAGCTATGACTGCGTGTTTACCCCATACGTATGACAAGCTGTCTGTCTGACCGTCAACAGCAGTGTTCTTTCCTGCCTCTCCGATAAGTACTTTTTCAAGCTGGAATACACGGGCCAAAAGGTCTGCTGTTATCACTCCGAGTGCTGAGTACTTCACGCGGTCGATAATATCCGGATGGTCTACGAGCACGTCAAATACTTGCTGTCCGAGTATTAATGTGTTTGGCTTATTAAATGTTGCTGACTGAATGTCTGAGCGTGCTTTTCGGATGTCCCCAATTGGATCGGAGTTATTGTAGTCACTCCATTGTGATGTTCCGGATAGGGTTGTGTTCTGTGTTACTAGCCCTGTGTCGGTTAGGATCGTTGCAAGGTTTTGCTCACGGTCAAGCTGAAGCTTTTCGGTTAGCATTTCTGTTTCGTCTACTATTGGATTAAGAGACGCCTCTGCTTGGTCTTGAATTTCGTCTGCAACGAAGCCCTTGAGTGCGTGGTCGTCTGTTATGAAACTAGCAGTTGAAAGCCCGAAGTCCACTTCGTTTGACGGAGAGCCGGCTGCACGCAAGCTCGCATCTATTTTAAGATTACTCTTATCATAAATGTAATACTTGCCGGTTTGCTTACTTACTTTTACTACTGGGAACACTGAGTCTGCAATGAACGCACCGTTGGTGTATTTAACTGATACGTTCGAAAGAGCTGGGTCTATAACTACGTCTTGTTGTACTAACATGATTTTTTATTTTTAGGTTAATTATTTTAATAGTTCGACTGGGACTAAGCGACTGACAATGTAAAGATTCCGAGCTGGACTTCTATAATGTCTCCACTCGCTGCTGATGCTGTACCGATGTACTTTCCAATCACAACGTCCCTATTGGTCGTTGTTGCGACTGCCTTACCCGAACCGTCTGATGTCACCCATGCTCCAACGGAGACAGCTCCACCTGCGATTACTTTCGCTGTACCAAGGAATTGCACGAGCGCTCCCTGTCCTACTGCTGGTTTATTCCTAACAACTCCAATAATTTTATCAGTTGCGGCGGCGGCGAGAATCACTGTGCCGTCTGTGTGTTGCTTTACTATGAAGTATTGTTTTGTCGCTAGGGACGTCGCACCACATGGTAAAGTGAATTCAAAATCTTTTACAAATTTAGTCATGGTTTTTCTTTTAGGTTATTTTTATAATTATAAGTTATTAATTCTTACCTTTTACTGTTGGAAGCTCCTCATCGTATCTCTGTTCTAGCCCTTGGTTTTCACTCATGACTTCTTTCAGAGCTTCTGAGTATCTCATTTTAGGGTTAGCAGTGATTTTCGCTGCGATCTTTGCTTCGACTTCAGCTTGAGCAGTTCCCTCAGTTGCGGTGTGACTTACTCCCACCTCTTTAAATGCTACAAGCGACGGCAATTGACTGGTAATCGCTGAGAAAGAAGTTCTTTGCTCCTTACTCAATTTCTCAATAAAGGCACGGAGGTTGTCCTTGCTCTTTGGTAGAAACTTACCAGCTTTATTGCTTTCACTAAATACGAGATTAGCAGTGATGCCGTCCACGTTTTTCCTTTCAAGCTCTGCGAATGCCTGCGCTCCCTCGTCTGCTTTCGCACGTAGGATTGCTAGTTCGCTAGCGTTGATTGTCACCATTTTCTTTTCTGAGTGTTCTTGTGTTTCTGTGGACTTCGCTGATCCGTCTGCGTTTAATCCAGCTACTACGTTAGCGTCTTCTTTTTCTTTCACTTCACGTGCAGTTTTTTCTTTTTCAGTTTCTGCTGGTGCTTCGACAGTGATGCCGAACTTTGTGCGTTGCTCGTCAGTGAGCGTCGCCTTGTTTTCTTCCAAGACCGCCTTGTCTTCGTCGGTCAATACGTCTACTTCTAATGCCAGTACTTCTTCTAATGTTTTTGTCATGGTTTCTTTTTTATTTAAATTACTTTTAATGTTTTTATCCGAGAACACTATTGCTTGTAACTCTTTGAAGTACGGTGACTTCGTGAGCGCTCCTCCTGTCAACACGTTTCTATAATACTCATGGCTTTCCGGATCCTCGTAGTCACGACACATTTCTGGTGAGAAAAACTTAAACTCTTTCTCTTGTAGTGATGTCAATCCTCGATTGTTCCATTCTACTTCTCCCCATAGTCCGTTATCGCGGGACTCGACCTCTTTGATCCATCCGACTGCTGGGAGTTCTTCAAACCCCTCATGCCCTGCCGTTATGAATACTCCCTTGCGTACACCTGCATTAAAGTTTTGTATAAATTCTCTAATGTCTGCGTTGTTTATAATTATCGGGCCGTAAAGGTCATGCTCCCACTGTCCGATTGGTACAAGGTGAATCTTCTCCGGGATTGCCGGTGAGTCGTCACCCTTATCGTCAAATTCAAAAGGAAATACTCCACGGAACTTATCATTTGTTTTTGATTGTTTAAATGTTTTTTTATTCATCGCTTAGTATACTTTAATTATAACACAACATTTACTATTCTGTTAACAAGTCAGGGGTGTGTATAACCACTATCTCTTTTTCTTCTCCTCTTTACGTCGCTCGACTTCGTCGCTTGCCGGTGAGTCTGTTCGTACGATCGGCTTCGGTGGTTGTATTAGTGCGTTCGGCTCTCCTCCGTAGTAATCGCTCACGTTGTCCGGTACTCCATCTATGTCCGGTTTATCCGGCTCCTCCTGTAGTATCTCTACCCATATGCCACGGCAGTTGCTATGGAAGCTATCCTCACTTGCCCAGCTGTCTTTTAGGTCTACGATGCGTCCGTCCATTGATAGGCAGAAATCGCACGTGTCTGAGTCTAGGATCTCGCTTCGCTGGAGTGCATAGATTTTACTTTCGTTACGGTCAAAGACGTCTTTGCGTCCCATGTTGATAGCTTGGTTTATTATCAGCCCAGTGGCTGCACCTACGGCTTTCCCTACGGCATTCTCTAACAGGATGTCTATGGCCCCTATCACCTGAATCAAGCTGGTGTATTTTTCAGTCTTCGGTTTTGCTGATAGTTTTTTGAGTCCATTTACTGCGCTTATCTTCGCCTTGCTCTCTAGCTCGACTGCTGCCCTCCATGCTATTGCATCTGCTAGGAGGTCTATGCTCGCCAATGTGTCGGCGCTGTTTGGTGGAGTGCCTACTTCCATCTCTGTGGATGCGTTGCTCTTTCCGTATTCGTATGCCTGCTTCATGAAATCTTTTAAAAGTTTTTTGTATTCGGATACAAATTTAATTTCTAAAGCTACCACAGCTTTCTTGTCGTCGTCTTCAAGTGCTTTCTGTAGTTTGGCTACGAATGCATCCTTAGCGGTATTCAATAATTCAGTTGCTTCTTTTTCGAATTTTTCCTGCAACGCATTCATTTTGTCTTCAATGTTTTTGAATGATACTTTTTCTTCAGTGAATGTGAGTTTTCTCCAGCTTATAAATCCTTTCCCATCGTCAAATTTACGCTCCTGTTTTACGTAATCATGCGCTTCAATTTTTTTTTTATTTCCTTTCTCGTCTACGGCATCATCCACTACTTTCTTTTCTTCTTTGCTTGGATCTTCTTCTTTACCGTCTTCTACTTTCTTTTCAAGTGTTCCGTCTTTTTTTTCTGCATTGGCCCCTATAGGATCGTCTATGTCTATGTGGTCTAGTTCTGTATCGATTTCTTCTTCAGTAACGTCCGGCAGTCCAAGCAACGCACGCAGGTATATCTCGTCTTTCATTGTCGGAGTTATTCCTTTTGCTGTTACAAGTTGACTGAATGCGTTTCCAAGGGCAGTTATGTCTACTCGGCTTATACTGGAGTAGTCTAGCTTTGGATACACTTCTATGTTGTCAAAGTTCATGTCAACAAGTTCCGGGATAAGATCTTTATTTATTACAGTTACGATACTGTTTGCGATTGATTCCATCGCTTTCAAAAAAAGATCTGTTTGATCTTCTGACAAAGCACGGCTTCCACCTCCGGACTGTGTTTGTCCGAGTTCTAAAAATTGCGCTAGCACGCTTTGTAAAATTTCTTTATTGTGGTGATTGATTGATCGCTCAGGGTCACGTGTTGTCCCTGCTCCCATATTCATAAACTCTGCCTCGTATCCGGGAGGAAGTATCAAATATCCACTTTCGTTTGCACGTAAATTACTTGCTGCGGTGATTGCCTTTTGCTCGTCGGTCTCTGTGTAGCCCATAGGCATTTTAATCATTGGCACACCGAGTCCTTGACGTTCGAATGCGACTGCGTCTATTTTATAAAAATTGTTTTTATGATACCAGTGCTTGTATGCCGCTCTTAGCATTGACGTACCCCACCAGTTGCCTCCCTCTTTTTCGTTTACAAAAATCAAGAGTTTGCTTCCGGGTATTTCTGCCATTCCACCTGTCTGCGTGATTTGCTGGATTCCGAATGTTCCGTCACTGAGTTCCCATGCTTGAATTGATTTCGGTAGTCTTGGTGCGAGTTTTTGTAGCGTCACGTATGTTTTTCCATCGTGGTCTTTTACTCCGTACACTTTTTCAAATAGCATAACTCCAAACGGTAGCATGAGAAGTGCCTCACGGACGATGTCGTCCCATGAGTTATCTATCCAGTCAAAGAGTGCATGTTCTAAAAATTCCGCAATCTCTACATCCTGCTTTTCTTGCGTTGCTGGGTTTACAAACCATTTAGCTCTACGGATCGGTAGGGAAGTGACAAGCATTGCTGCACGTACTGTTCCGTCTCCCTTTCGCATCTCATCGTATATTTTTATTGCCGCTACTCCTTGAAGGTTTGGGTTGTATTCCTCTGCGATGTTTCCTTTTGTCGCACGTGTTCCAGAGTCTCCAAGTTCTGCACGTGGGTATGCTCGCTTTAGTGGTATGCTTGGTTTTGTTTGAAGGTCTTTATTTGGCACGGTTACGACCTCCTTGTTTTTTTGTGATCTTACTATTTCGATGCCTAGTATTTTTACCATGTTTATTTTTATTCTAAAATTGTTTTTTTAAGAGACCCGCAGTGATTGGTTTTATTATCCCTCTATCTTTTTCTTTGTCGATTTGTTTTTTCACAATGGTTGTTTCTCGCTGTGGTATTGATCTTGCAAATTGTCCGAGCTTGAAGTGTTGGAGGGCACACATTGTAGCATCCGGTATGTGGTCGTCTTTCTTTACTGGTTTGTCCGTTCCATCTTGGTACCGATATCGTTTATACTGCCAGTAACATTCTAGATTCTCTACCCACGTGCCTGCTCCGTCTTCGTCTATTCTCCAAACCTTGCGCGGTATTTTTATTTTACTCTGTTCGAAGTGAGCTCTAAAATTTCCTAACATTCCCTCTTTCTCTTTTGAAAAAACTACCTCTACTACGGTGCATCCCAGCTTCTCTTTTGCGAGAGCGTTTTGCAGTGCGTTGTTTTCAAATTTTCCAGCACTGTCTGCGTATATAAAACGGATACCTCGCGCTCTCACTTTTTCCACAACGTACCTGATTATTTCTTCGCTGGGTGTTTGGTGAAAGTTTTTATTGTCGAGCATAACTATTACCTCGTCTTTGTGTTTCATTAATTCTACAACGGATGTCATAGAAGAAAATCCCCAGTCAATTCCGAGAACGTCTGTTGCGCCCTTAATATAATTATACCTTTTATCTATCTGTGAATCAAATAGCGACCTGTCAATATCTTCAGGTTTTAACACAAGCCCGGCTGCTGACGGCCTACTTCCGAGATACTCCACTTCAAACCAGTCCTCGGTTGGTTTTTCTTTCCACGCTTGTATCACGTTTTCAATCGGCACCCATCCGTGAGTATCTCCGGTGCGTCCTTTGGCGTGCTTCTTGAGTTTATCTATCCCACTTATGCGTGCAATCTCCGGTTGCTCCCAGAATGTTTTTGGGAATGGTTTGCATACGTCAAAGATGTCCCACTGTAGTCGTAGGTATCCTCGCTCGTCTGCGTTGTCCCACGTTTCTTGAAAGATACCGTATATTTTATGGAACGTACTCGCCATAACTACTAGAGGGTGTTGGCTTGAGTCCACCATCGGAAGTGCTGCGTGTATGAGTTCGTCTGCGGTCTCGCATGTCTCGTCGCTTATTAAAGCGTCCGGGTGCTTTCCACGGACTTGCTTGGTTGATGCGTTTACACTGGAGAAATAGTTACCGTCTACTCCAGCAGTTTCTATGGCTTTCAGTTTTCCAGCTACACTTGACATAACTGACGAGTCTATGTCGCAGTAGCTTTTGAAATAGTTGTACACGATCGTCGCCTGCACCGCACTACCTGCCATGTTTACTACTTTATATTTTTTTAAATACCACAGGTCAAAGCCCACCGTTCCCAGTAGTTTACTTTTCCCTCCTCCTCGCGGTGCTTTGATTATTATTCTCGGATACTCTCCACTCCAAATTTTCGCATACGCGTTCCGTATGACGTCCGGCCATTGCATTGGCTCCATCGCTGGAAATGCTATATGCATCTTGATCGGTTTCGTTAGGTATTGTTTCCGTAGGTCTCTCGTCCCAACGATTGCTTTCAACGAGTCTAGCGTTTCGAATCGCGCTGGCATCGTCGAGGAGTTCTCTAAGGTTATCATAGTGTTTTGTTTTCATTGGCTCTGGTAATGCGTCGATGAGAAAACGAATATCGTTTACTCCGACTTCGACCTTTTTTATTTCTGTCGTTTCCGATTTTTCTGAGAAGTCTTCAAACACCTGCATCCATAGTTTCTGCGACAGGGGATTCCCTTTGACTGCTGAGTGATACATTCCCTGTATTACATCCATTGTTTTTTCAAATGCCCACTTTTTTCTAAAATGGCGCACTCTTACTTCAAACTCCGGACGTTCTTTCCATACTGAGAGTGTGTGTTGATTGAGCTTGTAGAATTCTGCGAATGACTTCTGTGTCTCCAAGCCCATTTTTTCTTTGACTTTGAATGGTGTTGCGTACCATAAAATAAACTCTTCGTATTCTACGAAACGAACTACGCCCTTATGCAGATGTTTGTTAGTTTGTGTTGTCATTGCATTTCTTATAAACTCTTTACGATTCTTAGCTTTCTTTGTTATCGTACCTCATTTCGCCTCCATGTGCATACGCTATGCACTTGAACCTCTCTCCCCTCCCCTCTCTTATGCCTAGTTTTTGCTTATTTCACGTTAGCTTTAATGGCTTGCATAGCGTCACTGTGACTCATGTTCACTTTGTACATTGGGCTTACTAGAAAACTGGCAATTTCCCAGAGGTATTTATTTCTTACGTTGCGGTCTTTTTGTAAGGTGCAGTAATAAGCATATTGTCGACGATAGGCTTCGGCTTCTTGGTTTACCCTGAATACTGGATCATCGAAGTATCTCCTCCACCATACTTCCGGCCCACCGACTGCTTCCTGCTGATGTGCGTGTACGATCTCATGTTCTATCAGTTCCTGTGGCAGAGCTATACCAGCAGGGTTGTAGATTGTGTCTCCCCATGTGTAAATCGTAGCGCTGTCGTCTATGTCGAAGTGCTTGTGTGCCTCTTTAAATATAGGTGGTTTTTCGTTTATTATTTTCATTTGTAGTATGGTGATTTTATTGGCTTGGTTAAGTTGCCGGCTTTGTCCTTTGGTAGTTCTTCGGTTGAATCCAGTGTGTTGGCCCCTCTCGGCATATACTGCTGAATCTGTGTTATCACGTTCCGGAGCGCCCTCGTATACTCTAGGTTGAAAGTGTTGCTTGTATCGAACCCATTCGCCCACCTCTGTGCATAAATCGCCACTAGCCGAATCTCCTCCCAGTTTAATTTAATGTAGCCGTCGTTGACTATGTGCATCGGGCTGATATTAGTTTTACAATTCGGGCACGTTGGCTCGTTTGCTTGCCTCACCACGGTTGCAACGAATTCGCTCCGGCAGACCATGCAACGTATATCATTTTTATTATGTTCTAGTGTCATGTGGTTTATAGAATATATTTGCCGAATGCTTTTCGTCTTTGAGTATTTCTTGTAGACGATCGTCTTTAATTTTAAAAGCGCAGTCATCCTTGGAGCATTTCAGCACCTTAACCTTTCCCTCCGTGTTTTGTTGTAAGAAGTTTGCGTCTATTGGGCATCTGTCATCCTTTAGGTTTTGCCATCTCATTTTTATCTTTGGTCTGTCTGGGAATCCTCGGTTTTCTATAATCGATTTAAAGCGTACCTCATCGATGTGGAAGAAGCACTCAGTACACCTGACCTCGATGTCCTTTGTGAGCTCCTTGTCGCAGTATGGACAGAGCATTTTCCTTAGGTTTTCCCAGTTCATTAATTTCATGTCAGTATTTTTATTAAACATCGTGGATTGTCTTTATCCACCCCTCCAAGCTTTAGTAAAAGCTCCGGGATCACAAACCAGTTATCGTCTTCAATCACTCCGGTGTCTACGAGTAAGTCCATCACGCTCTCTGCTTTGTTTGAGAGATCTGCTTTGCGTTTATCTCCGGCATAAAACACGAGCTCCACTTGACTCACTCCTGTCAGCATGTTCTTTTGTGGCCACCATATCGGAAGAGTCTTCAGTTGGTCTGCATGCCAGTCTTCATGTGCTTGGCTTGGCACCATAAAAATATGATGTCCTCGTTGGATACGGCGCTTGCTATTCTTTTTGCTTGGCACTCTCCCTTGTAGGGTTATGGTGTTAATCATTTTGGAAGAGAGAAAGAGCCAAGTGGCTCTGATTCTCTATGTTATATTTTAATTAAGTTTTTTTGCTTTTTCACCGGTTGCTTTTTCCCAGCGTTTAATTATAACGTCCACGTATCTTGGATCCAGTTCCATGAGCCATGCCGTCCGCGTTATCTGATCTGCTGCGATTAAAGTCGACCCACTTCCACCGAACAAATCTAGTATCACGTCGTCTCGCTTACTAGAGTTCCGTATTGCTATTGTCACCAGCTTGATTGGCTTTTGAGTTGGGTGATCATATTTCTGTTCGCGGTGCAGGCGCCACACAGTTGAGTCGCCCTCCTCCTCTTTGGTGATGTTTTTCTTGACCATCTTCAGGAGTTCTTCGTCACTCATTTCTTCTGACCACTCGGTGTATTGCTTCCGGTCTCCGTAAAAATTCAGCTTTGCGTCTTTTTTGTGACAGTAAAGTATCGGCTCATGTTTCCATCGGTAGTCGCCCCATCCCATGCTCGCCACTTTCTTGACCCATATGATTTGGTTACGTACGTCAAATCCGGCATCATTGAGTGCATCTTCAAACTCTCGATGTGTTCTTGATGCGTAGCAAGTATAAAGTGCGCCATTCTCTTTTAGGTATGTGTGATAATTTTTAAACCACGCTAAGAGCATTACTCGAAAGTTCTCCTCGTCCATATTGTCGTTTTTGATTTTGTTACTGGTGTTCTTTCCTCGTCCGGAGTAGTTGACATTATAAGGTGGATCCGTGAAGACCATATCTGCCATACCCCCCCCCGTGAGCTTCTTTACGTCGTCAGGGTTTGAGCTGTCCCCACACATCAGTCTATGCCTCCCCAGCTCGTACAGCTCGCCCTGCTTCGACACAGGCGTTACTATCGCTCCTGCCTCCTTGTCTCCGTCAAAGTCGTCCTCTCCGTCTTCATTAAAGATCTTGTCAAGTTCTTTACTTTCCCACCCCACTTTTCGGAGCAGTTCTTCATCAAATTCTGAGAGCAGTTCGTTATCAAATTCTCCCTGATTTTTATTCAGGCGGAGGTTGAGCTCTTTTTCTTTTGCGATGTCCGGGATGTTTACCCATACCACCGGTACGGTCTTCATCCCCTTTTTCTTGGCGATGTCTAGTTTGAAGTTGCCTCCTATAATTATTCCCTTTCGGGCCGGTGCGCTGTTGGCGACTATCGGTTGTATAAAACCGAATTGATCTAGCGACTCAGTGAGTCCCTTTCTCGCGCTGTCTGTCCACTTGCGTGGATTGTAGTCAGCTGGCTTTAGTTCTTCGATTGGTACTTGCTCGACCGTTAGGTTTGTTTCCATAGCTTTTATACTTTAGCTTCGTCTCCTGCTTCAGGTTTTGCTTCTACTTCTTTACTTTCTTCTTTTTTCGGTAGCATGTCTTCTGCTACTTTCAAAGCTTCGTCACTCCAGTATGTTTTTTCAAATTCTCCTTTTTGTTTTTCGCATACTTCTAGTAATTTTTCAATTGAAGAAAGGATCTCTAGTGCGTCTTGAATAAGTATTTTTCTTGACTCTAGACGTTCCTTAACAGTCGTTGGTCTATGTGAGCCGTCGTCCATAATAACTTGGTCTTCAGGATTCGCCTCCTTGCGTGTTGTATCACTTTGCATATCGATCGTTCGAGCTATGAGGTTTCGTTTCCAAACGTTACGGTAATAAATGAGCCACTGTTTTGGCTCTAGGTTTGTTTCAATTAGCTCCTTTAAAGGTGGCATCGCACTTACTTTATTGTCGTCCATAATTTTTATATTAATTAATTTTTAATTTATCTCTGTACGTTTAAGTCCATATCTCCTGACACGTCTTCGGTGTCCGGAGTCCTATTGTTTTTGTCCTCTCTAACGTCTGCATCAGGAGCACCATTGTCCGTTATAAATATACCCATTTTACTTTTTACTTTTTACTTCTTTAAACATTGCCGACTGCAATGTCTCTACCTCGATGCTGACTGCTCCTACTAGCATTTCGGATGCTAGTGAGACTGGAAATGTTACGAGTGCTTGGGCTTCTGCTTTGCCTGACGCTTGTACAATTTTCACGATGGTTGCTTTAGTTTTAATTTTTGCCATACATTTATATTATACAATTAATTTTTAATCTTTGTCGCCTCCTCGACCTTTTTCCGAAGACGGTTACTTTCGAACTCTTGTTTACGATAGTCTTGGACACATCCCTCGCACCGGCTTGATCCTTGATTGCGTGGATACTTTCCACATTGCTTACATAGGCGTGGCCTGTCCGCTGTCATGGTTTCAACGATCGTCATTTTCTTGCCGTCCTTTGTCTCCTGTATTCTTGTCCCTGTTATTTTTAGTCCGTAGTTTTTCATGTTATTTTTTCCCTGTTAGTTTGAGCACGGTGTTGTCAAATAAATCTTTTATCTCTGATGGTGGCTTTGGCTCTCCGAGATAGTATGTGTTATTTTCTTTATTTTTTATTGTGAGTTGGTACCAGTCCTTGAAGTATGGCTCTATTACTATCACGCTCGACGGATGCACTATGATTTGCTTTAGCTGTACGAGCATCTTTTCCGAGTTTGCTTTGAGCTTCTGTAAGTCCTCCTCGTCGATGTCATAGTTCTTATTATTCATGCAATATATTTTATACCGTCGTTCTTGCCTCATACTATTATTTTGTTACCTTTACCAGCAGTTCCGACTGTTGTTTTGAAATGCTGTTTTTTAGTAAACCATGTGACGAGTCGTCGATCTATTTGGAATGTTTTTTCCATCTGCCATCGCTCCCTAGTGCCGGTGCCGTTCTGCTCTGTCCAGTATCTTTCAAACTTCTGCACCTCTCCCCATATCAGTCCTTTTGGTGCATTAGGGTACTTCACTGTGAGTGACAAAAGAAATGATGCGACTCTCTTTCCATTCTCGCTTTCCGTTTTGCTTCTCAAGTCCTGCACTCCCCCGAAGAATAGTTTTGTGTTTTGAGACGGTACTATAATTTGTATGTCAGCAAGTGTGCTGGTAGTTTCTTTTTTTACTCGTCTAATTTCAAGTAAAGAATAAATGTTGTTTGCTCCCGGCTCTCTTTCCACAGAAATAAAACCCTCCTTTTCTAAATTTTGGAGAGCTCGTATGACTGTATTGCGTCCCATGTGTAATCTTTCCATCAGGGTGGCGATGGATGGGAATGCTTTTTGTGTGTGGTTATTTGCGTATGCTGCGAGACCGGAATAAACCTTGTACATTTTCTCGTCCACTGATCCATGAAAAAGTAGCTCTTTGCTTGTCCATAGCCATTCTTGGTGGCGTAGGTCTCTGATTTCTAGGTTGTCTTCGGGCATAATAAATTTCTATAAAAGTTTTAATAAATTCCTGCACTTAGTATACTCTTACTCACAAGAGTTTGCAAAGGTCAACAAGGATGTTTTATGTGGATAACCTGTGCTATCCGAGGAGTCTAGGCCTTTCGTAGGAGTCTATAAATACTCCAGCAATCGCTTCGAGGGAGTCCGTCTCTGCCTTGCCCTTATTTACGTACACTTGTTTTATGGTGATTGTTTCTTCGAAGTGTTCTTGGATTTTGTTGTGAAAAACCTTAACTGTGCGCGGCACTGCTTCTCCTTTTAGAAAATTGAACCCCCTGCGAGTGATTGACCACCATGATTTCCTGTCGTGTGTGGTATCTTTGTCTCCGTTTTTCTTCATAACTTTGGCGATCAATCCCAGCTTGGAGCTGATGTTACCTCTCGCTCCGAGTGTGAAGTCTTTGATCTCTGTTTGTAAGTGTACCTTGTTTGCGTCAGTGAAGCTCATACCCTTATGCATGCGTCTGCTTATTACTTCTGCCATTGCGCAGAGGAGCTTGGCGTCTAGGTATGTTACTCTGTATCGGTATATTGCCATGCTCTCTCCGCAATTGGCGCAGTGCGTGCGGTCTTTTAACTCCGGTATAAGCTGTAGAATGTTCGTCCATAGGTAGTCCATGTTGTCTGCCATGTCCGGGTGTTTCTGCACTAGTCTCGCCACGATCTGAACGATTGGTCGGAACTTGCTTGCTTGGAATTCTTCTTTGCTTTTTTTTGTCATATCTACATTTTACTCTCTTATTAACCCTTGTCAATTCTTGGAGTGGATAACTAAACCAGCAGTCCAGCATGGACTCGCATGGCGTCTTAGTAGGCATCATTTTTGTCTGTGTATTTTTCTGTTGTTTTTATTTTTTTCATATTATTTTGTTAATGGTTTGTCTAGGGAAGAGAGGGCTACAAAATGCCTTGCTCATAAAGTTTCGTTCTCATTGTTTCTTTCTTGGCAATTTCAATACTTCCTTTTAAGATTTGTCTATTTGCTCGACCTATAACATTATCGCCCAAACTCAATCCTTTGAATGGTGCTGTCTGGCGTTCGTTTTCTTCTATTACTTCTTGGCGTTGATAATCTCGTTTACCTTGTAATTCTTCAAAATGGGGCGAGCAAGACATAGCACCACGGTATTCGTAAGTATCACTATCACTGAACATTTTTTTACATATTTGGCATTTATTCATATATCTTTATTCTTTAGGGTTAGTGTCTTGGGAGGAGAGGTTATATGCTATAATAATCTGAAAAGATGTGTCATAGGTCTATGGCTCATCTTTTTATTTTGCTTTGAATTCAACATCTTTGTCGTCAACTCCTTCTACTGAAGGAAAAACATCCCCCTCCCTAAGTTTCACTTGTTCTCCTATTTCAAGTTTTATCTCTTGTTTTTGTAAGTCATTTTTTATTATTCTTACAACTTCGACCAATGTATTTGCGATACGAATGTTTTGGGATTGGTAAGCAAGTTTTATGTGGTCAAATTTTATAATGAATCCATTATAAGTTTTTTCTATTATGTATTGTTTGTTCATATATTTTTAGGGTTAGTGTCTAGAGAGGCGAGGATAACCACTTCCTCTGCCTCAAAAAACGCTGATTGATAAGTTGGTTTGCTATAAGAAATAACATTACCTTGTATCCACGCTTTTCTTCCCCTCTCCCTCTCCTCTGCTAGGACTTGTGGAATAGATTGCTCTGCATCTCTTTTTCCCTCTTTATATCCTTGGTCGTATCCATTTCTCCATAGGTCTGGTTTGATTTCTGTGGGAGTCATTTGTTTAATATGTTATTGATAATGGGTTTTAGGTCGTCTACGAATTGGTTGTAAATTATGTCTTCTTTGATTCTATCTGTGGTAGGGGTATACGGAATATCTTTCTTCATATTACTTATCGCTTTCTCTATCTCCTCTTGCTTTGATTTTAGTACCGCCTTAACCAAAGATTCTATATCCTTTCTTAATTCCCCTGAAAATGTTTTTAACCAGCTTTTGTCTTCCATAGAAACAATTAGAGAATGTTTACAATTCCCATTGTTTGTGGCTCTTTCTTCTTTTGTGCAGTTGCACCCATTACTGTTGCATCGTATTTCTTCTCTCCAGTCTTTGTTTTCCATAGGTTTATTTAATTAAGTCTTTAACATTCACACCTTTCACCCTCTCTTCATCTGAAATTTCACAGTCATCTAGGTCTCCAGAAAGTCCTGAAACATTTCCAGAAAGTCCTGAAACATTTCCAGAAAGTCCTGAAATGTCTCCAGAAAGTCCTGAAACTTCTCCATGAAGTCCTGAAATGTTTCCAGAAAGTCCTGAGTGTATACCCTCGATTCTTATACCG
>Ga0163151_10001600_pt1 | contig 37515 bp, 31 predicted proteins | sample OliLakLV19MP5IB2_FD_145596 | JGI IMG/M metagenome (GOLD analysis project Ga0163151, IMG submission 145596) | Freshwater microbial mat bacterial communities from Lake Vanda, McMurdo Dry Valleys, Antarctica - Oligotrophic Lake LV.19.MP5.IB-2 | ecosystem: Environmental > Aquatic > Freshwater >... | reverse complement strand
AACGAGGATACGCTTTTGCTTTAGACCGATGAGTAGCCAAGCGCGGAGCTCTCCCCCTTTGAAGGGGGTAGGGGGATGAAAATTCGGAACCGGGCTTTCTGTGGTATGCTTGTCGGCTCCTCTGCGGTTTTTGGGCTCTGGTTGCCTGGGATTTGTGCTTAGGTGGTCATCCCCCCTGCCCCCTTCAAAGGGGGAGTTTGGCTCGGGTAATTTGGGGTTCCTGCGTTTTTCTGACCGAGGATGCGCTATTGCTTTAGACCGCCGAGTAGCCAGGCGCGGAGCTCTCCCCCTTTGAAGGGGGTAGGGGGATGAATTCCATGCCCTGCCTCAAGCCATCATCAACAAGGCTTCGCCTTTCATAAGTTGCGGGAACTTATGAGAAATGGGCTTGCAGATATTTGAAAAACAGCACATTACGCGCAAAAAAAGTCAATACTTCATTTATCAAAGCGGTCCTGCCAGTCTCGCTTAATGGTTAGCAACACGCATCACTTTTACCCGCCGAAGCTTTAGCGAAGGAGGGTATCAAAGTCTCCAATACTCGATCTCCTCATCTAAGTCTTCATAAAGTGCTTTCAAGTCCACCAGGATCGGGTTTTTACACATAATGGATTTGAAAAACGAACTGTCGTAATTTCGGTATTCTTCGTGGGCCACGGCTACCACTACGGCATCGTAGCCTTCTGAAATCTTGTCACCAAGGGTAAGTTTGTATTCGTGCGCCACCTCATTTGGGGAAGCGTAAGGGTCTACGATATGGACGTTGACGGAAAAATCTTGTAATTCCCGAACAAGTGTGGCCACTTTGGAATTGCGGATGTCGGCCACATTTTCCTTGAAAGTGATACCGAGCACCAGCACCTTGGCATGATGGGGGCTTTTGTCTTTTTTGATGAGCAGTTGAACGAGTTTTTTAGCCACCCAGGCGGGCATCCCGTCGTTCACGCGGCGACCGCTGAGGATTACCTGTGGCTCATAGCCCAGCTCGACGGATTTGTGCAACAAGTAGTAAGGGTCCACGCCGATACAGTGGCCGCCCACGAGTCCGGGGTAGAACTTGAGGAAGTTCCACTTGGTACCGGCGGCTTTTATAACCTCCTGGGTATCAATACCCATTCGGTCAAAGATGATGGCGAGTTCGTTCATCAGCGAGATGTTTAGATCGCGCTGGGTGTTCTCGATGACCTTGGCTGCTTCGGCTACTTTGATGCTGCTTGCTTTGTAAATTCCGGCAGTAATAATGTGCCCATACACTTTAGCAATTTCCTCCAAAGACTCGGCATCGCAGCCGCTCACAATCTTGATGATTTGAGTGAGTGGCATGGTTTTATCGCCGGGGCTTATACGTTCTGGAGAATAACCCAGTTTGAAATCTTCGCCCATTTTTAGCCCGGAGCGTTCTTCCAAGATAGGCAGGCAGTCTTCCTCGGTGCAGCCAGGGTACACCGTGGATTCAAAAACTACATAATCGCCTTTTTTCAGGATGCCGCCTATGTTGAAAGAGGCGTGTTTGAGAGGGCTAAGGTTGGGGACTTTGTGTTCGTCAATATCAGTCGGCACGGAAACCACGAAAAAATGAGCCTTGGCGAGATCCTCCGATTGGTTGGTAAAAAGGATGTCACGGTCTTTGAATGCTTCCGGACCCATTTCCCTGCTGGGGTCTTCGCCACGCCGCATCATCGCCACGCGATCGGCATTCAGGTCGAAGCCAATTACGCGAAAATACCGCGCAAATTCCAAGGCAATCGGCAGACCGACGTAGCCTAGGCCGATAACAGCGAGGGTTTTTTCTTTTTTCAGGAGTGATTGGTAGGTGGTCATTTTGTCATTTTTACCCGCCGAAGCTTTAGCGTAGGAGGGGTCATTGGGTCATTAGGTCATTAGGTCATTGAGTCATTGGGTCATTAGGTCATTGGGTCATTAGGTCATTAGGTCATTGAGTCATTGGGTCATTGAGTCATTGGGTCATTAGGTCATTGGGTCATTAGGTCATTAGGTCATTGGGTCATTAGGTCATTGGGTCATTAGGTCATTAGGTCATTAGGTCATTAGGTCATTGAGTCATTAGGTCATTGAGTCATTGAGTCATTGGGTCATTAGGTCATTGAGTCATTGGGTCATTGGGTCATTGGGTCATTGAGTCATTAGGTCATTGAGTCATTGGGTCATTGGGTCATTGGGTCATTGGGTCATTGAGTCATTAGGTCATTGGGTCATTGAGTCATTGGGTCATTGGGTCATTAGGTCATTGAGTCATTGGGTCATTGGGTCATTGAGTCATTGGGTCATTGAGTCATTGAGTCATTAGGTCATTGGGTCATTGAGTCATTAGGTCATTGGGTCATTGGGTCATTGAGTCATTGGGTCATTAGGTCATTGGGTCATTGGGTCATTGAGTCATTAGGTCATTTTACCTGGATTCTACATTCATCGCTTCATCGCTCCATCGCTTCGTCACTTCATCGCTCCATCGCTTCATCACTTCATCACTTCATCACTCCATCACTCCATAACAAAAGCGGCTCTGGGTCGAATTGTTTCCAGTCGAGTAATTGGGCTTCTTCTGGGGAATAGAGGAGATAGCGGATTTTTCGGCCCACAATTTTTTCGGCTTTTTCAACGAGGGCAATGAGGTATGATTTGTCAAAATTGCCCACTAAAGCAAGGTCAATCACCTGACTGTCCATGCCATTTGAAAAATCGCCTACGAGGTAGACCCGCTGCACTTCGCCGAGTCGGTGGATAACGTTCTCGATCACTTGGTCGAGACCGATATGCTTCAAAATGATGTTGTGGATTTCCCGGAAAAGCGGGTGGCCGGTATTGGCCCGAAAGATTTTTTTGTTGCCTTCGCTTTCGGAAAGCAGGAGACCGGCATTTTCTAACCGGTTGAGTTCCACCCGAATGCCGTTTGAGGACTCGCCAAATTCGCTTTCCAGACTGCGCAGGTAAGCGGTGGCATTGCTGTTGAGAAAGAACTTCAACAGTAACTTGATGCGTGTTTTGGAAGAGATTAGTGCGTCTATCATGTTCAATAATGAGCAACAAAGTTACTCGTTATTGCGGGCAAATTCTCAACTTATTTTGATGACAGATTTCATGATCAAGGAAGATATTTGACTTGTTCCACCTGCCAAATCAAACATTGTCTAAAAATTTAGCGGAGTACATCTTAACGATCACCCATCATTGTGCCGTCCCAAATACACTGTCCCGTCCGGCACTTCCAAAGCATCCCAGAATTCCAACTTGCCCAGCGTTCGACTCATGGACTCCTTCGAAATCTTGATTTCGGCAATAGGCCACCAGGCTACCCCATGTATGTTATCGTCTTCCATTATATTGTCGAGATGAATATTGTCGGGGTGCTCGTCCTCGGCCAGATTGCACTCGATAATGAGCGTGATGGCAAATAAATCGGGCGCGAGGTATTCGCTCACAAAACGCAAGGAGCCCGCATTAACTTTTAGGCCCGTTTCTTCCCATACTTCTCGTTCCGCGCCACGGAAAATATCAGAATCGCTAGGTTCCAAACGTCCGCCAGGAATGCTCCAACTGCGCACCCCGTGGCGGTTTTGTTGTTGAATGAGTAAAATTTCGTCGCCCCGGCGTACCAGGCCTGCTACTCGGATTCGATGGGTCATTATGAATGATGAATGATAAATGATGTGGACACGTCCAGAATTAGTTGACACAGATTTTTGACTACCCTCCAGCCATTCAACTGATTTTTTCTCAAAATGATTCTTGCAAGACTACTTTTGGTCCTGAAACTGTGAAGATCAGAATTTCTAATGGTCAAAATGCCAAGTTTCTCCCCACATCATACATCATACATCATACATCATACATCATACATCATACATCATACATCCCTAAATCGTGTCAAAAAAAGATTCCTTCCTCGCGGCCATACAAACGGGCTACACATTTTCCGGGGCAAATATCGTGCTTGGTGGTGGTATGCTGGATGCCGAAGCCATTCCCGGTCTCCAGATCAAAGTCCCGCTGCGCACCATGAACCGCCACGGACTCATCGCTGGAGCCACTGGCACGGGCAAAACCAAAAGCCTGCAAGTCATCGCCGAGCAACTTGCCGCCAATGGGGTGCCATCCTTGCTCATGGACATCAAGGGCGACCTCAGTGGCATTGCCATGCCCGGCACCGACAACCCGAAAATCACCGAACGCGCTGGAAAAATCGGTATTAGCTGGCATGGTACAGGCAATACTGTGGAGTTCCTCACCCTATCGGGAGAAAAAGGGGCACGCCTTCGCGCTACCATTAGCGAGTTTGGCCCTGTGCTGTTTTCGCGAATTTTGGGCCTGAATGATACCCAAGGCGGCGTAGTGGCCGTCGTGTTCAAATACTGCGACGACCGCAACTTGCCACTCCTCGACCTCAAAGATTTCAAAAAAGTGCTGCAATTCCTTGGCAATGAAGGTAAAGCCGAGATCGAAGCCGAATTCGGCCAATTCAGCAGCGCTACCGCAGGCACCATCCTGCGCAAAGTGGTGGAACTGGAACAACAAGGAGCAGATACTTTTTTCGGCGAAGTCTCCTTTGATGTGCACGATCTGGCCCGCATGGATGAAAACGGTCGCGGGGTCATCAGCATCGTGCGCCTCACCGATATTCAGGATCGTCCCAAGTTGTTCAGCACCTTCATGTTGCAAATGCTCGCCGAGATCTACGCTTCGTTCCCGGAAAAGGGCGACGTGGAGCAGCCCGAACTTTGCATTTTTATTGACGAGGCACACCTCGTTTTTCAAGAAGCCAGTCCCGCGCTCATGCAGCAGCTGGAGTCTATTATCAAACTTGTGCGTTCAAAAGGGGTGGGCATATTTTTCATTACTCAAAACCCGGTTGACATCCCCGATAGCATTCTGGCCCAACTAGGCTTGAAACTTCAGCACTCCCTCCGGGCTTTCACGGCCAAAGACCGCAAAGCCATCAAACTCGCCGCAGAAAACTACCCAATCACGGAATATTATGATACCGAAGACCTGCTTACCAATCTTGGCATCGGGGAAGCCATCATAAGCGTGCTCAATGACAAAGGCATTCCCACGCCCTTGGCCCATACCCTCATGCGTCCACCCCAAAGTCGCATGGACATTCTCACGCCTACCGAAATAGACAACATTATTGGTCGCTCGGCTTTGGCGCGGAAATACAATCAGGAAGTGGATCGGGAGAGCGCCTACGAAATCCTTAATGGCAAAATCGCGGATGTTCAGGAAATGCAAGCCGCTCATCAGCAAGAGGTAGCGCAGGCCAAGCAGGAAAAAGAAGAGCCGAGCATGATCGAGACCATTGCCAAAGACCCCCTCGCCCGGCAGATCGGGCGCACGGTTGCCCGGGAACTGACACGGGGTTTGTTAGGGGTGTTTGGCCTTGGCGGGGCGCGGAGAACCACCCGGAGGAAGACGAGTTGGTTTTAGAAAGAATTATCCTTCCGAAATTTATAAAAAGAGAAAATAAACAGCAAAACCATGCCTATTGGCAGATAAACAAAAACGGCGTAGCCGTGACATTTCTGTAGCCCGAAAGGGCGTTTTGTGAAGATAGGAACGGCGTAGCCGTGACATTTTTGTAGCCCGAAAGGGCGTTTTGTGAAGATAGGAACGGCGTAGCCGTGACATTTTTGGGTCGAAATAATGCCACGGCTACGCCGTTCTGAAAAAAATTAACGCTGGCGCTACCATAATGTCGCCGCGATGCGGCTTTTTCTGAAACCTATCCAAAACTCACGTTAATTTAAAAATCGGTTTGATCATATTGACCATCAAAGCACGCTGAGATTCTGAGTTGAAATTCCTTTGTCCGTTTGTAGTGCCACCTGATACATTCCCTTGACATTCAAGGCATCGGCAGGAATTTCAAATTTGTTTTCGCCAATTTTTACGATAATTTTTGATTCAAAGACCGTTTTTCCCAAGGCATCGGTCACCAGGAGCGTTGCCTTTCCGGAAGTGGTCGATTTTAACAGTACCTGTGCTGTGGCATGGGTAGGGTTGGGGCTTAATTGGAACGATGCGTTGCTGTCCAGTGCCAGAGAAGATCGTTTGCAATTAAAATGTCAATTACCGCCCAACGGCAAACATGCAGCATACGCCCCCCTTCGCCGCGTTTTTGTCTAAACTTCCTGTCTTCCCCGCACAACACGCTACTTTTGTCGTTACAAATACTCGGCTGCCTCCTTGTGTGGCATCCGATTCGTTTTTTTAAATTGATAACTGCTCCTGGTTTAACCCTTTCCCGAATCTTCGAAGGAAGTGTAGCGGGAGCCAAAAATTACACTCTGACATGATTTTCAAAAAAAGTCTTCTCGTCGTACTCGCTTGCCTTCCTGGCCTGTTTATGTCGGCGCAAAGCAAAGCCCCTGAAAACTGGTTCAACCTCGATCCAACCGTTAACAAAGTAAACGGAACGGGCGGTGACGAGGCGCTTAAAATGCTAAAAAACAAAGGCAAAAAAGGCCAGACCGTGATTGTTGCAGTGCTTGACTCCGGTGTGGAAGTTGACCACGAAGACCTCAAGGATGTGATGTGGGTGAATCCTGGCGAGATTCCTGACAACGGAAAAGACGATGACAACAACGGCTATGTGGACGACATTCACGGTTGGAACTTCCTTGCTGGCCCTGGCGGCAACGTCAACCACGAGTCTCTCGAACTCACCCGCGAATATGCCCGCCTAAAAAAACGCTTTGAAGGTACCGACCCTAAAAATCTGCACGGCGATGCAGCTGAAGAGTACAAATACTGGATTAAGGTCAAAGACGAGTTTGAACCGCAACGTGCAGATGCCGTGAACGGCATGGAAAATGCTATGAAGCAAATAAAGCCGATAGAAGACGCTTTCAATGCTGTGGAAACAGCCCTTAACGGCAAAGAATTTACTACCGAAAATGTAGAGGCAATAGATGTGAGTGGCAATGACGAACTGAAAGGTTCGGTCGAACTTATGAAGAAAGTCATGGCCAATGGCCTCACTTCGCGCCAAGACCTCGAAGATGCAAAAAAAGAAGCCGCTGCGTTTTTCTACAATCAGGTGGAGTACCAGCTCAACCCCGATTGTAACGTCCGTGCTATGGTGGGCGACGACCCGAACGACCTTAGCAACCGTTTCTACGGTACCAACGAGTACGAAGGCCCCGATGCATTTCACGGCACACACGTAGCCGGTATCATCGCTGCCAACCGCAACAATAATGTCGGTATCAAAGGCGTGGCCGACAATGTGCGCATCATGACCGTACGCTGCGTTCCAGACGGCGACGAGCGCGACAAGGACGTGGCCAATGCGATCTACTACGCGGTGGATAATGGTGCGAGCGTAATCAACATGTCGTTCGGCAAAGGCTTCAGCCCACAGAAATGGTACGTTGACCAAGCCATGCGATACGCTGCTCAACACGATGTATTGCTCGTACATGCCGCAGGCAATAGTGCTGCCAACAACGACTCCGATGATAATTTCCCCAACGACGAACTCCTGAAGCCCTTCAAAAAAGGCCTTTTCGGCAAAGAAAAGCGCATTTCGACTTGGATGGAAATCGGGGCATTGCACTGGAAAGCGGACGAAAAGCGTGTGGCTGGCTTCTCCAATTACGGAAAAAAGAACGTGGACCTTTTTTCACCTGGAGTACAACTCCAGTCCACAGTTCCTGATGGTAAATACGGTCCTGCAAGTGGAACTTCCATGGCCAGTCCGGCTGCGGCAGGGGTAGCCGCTGTGATCCGTTCGTACTATCCCGAACTTTCTGCGGTACAAGTGAAGCACATCATGGAATCTTCTGTGGTGAAGCAAGATGGCTTGGTTATCAAGCCAGGCTCCTCTACTGAAAAAGTAAAATTTTCGGAACTCTGTGTAAGCGGGGGCACAGTTAGTGCCATCAACGCTGTTCAAATGGCTGAAAAAACCAAAGCCGCTAAAAAGTCCAAAAAAGCAATTTGGCGTGAGGCCGGTATCGGCAAACCAAAAAAGAACCTGGGTAAAGAACCACGGGCTTAATTGTAAGGTTGTTTTTTATATCGAAGCCCTTTTGGTCAAAAGATCAAAAGGGCTTTGTTTTTTAGGAAACCCAATTATTTGCAAGGAACGGTGTCAAAAGAATGGCATCAAATTGGGAAGTTATTTTGACACCGTTCCCAACACGCACGACAAACAAGGTTAATGTGACAGGCAATGGATTTTGAACTTGTAGGTTTGAGACGAATTTCTTCCATGTTTTACCTACGCTACATCCATATCTTATGAAACAAGTCTTCTCCTTTTTGATCGTTCTGATCTCATTTTCAGCATCGAGTCAATCGAGCATCACGAAAGTCTTTGAAATCCCGTCATCCTTTTATGATGTGGGTATCAGGGTGTTTCCCAACGGGGACGGATATGCTGTTTTTGGTTACGGAGGTACGGCATCTTCTTCCAATATTGATATATTCCTCCTTAGGCTTGACAAGGACGGCAACGAAATAGGCCGCCATTTCTACGGATTGCCAAACAAGACTGAGAGAATTGCAAAAGGCATTGTACCTGTCGGCAACGATGGTTGGCTTCTTGCAGGAGGTCAAGTGGTGGGTGCCGGGGGAGGAACACAAGGTTATCTGGTCAGAGTTGGCGCCACGGGCAACATCATTTGGTCAAAAAACCTAACCAATTCGAACCAATCCGGTTTTTTCCCTTATTGCTTATCTGCATTGCCGACGGGCGGTTATTTGATTGGCGGTCAAAAACTTAATGATCTTGAAGTGGTGCGCATTTCAGATAATGGCGATGTAGTTTGGCATAAATCTTATGGCGCAGGACGGGCTAAGGCATTGTATGTTTCGGAGGGGGGAGGCAACTGCTTTTTGATTTCTAGGAACGCCGTGCTGAAAATCAGAACTTCTGACGGGAAATTGGTTTGGGAAAAAGACATTGAACTGCCTGTTTTTGGCTCTTCGGATGGGGACATCAGTGTTGATTTGGAAGATATCGTACCTGTTGGTAATGGTAAGTTTGCGATTTGCGGCACAGCATTGAATGATGAGATTTTAAGTTTTATCCAGGCACCCTATACCAGTATTTGGAAAGAAAGTGGCGAAATTCTCTGGGCGAAAGTCTTCCCGCCCAACCCAATCACAGGGGAAGGCGGTGTGACGGGAAACTCGCTGTTATATATGCCTAATCAGCAAAACCTGCTGCTTACAGGAGAGGGAAACACTGGCTTTGGGGTTTTTCGAATGGATATGAATGGAACAACATTGGCAACACACAGTATTCCAACTCCCGCACTTTGTGTTTCCCCAGTAATGATAAAACATCAAGGGAAATATGCTGCCACAGGCGGCTGTTTTACGGATGGGATGAATACGTTGTTTTACCGTTCGGCAATGAATGATCTTCCGGATGGCCAATTAAGGATTGGCAACCGAGACTTGTCACCCGCCATTAAAATCGGTCTTTCTCCCAACCCCGCTACTTCAAACATCAATCTGAATTATTGGGTGGAGACGGATGCGGAAATCAATTTCCAAATTTTCGATGTTGCCGGGCTTTTAGTATTGGAAGCGCATCAAGCAGCTTGTGCTGGGGAAAATGTCACAGCACTTGATGTTCAATCCTTGCCAAAGGGTACATATTGGCTTTTTGCTCCGCAGCTTGGCTTGTCTGCCATCCCTTGGGTGAAGCAATAGCATAATTTGGGATCATCAAAGTGAACGATTCCTACAATTAGCGCACTAAAAGAGCGTCCCCTGTTGCCCAGCTACCGGCATTGGCCCACGAAGTGCTACGTCCGGCATCGCCTGGCTGAATGTCTCGGCACACAGGGCAGTCAATTCAGGGCCGAGCAAATTGTCTGGTTCGTGCGTGAAAAAATAGGCCTCGTGCAAGCCGTTTTCAAACCAGTTTTTCAACCGGCCAGCCCATTCCTCCACACGCGTGTAATCGCTGGGCTGCAGGCCATTCCCTACAAAACGGATTAGGGTCCGGGCATTGGTCAGGCGCATATGACATACATCCCGCCGACCTGCCACGTCGGTAATCACGGCAGCTACCTGATGCTTTTCTAAAAGTTTGAAAAACGTTTCGGCTTCAGCGGTTTTTTCGAAAAATGAAGGATGGCGCACTTCCACGGAGAGGGGAATTTTTTTTGAAAAATATTCCAGAAACCGTGCTAAAACATTCAATTCCCTAGGAATGAAATGGAGTGGTAATTGCATAAAGCAACAGCCCATCTTTGCCTCGAGCCTTTGAATGGCTTCGCAAAAAATGGGCATCTCAGAACCCGAAAGGCCGAGGTCGCGGGCGTGGCTTATGCTCTGCGGGATTTTTGGGCAAAAACGGAAATCGCTTGGAACTTCCTCTCGCCAACGATCCACAGTGCTCCAATCCGGGATTCGGTAATGTGTAGTGTTGAATTCAATGGTGTTGAACTGCGCCGCGTAGTGCCGCAAATAATGTTTTTCCTGCGCACCAGGCGGATACCACTTGCCCACCCATGGTTTCATATTGTACCCCGTTGGACCGATGTAAAGTGTTGGTTGGGAAGGTTTTGGGTGTACAGCCAGCAACGCTGCGTTTTGTGGCGGTTCTGTCGGCAAGCGAAAATCTACCTTGTCAACCGAAGAGAGTTTCCCAAAATCCATGGGGGCTTATTTGGAAAAAATATCTTCTGCCGCAATTTCAAAATCTGGAATCACAGGTGCCGCGGGACAAACCGTACTTCCTTCGCAAATGGTGACTTGGGTGGGCGAGGTATACACATAGACGCTCTGTTCTTCGGGAATTATTTGCCATAGCACCTTCATGCCCGCCCGAAAGTACTCGCGGCGCTTCTCGCCAACTTTTATATAGTTATCTGTGGGCGATATGATTTCGATGGCAAATTCTGAAATGGACTCGTTGGCATTTTTTATCTTGTTGGCAGTCCAATATGAAATGTCGGGCCTGCGCAATTGAGCAGCAGAAGTCATTTGTTCAACTTCTGGGATAAGTTCTCCCCCATCTGCGAAGGCTTGTGTTTGGATGAATCGCCGATTTAGGTTTTTGACTATAAAAAGTTGTTTTGGGTTCATACTGCTAGAGGATTTTTCAACAATACCATTGTTGAATTCATACTTATACCGATCCTCTCGATCAGAATACTTCCGACGGAATTCAGCCAGCGTCAGCAAGCGCTTAGGCTTCGACTGTTCAACAGGGGTTTCAGGCTGCGGCATTGCAAGAGTACTCGTCATGTCCAATTTTTTTACAAAGTTAGTGCGTTTTCAAATGCTACAATCTCCTACTTCTTATAAAAATGGATTTCCACCCGGCGGTTGAGTTGTCGGTTTTCGCGCGTGTCGTTTGGCACAACTGGCTTTTGTGAACCAAACCCGACGTAATTGAGTCGTGATATGGCGATGCCCTTCGACGCCAGGTTGTCGAGGCATTTTTTGGCTCGTTTTTCTGCAAGCAGGTCGTTGGCTGGTTCCTTGCCGGTATTGTCTGTATGGCCTTCGACGCGGGCAAAGAGCGTTGGGTCAGCATTCATAATCGCAACGATCTCATCAATGGTAATCAGTGAAGTAACTTGCCAATCGTCCAGTGTTGAACTGAAATAGACTGCTTTGTAAGGCACTCCCAGCGCGGCAGGCATGGCCTCCGGGCAACCGTTTTTAGCTGCAATGCCCGGAATGGTGGGGCAATCGTCATCCTTATCAGCAATGCCATCTTCGTCGGTATCGGGGCAGCCGCGCAGGTTTTCGGGTCCGGCGATACCTGGGCAGCCATCTTTGTTGTCCGGTATTCCATCGCTGTCAGAATCCGGGCAGCCTTTCCATCGCAGATGGCCGCTCATGTCAGGGCAAAGGTCTTCGGCATCCGCTACTCCATCCTTATCGCGGTCTACAGCGGGGCAGCCTCGGTACGCGGCTATACCTTTCACCTCCGGGCAATTGTCGTCCTTGTCGGCGATGCCGTCTTCGTCGCGGTCGGGGCAGCCGCCTGTTGCTGGCAAACCTGCGATTTCAGGGCAGAGGTCGTGTTTATCGGCCACACCATCGTGATCGGTATCCGGGCAACCCTTTAGACCGCGCATTCCAGGAGTGTCAGGGCAATCGTCTTTATCATCAGGCACCCCATCTTCGTCACTGTCGTTAATAGGAATTTTGTCTGCAGGATCAATTGATCTGCGACTTGATTTTTGACCTTTTCCAAAGGCATAACTCGCCGTCAATTGAGCAGTGTAAAACCAATCCTTCGCAGCCGGATTGCCCGCTTTGCTGATGCCGTCCAAATAATCGCTTGATGTATAGCGCAATGCGCCCTCCAATCCCAAAGTAAAGGTGTTACTGACCCGAAAGCGGACGCCCAGGCCCATTGGGATGCTGAGCGCGGCATTTTTTGCTTCGATAATATCCGTTTGGATCAGCGAAGGGGATACTCCTCCATTGCCATTATCTTCATTCCAGTCGTTATTAGGTTGAAAAAATGTTCCTCCAACCCCAATGGAAACAAATGGGGCTGCCAACCGGCGGTTTTTGCTGAGGCCCGACTTGTTTCGCTTTCCTGCCTTGTAAAGCCCAAAAGGGTAGATTTCGCCTTGAATGGACAACTCGACTATGGGGCCTTCAAAAGAAAAGTCGCGGGTTTGATGCCAGGCGGGTTCCTGGAAATTTTGGTCATCGCCCGAAATCCTGGAATAAAGGAGACCTAACCTGGCGGCAAAATGGTTGCTAAGGTTATAGCGAAAATGAGCGGACAAAGAAGGTTTTATAGACAAAAAGTCCGGGTTCAACCTTGCGTTTTGAAGCTCTCCATCGTAAGCGCCTAGGCCTATCCCAGCGCCGATTTCCCAAGGATGGGGCGTCTGGGCATTGATTAAAAGCGGAATGCAAAAGGCCAGCAAATACAGAATGGTATTTCTCATGGTGTGATCGGCTTCGAGTTGGCAGACAAAATAGTGTGAACCCTCGCAAACATACACAAGGTGCATGAAAAGATTGCAATTGGCCCTTGAAACGAAGCCTTTTGTGCCTTAGTACTACCAAAAGAGTGCGGAAAACTGTGCATTGCGCCACATTTTCCCACGCGGGCTTCTTCCAGTCAACACCTATCTCCACTTTTTCCCACAGTTTTTGTGCATCAAAAAAGTATTGGTCCTTACTTTGCCAAATTTGATTTATTTTGTTCAAAATAACCATTTTAGATTTCTATTTTTGGGTAAAATTTCCAGTTTCATAGACTTTTTTATTCCTGAATCTAACTTTTTTTCAAATTTATATTTTAGTTCAATAATTTTAAATCATTGTTTATCAGCATTTTATAAATTTATATCAATTTTTTTTACAAAAAAAAGCATTGTTTGTGTCGTTTTGTGGGAAAATATGGAAACTGCCTTTACTTTTGTCCCTGTGAATTGGTGACCGATCCCACATTTGTCCCGACTCATACTTAGCAGAAGTTCAGTCCCACACTACAATGCAACTAATCGGTGAATATCCGGTGGCACTTGACGACAAGGGCCGTTTGCGCTTACCAACCGCGCTGCTCCGCCAGTTACCTGCTCTTGCAGCAGGATCCAATGGCGAGGGTGCGGCGTATGAATTTGTAGTAAACCGGGGGTTTGAGAAGTGTCTCACACTTTACCCCAAACCGGTCTGGGACGGCATCGCTGCCAAGTTGAGCCGTCTCAATAGTTTCAATGACCGGCACCGCGCTTTTGTACGCGCCTTCCATTACGGGGCGTACCACCTTACTACCGACAGCGCGGACAGAATCCTGTTGCAGAAGCCTTTGATGGACTATGCGGGCATCACCAAAGAGGCAGTACTGCTTGCCATGAACGGCAAGATTGAAATCTGGTCGCCAGATCAGTACTCCTCCACAGCCGCTTTTGATCCGAATGAATTTGCCGATTTGGCAAACGACGTGATGGGCGGGGAAGAGAATGCTGAGTGATAAGTGGTTAGTGATAAGTGTTGCACGACGTGGCACTTTGAGTATACGCCAAACACTTAACACTCATCACTTAACACCCATCACTTAACACCCATCACTTAACACTCATCACTTAACACTCATCACTTAACACTAAAATGGTGTACCACGAGTCTGTCCTCTTACGCGAAAGCATTGATTTGCTGGGTATTACGCCCGGTGGGATTTTTGTGGACGCTACGTTTGGCGGCGGTGGGCACTCCAAGTTGATACTCGAAAAAATGGGCGGGAAAGGCCGCCTGTTTGCCTTTGACCAAGACGAAGATGCGTACCGGAACACTGAACAGCAGGAATTCTCAGCCAACCCGGGCTTCATATTCGTCCCATCGAATTTCAGGTATTTGAAACGCCAGTTGCGCGCGGAAGGCATCCGTGTCGGCACGGTGAATGGTATTCTCGCCGATCTGGGTGTGAGCAGTCACCAACTCGATACCGCCGAGCGGGGCTTTTCGTACCGCTTTGAAGCAGAATTGGATATGCGCATGAACCGCCAGGAAGGAGAAACCGCAGCAGACTTGCTGAACACGCGCAGCGCAACGGAATTGCAGCGCATTTTCAGCGAATTGGGGGAACTGCGGAACTCGCGCACCCTCGCAATAGCCGTGGTACAGGAACGCGAAAGAAAACACTTCAGAACGACGGGCGATCTGTTGGAACTGTGCAGCAAAAACCTGATGGGCGAGCGGATGCGATACTTCTCGCAGGTATTTCAAGCCTTGCGGATGGAAACGAACGACGAACTGGGCGCACTGGCGGAGTTTATGAAAGATGCGCTGGAGATGCTCGCACCTGGAGGGCGCTTGGCTGTTATTACTTTCCACTCTCTCGAAGACCGAATGGTGAAGAATATTATGAAGACCGGCAATGTGGAAGGCGAGCCAGACAAAGATTTTTATGGGAACATCACAAAACCCTGGGATTTAATAACCAAGAAACCCGTGGAAGCAAGCGCAGAAGAGACCAAGCAAAATGCCCGATCAAGAAGTGCAAAACTCCGAGCAGCAGTGAAAAGAACGATGAACGATGAACGATGAACGAAATAATATCCCAATATCCCAATATCTGAACACCGCATGGCAAACAAATTACTCAACGCCCTCAACGTAAGTCGCCACACCACAGATTTGGTATTCGGCAACTTTCAATACCTGCTCTTTTTGGGCGGATTGGGCATATTGTATATCGCAAACGCGCATTTTTCCGAAAAAGGCGTGCGCCGCATTCAGACCTTGCAAAAGGAGATCAAGGAGTTGAAATGGGAATACACCTCTATAAAAAGCGAGACGATGTATAAATCAATGCAGTCGCAAATAGACGAGAGTTTGGAACCTGTAGGATTGGATTTGGAGAACAAGGGGCCAAAAGTGATAAGTGTTAAGTGATAAGTGATAAGTGATAAGTGATAAGTGTTAAGTGATAAGTGATAAGTGATAAGTGATAAGTGATAAGTGATAAGTGATAAGTATACAGGACTCAAAGATTATGAAAAATGGAAAATCAACAATCTAACAAGGGGATACTTAGGGAGAAAAGTTTTCAATTGGCTATACGGATTGTCAAACTCTGCAAGCACTTAAGGGAGAATAAGAAAGAGTTTGAAATATCTAGGCAGTTGTTTAAAAGCGGTACAAATCCGGGTGCAATGGTTCGAGAGTCTGAGTACGCGCAATCGGGAGTCGATTTTATCAATAAACTTGAGGTAGCACAAAAAGAATTGAATGAAACAAGGTATTGGATTGAATTGCTCAATGCAACGGATTACCTGACGGAATCTGAAAAAATATCAATCCTAAACGATGTGGACGAAATAATGAGGTTGACCACCAGCTCAATCAAAACCCGAAAAGCCAACCTCGAATCAAGTAAAAAAGCACCAATCAAACAACACTAACCACTTAACACTAACCACTAACCACTTAACACTAACCACTAACCACTTAACACTAACCACTTAACACTAACCACTCCAGTGCTCAACGTCAAAAACGAAGTCCTCATCCGCGTGTACTCGGTCGCCGCCGTGGTACTGATGGTGGCTGTCGTGATCTTGATGCGCTTGTTCCAACTGACGATCACGGATGCTGAAAAGTGGGAAGCCAAGGCCGACAGCCTTTATGTGAAATTGGTGGATGTGCCCAGCCAGCGCGGCAATATCCTGGCCGACGACGGCTCTCTGCTCGCCACCTCGCTACCGTTCTTTGACATACATTTTGACGCAAAATCTGAAGGCATTACTGCCGAAATCTTCAACGACCAGGCAGTGGACAGCCTGTCGTGGTTGCTCTCTACCTATATTGACCAACAGTACACCCCGGGGGCTTACCGACAATGGTTCGACACGCTCCGCGCTGCAGAAAAAACGACGCGTGGTATCCGATATGTCCCGATTGCGAAAAACCTTCCGTACTCTAAATACTTGTTGATCAAGACATTCCCCATTTTTCGGGAAGGAAGATACTCGGGTGGTTTTATCGCCGAGCAGATCAGCAAGCGAGAACGGCCCTTCAAGATTTTGGCACAACGGACCATCGGCTATACCCAGCGAGAAGGAGCACTGCCTGTAGGGCTAGAGGGAAGTTTCAACACCATCCTCGAAGGGAAACGGGACGACCAGCCCAAGCAACTTATGTTGAAGGTGCCGGGCGATATCTATATCCCCATTGACGACCTCGCGGAAATAGAACCCGCTTCTGGCGACGATGTGGTGACGACTTTGGACATCAATATTCAGGATGCAGCAGAAACAGCCCTGCTCGATGCATGCCAAACCCACAATGCAGACCATGGTTGCGCCATCGTGATGGAAGTGAAAACCGGAAAAATCCGGGCCATGGCCAACATAGGTCGCGCTCAATTGGAAGGTAAAAATGGCTACTGGGAAACCTACAACTATGCCGTCGGGGAACGCGTGGAACCCGGCTCGATGTTCAAACTCGCCTCTTTTATGGCTATGCTCGAAGCGGGGAAACTGGATGATTTTGATGAAATGGTTCCTGTTTTTGGAGGCAAAGTGAAGGTTTACGATGAAGAACTCGTTGACGCAGTACCGCACGGATTGGATTCAATGACCATCCGCCAAATTTTTGCTCAATCATCGAATGTTGGCACAGCCACGCTTATTCAACGGTATTTCAAAAGCAAGCCCGCTGCCTTTGTACAACAACTCAAGGACTTCAATCTCGATATGCCCACGGGCATCGAAATCGGGGGCGAAGAAAACCCGAAAGTGAAAAACCCGGAAAATCCCAAAGACGAATGGAGCGGAACTACGCTCCCGTGGATGAGTATAGGGTACGAATTATTGATCACTCCGCTTCAAATGCTCACGTTTTACAATGCGGTGGCAAATGACGGGCGTATGATGAAACCCTATCTCGTACAGCGCACGGAACATTACGGAGAGGTTATGAAAGAATTTCGCCCATACACCATCAAGCGAAGCATTGCTTCCAAGAATACCATCCGCAAAGCAAAAGAGTTACTGAAAGAAGTGGTGCATTCAGGCACAGCCAAGAACATCTATACAGCCAATTATGAAATTGCGGGCAAAACAGGCACGGCACAAGTAAACTACCACAAATTCCGCGCTACCAAAGGTATTCGTCACCAAGCCAGTTTCTGTGGGTACTTCCCCGCCGACAACCCGGTGTATTCTTGTATTGTGGTGATCAGTGAGCCAGAAAGCGGTGGTTACCACGGCGCGGAGGTCGCTGCCCCGGTGTTCCGCAAGATCGCCGACAAGTGCTTTGCCATGAAAGCTGAATTGCACAAGCCGGTGAACGCCGAAAAGCCTTTGCCCTTGAAATACAGCCAATTGCCAAGTTACGATGCTGGCTCAAAAAAAGACATTGAAGAAAGCCTGCAATGGCTCGGACTTGATTTTAACCCAGCTCCAGACTTGGCAGATTGGGGGGTGATTATTGCAAAAGACAGTCTCGGCCTCACGATGCAAAATAGGGCAGTGGGCGATAAAAATATTCCTTCGGTAGTAGGCATGGGCTTGAAAGACGCGATTTACCTGCTGGAAAACCGGGGCTGCCGGGTGCGCGTGGAAGGAGTTGGGAAAGTGAGGCGACAGAGCCTTGCCCCAGGGACCAGGGCGAGTGGGCAGACTTGTGTTTTGTTTCTGGAATAAAAATATTGAAAATGCTATTAACCCATCTCCTCCAAAACCTGCAAGTGCTTGAAGCACAAGGCAGCACAGACATTGAAATCGCCCAGATACGATTCGACAGTCGCGCTGTGCAGCCGGGAGATGTGTTTGTGGCGGTGCGTGGTGCGGCGGTGGATGGACATCAGTTCATTGACAAGGCGATAGAGAAAGGAGCAGTGGCGGTGATCGCGGAGCACACTCCGGGATTCATCATTCATCATTCATCATTCATCATTGTAAAAGACTCCGCCGAAGCCCTCGGCCAAATGGCTTCCACCTTTTACGGCAATCCTTCGGAAGAAATAGCGCTCGTCGGCATCACCGGCACAAACGGAAAAACGACGACGGTCACCCTGCTCTGGCAATTATTTACGGAGCTAGGGTACAAGTGCGGCCTCATTGGCACTGTGGAAAACAAGGTAGGGCAGGAGCTGATTCCAAGTACCCACACCACGCCAGATGCGGTTCGGCTGCACGAGTTGCTCCGACAAATGACCGATGCGGGTTGCAGCCAGGTGTTTATGGAAATCAGCAGTCACGCAGTACATCAGCGCAGGATTGCCGGGGCCGTGTTCGCTGGGGGCGTATTCACCAACCTCACACACGACCACCTAGACTACCATCAAACCTTTGCAAAATACCGCGACGCCAAAAAAAAGTTCTTTGACGATTTGCCAAAAACAGCCTTTGCGCTGACCAACGCCGACGATAAAAACGGTGCGCTGATGTTGCAAAACACCCGTGCTGACAAACATACCTACGGCTTGAAAAAGCCCGCTGATTTCAAGGCGAAAATCATCGAAAACAGTCTCGAAGGATTGCATCTGGAATTGGATGGAGCAGAAATTCATGCGCGGATGATTGGGGAGTTCAATGCGTACAACCTGGCTGCGGCTTATGGCGTGGCGATGCTACTCGAATCTAAACCTAGTAGGTTTTCAAAACCTACGAGGTTTCAAGAAAAGAACGAAATCCTCACCGCCCTTAGCAATCTTCCCGGCGCAGAAGGTCGGTTTGACTATATAAACCACCCTTCAAAACCCGGTTGCATCGGTATTGTAGACTACGCACATACCCCAGATGCGCTCGAAAAAGTACTTGAAACCATCGCCAAATTGAAAAAGAAAAATTCCCGGGTAATCACCGTGACTGGCGCAGGCGGCGACCGCGACAAGACAAAACGACCCATCATGGCCCAGGTGAGTGCCCGCTTAAGTGACCAACTCATCCTGACCAGCGACAACCCCAGAACAGAAGACCCGGCAGCAATTCTGAAAGACATGGAAGCCGGACTAGACACAGCAGGACTGAAAAAAACGCTCACGATTCAAGACCGTGAGCAAGCCATCAAAACAGCGATCCGGCTTGCTGGCCCGAATGACGTGATCCTGGTTGCAGGCAAGGGCCACGAGAAGTATCAGGATATAATGGGCGTGAAATACCCTTTCGACGACAAAGCAATTCTTTTTAGAATGATGAATGATGAATGATGAATGATGAATGATGAATGATGAATGATGAATGATGAATGATGAATGATATGGCAGTTAGGAGCAAAATTTTGGATGTGGTAACGGCTTCTCCTGCCTTTAAGATAAAATAGTGGAGGGACTACTATTTTGATTTTGAGCAGGTTGCGGGGCGATGCAACATCACCCCACAACCAATTTTGATCAGAATTCTCTGAATTTTAGAATTACCTGAATTGATACCCAAATAACCAAATCAACAATGAAACACCATGCTTGTCCACCTATTTGAATACTTAAAAGAACATTACGACCTGCCGGGAGCGGGCCTGTTCAAATTCATCTCGTTCCGGGCGGGAATGGCGATGATATTGTCGCTATTGATTTCGATGATCATTGGGAAGCGCATCATTGATTGGCTTCGGAAATCGCAGATAGGGGAGACGGTGCGCGACCTCGGACTCGCTGGTCAGACCTCAAAAGCAGGTACTCCGACCATGGGCGGGATCATCATCGTGGCTGCCACGCTAATTCCTTGCTTGCTGCTGGCCCGGCTTGACAACGTGTATATCCTGCTAATGCTTTTCAGCACAGTTTGGATGTTCGCCATCGGGTTTCTGGACGACTATATCAAGGTTTTCAAAAAGGATAAAGAGGGTTTGAAAGGCAAGTTTAAAATTATGGGACAAGTGGGTTTGGGGTTGATTGTAGGCATTACGATGTTGATGAATGACAAGGTGGTGGTGCGTATGGAACCCGAAGTGGCGGCCCAAAAAGGTTACGAGGTCACGGAGACGCTTTTTGTAAAAGATCCTTCTACACCAAATACTTATAAGGAAATGGTGTACGTGAAAGCGCCCATTACGAACGTGCCGTTCCTTAAAAACAACGAACTGGATTACTCGCGCTTCCTGTGGTTTTTGAATGATAACGCGCGAGACCTGAGCTCGATTTTCTTTCTCATCATGGTCATTTTGGTCATCACGGCGGTGAGCAACGGTGCGAACCTGACCGATGGGCTGGACGGACAAGCGGCGGGTGTTTCAGCCATCGTGATCGCTGCATTGGGGATGCTGGCTTACCTGAGCGGCAACTCGGTGGCGGCGGATTTTTTGAAGATATTCTATATCCCTTACAGCAGTGAATTGGTAGTTTTTTCGGCTTGCTTGCTGGGTGGTTGTATAGGGTTTTTGTGGTACAACGTGTTCCCTGCCCGGGTTTTTATGGGCGATACTGGAAGTTTGACACTGGGTGGAATTATTGCAGCATTAGCGATAGTGACGCGCAAAGAATTATTGATTCCTGTATTGTGCGGCGTGTTTTTGGTGGAAAATCTGTCGGTGATTATTCAGGTCTGGTATTTCAAATATACCAGGCGAAAATACGGTGAAGGCCGACGGGTGTTTTTGATGGCACCGCTGCATCACCATTATCAGAAAAAGGGATACCACGAGGTGACGATTTCTGTACGTTTTTGGATTGTACAGATATTACTGGCGGTAGCGACGATTATAACATTGAAGATCAGATAATTATAAACCACACAGTCCGCACAGCGCACATAGTTCTAATATGCTTTTGTGAAAAAAAAACTATGTGCGCTGTGTGAACTATGTGATTCCATTAAAATGAAAAAACGACTCGTCATATTAGGCTCCGGTGAATCCGGTACAGGTGCGGCCCTATTGGCCCAACACCTTGACTATGACGTGTTTGTGTCAGATAAAGGTGCAATTAAAGCGGAGTACAAATCCGAACTGGATACGGCAGGAATTGCCTGGGAAGAAAACCAGCATACGCTGGAGCAGATATTGAACGTCAGCGAAATCATCAAAAGCCCGGGCATTCCAGAAAAGAGCGACATGATGAAAGCGGTGCGAGCAAAAGGAATCAACGTGATCGGTGAGATAGAATTCGGATATCGTCATGCAGGCAATTGTCAGATTGTCGCCATCACAGGATCTAACGGCAAAACGACTACGACCGAATTGACCTGCCACCTCTTGAAAACTGCCGGGCTGGACGTGCGAAAAGGCGGAAACGTGGGGAACTCATTTGCCCGTATGGTCCTGGATGATTTAAGAAACCGCAGCGGCGCAGGGGAACAGCGGGTTTTTGTACTGGAAATAAGCAGTTTCCAACTCGATGATATTCAACAGTTCCGGCCCAAAATTGCCATACTGTTGAACATCACGCCCGACCACTTGGACCGCTACGATTACAAGCTGGAAAACTATGCAGCGTCGAAGTTTCGAATCACGATGAATCAGCGGCGCGGAGACAAGTTCATTTACAACGGGTTTGATGCAGTAGTAGCAAGTGGTCTGACGACTCAAAGTCGTCTGACCACTACAAGTGGCGCGCCTAGCAGTCATACGACTTTGAGTCGTCAGACCGCTGGCCCCAAACTAATAGCCATCCGAAAAGGCTTTTACAAAAAGGGCCAGATTAAGGTCGGGAAAGGTGTCTACGACATGGCAAAAGGCAACTTACGTGGCCCCCACAACATGTTCAACGCCGTTTGTGCCATTCGTGCCGCGCTGTTGCTGGGCGCGGAGCCGGGCAAGATTCAGGAAGGATTGAACACGTTTGTGCCGCCACCGCACCGCTTGGAACGATTGGCCGAAATCAGTGGAGTGACCTGGATAAACGACTCGAAAGCAACCAATGTGGACTCCGTTTTTTACGCCCTACAGGCGATGGATGCGCCGATCGTGTGGGTTGTCGGAGGTCAGGACAAGGGGAACGATTATACGCCGCTCTTGAAATTGGTGAAAAAAAAGGTGAAGGCCATCGTTTGCATGGGCGTGGATAATTCAAAGATAATCAAGGTGTTCGAAGGGATGAAGAAACCAATGGTAGAAACTGAGAGTGCGGCAGAGGCAGTCAAAGCGGCAGCGGGTTTCGCGAAAAAAGGAGACACAGTTTTATTAAGCCCGGCGTGTGCGAGTTTTGATTTGTTCAAAAATTATGAGGATCGGGGCGCGCAGTTTCGAGAAGCAGTTTTACAGATGAACCAATCACCAATTAACCAATCACCTACTCATGCCAACCATCGCGCTTGAAATGGAACGCTTGCGAAACCCGTATTCCGGCCTGGGGCAATACTGCCTCCAATTGGGCTACGCTATAGCCGCTTTACCCGCCGAAGCCTTAGCGAAGGCAGGCGCTCAGGGTTTGGGTTTTGCATGCCTGGTTCCACAAGAGCGTATGGGTGAGTTTGGCAAAGAAATGACTTATAAAGCGGTGAAACCCTGGCACAAGATCATTGGGCCATCGTTCGGAGAATCGCTTTGGCACTGCATGCACCAGGATTCGGAATATATGCCAAGAAGTCGCAAGACGCCATTGGCTATTACCATACATGACCTGAATTTTCTGGACCGCCCGGATTATTCTGAAGCCAAAAAAAGTCGCCGTTTGGTGGCCATGCAGCAAAAAATCAACCGGGCGAAGGGCCTGGTTTATATCTCGGAATATGTGCGCCAATGGGTACACGAACATTTGAAAATACAGGCAGGAACAGTGGAAAGTGTGATTTACAATGGAGGAGCACTTGGGATTTGCGATTTGCGATTTGCGAATTCAGATTTACGATTGAAAAGTATGAGCCCCCAATCTGAAGTCGAAAGTCAAAAACCGGAAATCGGAAGTCGGAAGTCAAAAATCGGAAATCGGAAATCGGAAATCGGAAACCCCTTCCTCTTTTCAATTGGCATCCATCCGAAAAAGAATTACCACGTGCTCATGCCGATTTTGGCAGCACACAAGGAATACAAATGGATAATTGCAGGTCCAGATAGCAGGGGGTATCGAGCCAAAATTGAACAAGAAGCAGCAAGCTTAGGCGTGGCTGACAGGATAGAATTCTGCGGACCCGTGGGCGACGAAGCAAAACGGGAATACTATCAAAATTGTACGGCATTGCTTTTCCCTTCGCTTTCAGAAGGCTTTGGATTGCCGGTGGTGGAAGCCATGTCCTTGGGCAAGCCCGTGTTTCTTTCCAATCGCACAAGTCTCCCTGAGATTGGTGGCGACGAAGCCTATTATTTCAATGATTTTGAACCCCATACACTGACAAAAACCTTTGCCGCAGGCATAATAGATTTTGAAAATGACCCCATGAAACCTCAAAGAATGAAAGCCTGGGCCGCCCAGTTTACCTGGGAAAAAGCTGCGAAACAATACCTGGAATTCTATCAAAAACTATTGACGCTTGCCCATTAACCAAGCAACCACAAATCCACAAATCACCAAATACACAAATCACCAACAAAATGTCACTCGGCAACCGCATAGCAGCAGAACTTCGGGGCGATCGTACCATCTGGATGATCGTGGCCGTGCTGAGCTTGTTCAGCATTCTGGCAGTGTTCTCTTCGTCCGGCTGGGAGGCATGGCGTAGCCGTGGGGGCAATACCACGGGCATGATCATTGGGCACATTGTAAAGCTGGCTTTTGGGCTGTTTTTGGTTTATCTGTGCCATTTAATACACTATAGACGCTATCAACAATTTGCGCGGCCCATGCTTTTGTTGACGATACCCTTGCTGATTTTTACACTGTTTTTTGGCACCAACATCAATGACGCAAACCGTTGGATCAGTTTCGCGGGCATCAGTTTTCAGCCCTCGGAAATGGCAAAAATCGCCCTCATTATCTATGTGGCGCGGGCATTGACCATCAAGCAAGATTATATCAACAGCCTCAGACAGGCTTTTTTCCCGATCATCATTCCTGTAGTCTTGGTATGCGGTCTCATAGCGCCATCGAACCTCAGCACGGCCATGATCTTGTTTGCCACCTGTGTCTTGTTGATGTTCATGGGGCGCGTGAGCGGACAGTACATAATAATGATGATGGTGTTGGGGGCGATGGTTTTCGTCATTCTGGTAGGCATAGGCAAGGTCTATCCGGAGCTCGATTTGGTACGTGTTGACACTTGGGAAAGACGGGTGGAAATTTTCCTGCACGATGAAGACGGTGGCTTCCAAGTGCAACAGGCCAAAATTGCCATTGCCAAAGGCGGCATTTTCGGCAATGGTCCCGGCAATTCCATGATGCGCCACTACCTGCCTTATTGCAATGCCGACTTTATCTATGCGATCATCTGTGAAGAATATGGGCTGATAGGCGGTACAATCGTGCTTGCCCTTTATGTGCTGCTCTTTTTGCGCAACGTGCGGCTTGTCACCAATAGCCCAAAAGCCTTTGGTGCATTTCTAGCCATTGGTCTGAGCCTGATGTTGACGGTGCAGGCGCTCGCAAATATGGCCGTCAACCTACACCTCGTGCCAGCCACTGGTCTGACTTTGCCCTTGGTTTCGATGGGCGGCACCAGTGTAATGTTTAGTTGTATTTCGTTGGGGATGATTTTGAGTGTGTCGAAATATATCGAGGGTTTAGAGTAGATAGAACACCGATTTTACCGATAAAATCGGTGTTCTATCTCATCTTTCCTAACCTTAGTGAATGTCAAAATGAGCGATCAAAAACTGAAAATATTAGTAACCGGCGGCGGCACAGGAGGCCACGTTTTTCCGGCCATCGCCATTGCCGATGCCATCAAAAAAATGCGACCTGATACGGAATTCCTGTTCGTGGGCGCAATTGGCAAGATGGAAATGGAGCGTGTGCCACAAGCGGGATACGCTATTGAAGGACTGAATATCACCGGGTTTCAAAGGAGCATGAGTTTAAAAAACCTCGCGTTCCCGATCAAGCTCTTGAGAAGCCTCTGGAAGGCCCGGAGCATCGTGCGGAAGTTTCAACCGGATGTGGTGATTGGGACGGGGGGATATGCCAGCGGTCCGGTCATGCAGGCAGCTCAGCGCGCAGGCATCCCGACCCTGATTCAGGAGCAAAACTCCTACGCTGGCGTGACGAACAAGATTTTGGGCAAAAAGGCCGCGCGGATATGTGTTGCGTACGATCACATGGAGCAGTTTTTCCCTCAGGAAAAAATCGTGTTCACAGGGAATCCGGTACGCTCAGACATTTTAGACCTGCAAGGCAAACGCGAAGAAGGATTGAAACACTATGGGCTTGACCCGGAAAAGAAAACCATTGTGGTCATCGGTGGCAGTCTCGGAGCCAGGACATTGAACAATGCAATGCGGGATAATGTGGAGCTTTTTGAACAACAAGAGGCGATTCAAGTGATTTGGCAATGCGGCAAATTCTATGAGTACGAATATACGGCAATGGAAACGGCCAAATTGCCCAACGTTCAGTGCCTTGCTTTCATTGACCGGATGGATTTGTTGTACGCGGTGGCGGATGTGCTGATTTCGAGGGCAGGGGCTTTGACTATTAGCGAGTTGTGTTTGGTTGGTAAGCCGGCCATTCTTGTCCCCTCACCCAATGTAGCCGAAGACCATCAAACCAAAAACGCACTCGCACTCGTGGAAAAAGTTGCTGCCCGCCTCGTCCGGGACGGCGATGCAAAGGAGAAAATGCTGCAAGATGCGCTGCTGATTCTGGAAAATGAGGCGCTCGCGTTCAGTCTCAGCGAAAGTATCCGCCAGTTGGGAAGGCCAAACGCGGCAGAAGCAATTGCAAGGGAAGCCATTAAGTTGGTTGATAAAGGTTTATAAGGGTTTATACTTTTTATTATCAACCCTCATAAACCTTCATCAACTTTTATAAACATTAATAAGGAACATGAGAATCAAGATTTTAACCATTGCACTGGCATTCTTGGCCATCAATGCTTGCCAAAAAGTTAACGACAAGAACCCCGCCCTGCTCGGCAAATGGCAGGGTACAGAGTGGCTAATCATGGACAAGCCCAGCGGCATGGATGCAACCCAGGTAAGTTTTGAATTTAAAGAAGACGGCACATATTCAGCCCAATTCGGCAATCAAAAACAAAGCGGAACCTGGCGCACGGAGCACGACAAACTCTACACGACCGAAACTGGTAAACAGGAAATCATGGTAAAACTCTTGCCTCCAGAATCTTTGCCGAAGTCGCAAATCCAAAAGATGATAGCCGATGGCCAAACCGAAGCATTGCTCAACCAACTTGATCAAGGTAACGCGGACGTGATTTTGCTAAAAGCCCAGTACATGGAAGGGAAAAAACAGATTGACATGGGGCTGATTGAGTTCGCCGAATGGCAGCGCACTCTGGCGAGAATCAATTACGCGCTATTGGAAATGGCTGATTCTTCTTTGGGTGAAGGCAAGCTAAATACAAGCAGCACTACCGTCGGATTTGAAATGAATCGCGGCGGCCAAAAGGAAATTTTGAAACTGGTTAAAAAGTAAGGCGATGGAAAACCTTGACATCCGTTGGATACAACGCTTACAGAATTATCGCAAGGCACTTTCCAGCTTGAGAAAAGCAGTGGTTTTGAGTCAACAAAGAACATTGACGGATTTGGAGATTCAGGGACTGATTCAAGCTTTTGAGTTTACGCACGAGATGGCTTGGAACGTAATGAAAGACTACGCTGAATATCAAGGCGACAGCGCGGTCAAAGGTTCCAGAGATGCAACCCGCTCGGCTTTTAAAATGGAATTGATTATGGATGGAGAAGGTTGGATGGATATGCTCAAGAGCCGCAACTTAACTTCACATACCTACAACGAAGACGTGGCGGAAGAGATAGCCGAAGATATACTTGAACATTATTTCAATCTATTTGAGGCATTCGAACAAAAAATGGAACAATTGCGCACTGGTCAACAAGGGAATATATTCAATGAAAAAAAATGAGATTCGGATTGAACGAGACGGTCATTGAAAAGCTCAATTCCATCTTCCGCCAACATGCAGAAGTGGAAACGGTCTTCATTTATGGCTCCCGTGCAAAAGGCAACTTCAAGAACGGTTCTGACATTGACCTCACGATGATTGGCGAAGGACTAACCCGTTCAAAACGCTACAAAATCGAAGAGGAGATAGACGATCTATTGCTGCCCTACATGATTGATTTGTCCATTAAAAAGCAAATCGAAAATCCTGATTTGATTAATCACATCGAGAGAATAGGTCAGGTTTTTTATCAAAAAATATCCGAAAAATCAACTGAAAAAGCAATTCAAATGGAATTCAACGCCATCAAAAAAATCTACTTCATCGGCATCGGCGGCATCGGAATGTCGGCCCTGGCCCGCTACTTCCGCCTGCATGGCGCGGAGGTGCATGGCTACGACCGTACCGAAACCGAGCTCACCCGTGCGCTTGTAGCCGAAGGGATGCGCGTGCACTACGAAGATGACGTTAAGCAGATCCCGGAAGGCGTTGACCTCGTGGTCTGGACTCCCGCAGTTCCTAAAGACCATGCCGAACTGAACTGGTTTGTCGAACGGAATTACCCTTTAAAAAAACGCGCAGAAGTGCTTGGTATCATCAGCCGCGCCAAAAAATGCGTGGCCATCGCGGGCACTCATGGCAAAACCACCACCTCAACCATGGCGGCCCATTTGCTCCGCGCTTCTGGCGTAGATGCAACGGCTTTCGTGGGCGGTATTTCTGGAAACCTCGGGTCCAACTTTGTAGAAGGCAAAAGTGACTGGGTAGTAGTGGAGGCCGACGAGTACGACCGTTCGTTCCTGCACCTTAGCCCGGATGTGGCGGTTTTGAATTCGCTCGACGCCGATCACCTCGATATATACGGTACGCCCGAAGCGGTGGTGGAAGCCTATAAACAGTTCGCACGCCAGATCAAACCGGGTGGCAAATTGATCTACAAACACGGATTGCCGCTCGAAGATGTGGCTGCTGAATTGCTGGCATCGGGTCGTTTCGTGTTCACTTTCGGCATTGATGAAGGGTATTACGAAGCATACAATGTGCATGTGGTAGATGGACAAACGGCCTTTGGCCTGAAATCAACCATCTTCGATTGGAGCGATTTGCGCTTGAATTATCCAGGCAATCACAATGTGTTGAACGCCACGGCAGCCATCGCGGCTACGCTTGCGGCGGGCGGTTTTTCAACGGAGTTGCGGGCTGCACTGGCCGATTTTAAAGGGGTTAAACGTCGCTTTGAAACCATAGTAAAAACGGAAAAAGCGGTGTATGTGGACGATTATGCCCACCACCCCGCGGAACTCGAAGCTACCATCCAGGCCGCCCGTTCGCTGTACCCTGGCAAGCGACTCACGGGGGTATTCCAGCCGCACCTGTTCACCCGCACCCGCGATTTCGCCGACGCGTTTGCAACAGCGCTGGACAAACTGGACGAATGCCTGCTGCTGCCGATTTACCCGGCCAGAGAATTGCCGATTCCGGGAGTGACGTCGGAAATGCTGTTGGATAAAATAGCCTTGAAAAACAAGCACTTAGTTCAAAAAATCGAGCTGCTAAACGAAATAAAAACCCGTCGCCCCGAAGTCTTACTGACCATGGGCGCGGGTGATATTGACACATTCGTGGAACCGATAAAAAAGTTAATGATGAATGATTAATCATTCATCATTCATCATTCATCATTCATCATTCATCATTAAAAAATGCTGCCTCGTATCCGCTACGACCGCCTCGCTTGGCTGATGTTCCTTTTCATCGTCGGGATGATCTGGTACATGGCCCGCAACCGCAAGGCCAACACCTTCGCCGAGGGGCTACAAGTGAATGTAGTGGCCTTGCCGAGTGGCGACAAACTGATCAGCGAGCGCGATGTGCGACAAGCACTGCTGGCGGCATTTGGAAGCGATCTTGAAAACTCAGAACTCGCCAACCTCCAAGTGGAGCGTATGGAGCGCGTATTGGAAGCTGACCCGTTTGTGAAAAACGCTGATGTGTACATTGACCAAAACAATCAACTCCACATCAAAATTGACCAGCGCGAACCTGTGGTTCGTGTGCTCGACAACAACGGAAACAACTATTACCTCGACGCGGCAGGCAAAAAGATGCCCCCGTCCAAAAACTTCGCAGCACGTGTAATCGTGGCAACGGGCAATGTATCGCCTTACACCCCGGAATTCCGTGAAAAGCGAAAAAGTACGCTGAAAGACCTGTTCAACATCACACAAACCCTGCTGACCGACGAGTTTTTAAAATCGTTCATCCAGCAGATACATGTGAATAACAGGGGAGAATTCATCCTGGTCCCTCTTGTCGGCGACCAGAAAATAGAACTCGGTTCCGCAAGGAAATTGGATGACAAACTGAACCGCTTGAAGATTTTTTACCAGCAGGGAATGCCGTATGAAGGTTGGCGGAAGTACGAGCGGATTTATTTGAATTACAGCGGACAAGTGGTTTGCAAGCGCTGAAGGCTGGTTGATAAGGTTTATGAGGTTTATGAGGTTTATGAGGTTGATGAGGTTGATGAGGTTTATGGGGTTTATGAGGTTGATAAGGTTTATGAGGTTTATGAGGTTTATGAGGTTGATAAGGTTGATAAGGTTTATGAGGTTTATGAGGTTTATGAGGTTTATGAGGTTTATGGGGTTTATGAGGTTTATGAGGTTGATGAGGTTGATGGGGTTGATGAGGTTGATGAGGTTGATGAGGTTTATGAGGTTTATGAGGTTGATAAGGTTGATGAGGTTGATGAGGTTTATGAGGTTTATGAGGTTTATGGGGTTTATGAGGGGGAGTTTTCATAAATCTGTGTCAACTGCTGGTTACACCCCCTACCCCTAAAGGGGAGCAAATTCGAATAGGTGGATAATTGTTTGTTATTCACTGAGTTATGCACTCGACGGAATAAACTCTCCTTTAGGGGTAGGGGGTGTAACCAGCAGTTGACACAGTTTTATGAACTCTCCCTAATGTGACTTACACCCGTGGTTAATCAATTATCAACCTTATAAACCTCATCAACCTCATCAACCTCATCAACCTCATCAACCTCATCAACCTCATCAACCTCATCAACCTCATCAACCTCATAAATATTAAACAAAAAACTTCAAATTATGCAGTACACCTACGCTTTCGAAAAAATGAGTGTCTGGCAACAGGCTCGTCAGGTGACTAAATTGATTTATCTGAAAACAAAAAGTTTTCCTAAAGAGGAGTTGTTCGGTGTGACCAGCCAAATAAGAAGGGCAAGTATTTCCATCTGCTGCAACTTGGCCGAGGGGAGTGCCAGAATCGGGGCAAAAGATCAAAACCGTTTCTATGAGATTGCATTTAGTAGTGCCATTGAGGTTGTCAACTTGCTGATTCTTTGTATTGATTTTGAGTATTTGATAGAATCGGAATATACAGTCCTCCGTACTGAAATGGAACGTTTGACGTACAGTATTAACAAATTGAGCGGCAAAAAGCCAGGAGGGAGTTTATGAGGTTTATAATGGATACGCCACAGGTGTATGTCACATTATCAACCTCATCAACCTCATAAACCCCATCAACCCCATCAACCTCATAAACCTCATAAACCCCATCAACCTCATAAACCTCATAAACCCCATAAACCTCATAAACCTCATAAACCTCATCAACCTCATCAACCCCATCAACCCCATCAACCTCATAAACCTCATAAACCCCATCAACCTCATAAACCTCATAAACCCCATAAACCTCATAAACCTCATAAACCTCATAAACCTCATCAACCTCATAAACCTCATCAACCTCATAAACCCCATCAACCTCATAAACCCCATAAACCTCATAAACCCCATAAACCTCATAAACCTCATCAACCTCATCAACCTCATCAACCCCATCAACCTCATAAACCTCATAAACCCCATCAACCTCATAAACCTCATCAACCTCATCAACCTCATAAACCTCATAAACCTCATCAACCCCATCAACCCCATCAACCTAATAAACAAAAAATTTGACACAAAATATTTTAAAATAAAATACCTTTGACGCGGGAAAGAGTTTCGACCGCCGAGTGGGTATTGCGAACAAAAATAACACCGAAGCTCAATTCACTTAAATTCAACACATTATGACGGAGTTTATCCCACAACCCCACGATGTGGTCGTTGCCTTGGACATAGGCACGACAAAAGTCTGCTGCCTCGCCGGGCGAAAAAATTTGCACGGCAAACTCGAAATCGTCGGAATCGGCAAGGTCGAAAGCGCGGGTGTACTGCGCGGCGTGGTCTCCAACATCGAAAAAACCGTTGGCGCCATCCGCGAAGCCGTGGAAATCTGCGAGCGCAATGCCCGCATGAAGTTCCGCACGGTACACGTCGGCATTGCCGGACAGCACATCAAAAGCCTGCAACATCGTGGCATCCTGACCCGCGAAAGCGATCACACCGAGATCGCCAACCGCGACATTGACCGCCTCGTGAACGACATGTTCAAACTCGTGCTGCCACCCGGCGACAAGATCATTCACGTCTTCCCACAAGAGTTCACCGTGGACTCTGAGCAGGGCATCACCGACCCGGTCGGGATGTGCGGCGTACGTTTGGAAGCAAACTTCCACATCATCACGGGGCAGATTACTGCCGTCAACAACATCACTCGCTGCATCGAAAAGGCCGGACTTAAAATAGCCGACCTTACGCTCGAGCCTATTGCCAGTGCCGACGCGACCCTCAGCGATGAGGAAAAGCAAGCCGGCGTAGCACTCGTTGACATCGGCGGCGGCACCACCGACATCACGGTTTTCCACGAAGGAATCATCCGGCACACCGCTGTTATTCCATTCGGGGGCAATGTCATCACAGCCGACATCAAAGAAGGTTGTACGGTGATGTCGCCGCAAGCGGAAAAACTCAAAGTGAAATTCGGCTCTGCCCTCACCAACGAGGTGTTCGACAACCGTATCATAACGATCCCCGGCCTGAAAGGCCGGGATCACAAGGAAATCAGTGAGAAAAATCTCGCCCGAATCATCCAGGCTCGGATGGAGGAAGTGCTCGACTACGTGCTGTGGGAAATCCGCCGCAGCGGCTACGAGCGCAAACTCATCGGCGGTGTCGTGCTTACTGGTGGCGGTTCGCTTTTGGCGAATACCGACAAACTCACAGAACTCCATACCGGTATGTCTTGTCGTATTGGGGTGCCGGTCGAGCACCTGGCGCATGGTTACCATGAGTCGGTCAGCAGCCCGATTTTTAGCACGGCCATTGGTTTGCTGCTCCGGGGTTTGCAAGACATTGACCCCTCGAAAGCCAACGATGAAGCGTCAAAAGCGACTATTTCGGACGAAAACCGCGAACCTTCCAACGTGTCAGAAGAAAAAGGCGCAACCTGGTTCGACAATGTTTTCAAAAAGACCAAGGAATGGTTCGAAGCCGAGCCGGATATGGACTTTAATAAAAAGTGATGTGGTCTGACGACTTAAAGTCGTCTGACCACTAAGCAGAGGAATCTGCACCTTATGATTCGTCAGACGACTTTTAGTCGTCAGACGAAATTTGATAACTCACTAAATTTCAAGATTATGTTGTTCGACCTTCCGAAGGATGAACCTTCAATCATAAAAATAATTGGTGTCGGCGGCGGCGGCTCGAACGCCGTAACCCACATGTACAAGCAAGGCATCGTCGGCGTGGATTACGCCATCTGCAACACCGACGCACAAGCCATGAACCTCAGCCCTGTGCCCACGAAAATCTCCTTGGGCCAAATCCTCACCGAAGGGCGCGGTGCCGGCAGCAAGCCCTCCGTGGGCAAACAAGCCTGCATCGAAAGCATCGAGGAAATCAAGCGGTTCCTCGAAGACGGCACCAAAATGGTGTTCATCACCGCAGGTATGGGCGGCGGCACCGGCACCGGAGCTGCACCGATCATCGCCAAAGCTTCCCAAGAATTGGGCATTCTCACGGTTGGCATCGTCACGTTGCCCTTCACCTTTGAGGGCAAAATCCGGGTCGGCAACGGCATGGAAGGCCTGGAAGATTTGCGCAAAAACGTGGATTGCCTTGTAATTATCAGCAATGATAAACTGCGCGATATCTACGGCAACCTGACCATTTCAGCCGCCTTCTGCGAGGCCGACAATATCCTCTGCACGGCTGCCAAAGGCATTGCTGAAATCATCACCGTGCCGGGCTATGTCAACGTAGACTTTGAGGACGTGAACACCACCATGCGCGGCTCCGGGGTTGCCATCATGGGCACCGCTTGCATCGAAGGGGAAAACCGCGCTTTCCGTGCCGCCGACGAAGCTTTGCGCTCGCCACTGCTCGAAGACAACGATATCTTCGGTGCTAAAAATATCCTGGTCAACATCACCTCTGGTGCGAAAGAGGCTACGATGGACGAGATTTTTGAGATCACGCAGTATGTGCAGGAGAAAGCGGGCGAAAACGCAAACCTCATCTGGGGTAACTGTTTCGATGAACGTTTGGGTGAAAAGATCGCCGTAACGGTCATTGCTACAGGCTTCGAGGTGAGCGAACGCCACAACCCTGCCCAAGCAGGCCAAAAATCAGCACAGTCCAACGAACGTCAGGTGGTGCATCTTGACGAGGAGAGCGTGGGAAAAAAGAACCAGCCTTCTCTCTTTACGATTACGTCCGATGAGCCATACACCCCGGTGGATGAGAAGGCAGCCAGCGTACTCGAATTCGAGTTCGACAATATCCGGGAGACCGTGGACAAAATTCGTCGCACCACCCCGGTGAGCAACGACCCTTACCTCCGGGAGGAGGAAGAGGAGCTTTCTCCAGAGGAGCGTCGCCGCAGGATTGAGGAAGCCCAGCGCCGTCGCCAGGAAGCGCTCGCGCGGCCCATCAATGTGGTGAAACTCTCTTCGCCGCAGACCATTATTGACCTGGAAAGCCAGCCTGCCTACCTCCGTCGCAGCGTCAATCTCGACGATGTGCCAGATTCAGAAAAGCCTGAAATGTCCAACTGGACGATCTCACTTGAAGAAGAAGGGGAAATCAAAGTAGGCGGCAACTCGTATTTGCACGACAACGTGGACTAAAATAATTATGAATTATGAATTATGAATTATGAATTATGAATGATGAATGATGAATGATGAATGATGAATGATGAATGATGAATGATGAATGATGAATTTTGTCACGCTCGGCGATTCATCATTTATCATTCATAATTCATCATTAGAAAAAGAATATTTCTGCTAAGTTCAGCGGCCTCGGTGTGTGGGACACCGGGCCGCTTTTTTTTGTCTTCAAAAAACATTTCATTCCCGCTTCATTTAAAAACATGTATTCTTGTCGGGATAACTTATTGCCTCTTATCCGCCAGATACCCCGTGACCCACACGTTGCGTTTTTTACTCGCTACAAGCCTGAATGTGATCGCCGTGCTGACGCTCGAAGCGCAGAACCCGTTTAGGAGCCCTACCAATCTGGGCAAAGAAGTCGGTATCCTTGGCCCTTCTTGCCTTGCTGATGATTATTCCGGTGATATTGACCCCCTATTCCGGGGCATATTGACCCCACCCTCTACCGGGGTATATTGACCCCCTCATTCCGGGGCATATTGACCCCCTATTAGGATGAGAGATTTGAAGGGTTAAAACTACTTTATTTTCGGAGAAGATTTTTTACGGAGTGATTCACCTTTCAGATCAAACCGATGCGCATTGTTTAGAAGTCTGTCGAGGATTGCATCGGCGAGTGTGGGTTCGGCGATGTAATCATACCAGGCAGCGACTGGGAGTTGCGAAGCGATCACCACTGATTTGATTGCATAGCGGTCCTCCAGGATTTGAAGTAGTGCCAACCGGGTATTTTGATCCATTGGTGCTAGCCCGAAGTCGTCCAAGATGAGCAAGTGGATTTTTTCCAGATGGTTAAGTAATTTGGTGAAGGATCCATCAAGTTTTGACAGCATGATTTTGTCTATGAACCGGTTCATATTGAAGTAAAGGGTTCGGTATCCCATGATACAAGCCTGGTTTCCGATTGCACAGGCGAGGTAACTTTTTCCGCTTCCGGTTGATCCACAGATTAGGATGTTTTCAGCCCGGTCGATCCAGGAGCAATCAATCAGGGGTATTATTTGATCTTTAGACAGGTTGCGGGCAGCGGTGTAGGATAGTTGTTCGATCAAAGCGGGATATCGGAGTTTGCTTAAGCGGATGTAGAGCTGGATTTTGGCATGCGTCCGGGATTGATGTTCGGCATCAGTCAGAGAGGCAACCATTGAATGGGCATCAGGATGCTGGTGAGTGGGCAGTTGGAGGATTGACTCGTAATGTCTGGCCATTCCGCTGAGGTGAAGGGTGTGAAGTTGATCGAGTGTTGCTTGTGTATTCATGATGTAGAAGATTTGCAGGTGAATAATATGGGTTATTGATAGGTGTCGGCCCCACGAACATTTTCGTGCGGCGCGATGTGGGTTGTTTCATCACGGGACAGGGTCGGTGCCCGATCCAGATTTTTTTGGAGGATACTTTGGATGACCGAGTAATTGACGGTTGAAGCAGCAGCGGCACGCCGGCAGGCGGCTTCCATGCGATCGTCGCCGTATCGTTTGGCGAGGTTGAGCAGGCCCAGACAGGAGTTATAGGTTTGTTCATAGAAGACTTTGGCTGTCAGCACTCTGTGGAAGACAGCCCGGGTATGGCTGCCGATTTTGTCCGCTTTTTCCAAAAAATAGTCAGCGTTCCAGGCTTGCCGGGCGATCATGTGTTGATGGTTGGCTGGAAGATGAGTCGCCAGTGTGGTATACCCGTGGGCATTTTTGTTGCGGCGATGGACAGCCACCCGGGTAAGGTTGTCGTACATTTCAACGGTATCTTCGGAATAGACTATTTTGAGCCTTTTGCCGATGAGCTGGAATGGAACGCTGTATTGGCGCCGGTCTTGGCCTAGGATGACGTGACAATTCTTTTGAACTTTACCCCACGTCAGGTGCTGTAAAGTGTAATTTGTTGGAGGTAACGGTATCAGAAGCGCCTTTTCTTCTTTCTCAAAAATATCGCGGCGACTGTGGCTTTTGCCCTGAAAATTCAGCGAGTTATGCCAATCTATTTGTTTGCGGACGGCCGCATTTAGTTCAGACAAGGAGTGAAAGGTGTGGTTGCGCAGGGGCGCATAAATACGCAGATAGGTTTTATAGACGGCATTCTCCACACTGGCTTTGTCTCGTGGGTGAACTGGCCTGGCAGCCATGATGGTGGTATTATAATGCTCTGCCAGACTCTGAAGTGCTTGGGTGATCGTGGGCTCATAACGATTGGGCTTCACAATGGCGGGCTTGAGGTTGTCAAACTTGACGCTAAATGGAACACCGCCGAAGTATTCAAAACCACGGCCGAGACTTGGCAGCAAATGTTCCTGCCGTTGAGATGGGAGCGCTTCGACATACGTCATAGAACTGAATGGGAAGGTCAAAATAAGCATATCGCACCGGTGTTCTTCTCCGGTTTGAAGATCAACCCAACTCATTTTATCTCCCGCAAAATCCGCCATTAGTTGCTCGGCAGGGCGATGCGTCAAGTGCATAACCGCCTTGGAACGTTCTAAATACGCGCTTAAATGATAGCAGAATTGAGAATACCCATATCCTTGGGGCATCTCCTTACAGTATTCTTGCCATAAGATTTGTTTGGTGACCCCCACGCCTTTTAACTCCACAGTGAAGTAATCCAGCCGCTTATCAAAATCAGATCGACGTGGATCCAAGCTGCTTTGTGGTAAGGGATCACCTTGCAAAATCCGAGACAGCGTGTCATCATCAAGCGCTATTAAATCGCTCAAAGGAACGCCTGTTGCCAAAGCCTTTCGCAAGTAATCGCGTACTGTATTACGAGCGATATTGCTTAGCCGGGCAATTCTTTTAGTGGGAAAGCCCCGCTAACTTGAAATCGAGAATTTGTCGAATCTGATGCATTGATTTGCTAACTGCTGCCATGTGTGTATTCTTTTAGAAAACAGAACATAACAGGATTTGCATCAAATCTCCGTTCCTAAATAAGTGGTCAACTTGGTCCGGAATGATCCGAAGTTGAGCCGAATTCCAGAGGGGTCAGTTTGGCCCGGTACAAGGGGGCAGTTTGATCCGGTACGCAGGGGGTCAATATCATCCGGTACGGAGGGGTCAACTT
>Ga0163151_10001598_pt1 | contig 37527 bp, 43 predicted proteins | sample OliLakLV19MP5IB2_FD_145596 | JGI IMG/M metagenome (GOLD analysis project Ga0163151, IMG submission 145596) | Freshwater microbial mat bacterial communities from Lake Vanda, McMurdo Dry Valleys, Antarctica - Oligotrophic Lake LV.19.MP5.IB-2 | ecosystem: Environmental > Aquatic > Freshwater >... | reverse complement strand
TTGAAGTAACTTTAAATTTACTTGCACCACCAATCTGGAAGTCTAAGAAGTTACCCGCAAAGGCGGCAGGGTTCATTCCGAGGTAAGTTCCGCTGCCTGATCCGCCAACGAGTGCCGTGTTACTAAAATTAACTTGAGCCCGTGTAGCACTAGCAATAGGGGCTGTCCCAATTGATAAAGTGTCTAAAGGAGCGATGGTGCCGAAACCGAAGTTTCCGGTACCCGCTTCGCTGACAAGTGCGTACTTGTTAGTAATGGTGCCAGTTCCAGTGGGTGCAGCAATGTAGTGACCGTAGTAATTTGTCATCGCGCTGCCGCCATTATAGACTAAGCCGCTGTTGATACCCTTCAGATCAGATGTCGCCGTTACAGTCGGAGAAATATCTAATTTGCCTCCAGGAGCTATCGTCCCAATCCCAACATTCCCGTTTCCTAAGATTGTCATTTTGGTTGTAGGGGCATTATCTGTAGTATTTGTTGCTCCCTGCGCGGTGGCGGTTTGAAATTGTATGCTCGATGAGCCAGTACCCGTCGCGATACCCGAAGACATAAGGAGATTTCCGCCGCTCTTGTCAGTTGCGCCAGTAGTTGCACCACCGGCGGTGAGTGAAATGTCATTTCCAGCGGTGTTCGCAGTTGAATGTCTATCTACGAGGATTGCTCTAGTTGAATTTCCGCCAAACATGAGATCTGTCGTAGGCGCTGAAGACATTCCAATACCTACGCGACCTGCTGTGTACACACTTCCTGAGCCAAAGTTCTGGGTTGAAGCAGAACTGAGCCTCGCGTAGCGAAGATCGTTTTCGGTGTTGTGATGATGTCTTGCCAACGCAATGTCGCCACCGTTGACGAGATTTAGGATATTTACTTGAGTTAAGTTATTGGGAGTGTCGATGTTGACAAAGCCAGTGGGACCAATTCCCTGTAGGGTTTCAGCGACGAGAGCTTGTGGCACACTGTTAACTGGAAAATCAAGTGCAATGACTTCAGGAACACCTGTACTTAGAGGCGTAATCGTAACTCTTAGTTTTCTTTGCTCACCTGAAGCTGGAGTATAAGTGCCTGCCGCACAAAGACCCACTGGAACTGAAACGGTAGATTTATTTTGAAATATTTGAGCCATCGTAAGAAGTGAGTCGGTTGATCCACCAGCAGTTCTTTGGGCATTGCCCACAGGTGAGCCGACGTTTAGCGCAAACACCCCTTTACTGGTAACAAGATTTTGGGCAAGCTGGGCTTCTTGATAAAGAATGCAGGTGCCTGCGTTATTTAAAATTTCAAACTTAAAATCTACAGTGTCTAGCAGTGGTGTCGTACCATCACTTTGATAAACTCTACCCTCGTAAGTGAAACTCTGAGGTGACTCTTCAAGAGCAAAGGAGGATTGGGAAACGAAAACGAGTCCCAAAACCATGAGACGAAGTAGTAATTCGAGTTTTGAAAAAACGTACATAATCACCTCTACCTAATGTTATTTATCGGCAGCCTAGCCAAAAGACTTTAGGCTATAAGTCGGGGGCGGTAATTGCTTAGAGGTATTGAGGACTTAAGAGCACCCTAATTGTTTAATTGTCGTCGTTTCTGACCCTTGAAAAGCCAGTCCTGATCTGCTTTGAAGTTGAGGTTGTACCCACAACAGAAGACTCCCATTTCCCAATACGAGATCGCACTTTTATCGTGGTCCCTTGCGGAATTCCCCCGTCGCCGCCTGACGAAATCGCAAATCCTGGAACTCCAGCTAAAGGTGTTGGAGTCGGGGTGGGGGGCGCATTATTCACCGGATTCTTATTTGCAGGGTCTCGATTTGCGACCAGTTTTTCAAGGCTCTCTTTACTACATGCAGAGGTCAAAACCGCGACAAGCACTGCCGCCGCCCCAAGAAAAGTGCTTAATCTAAAGTTATAAATCTTCATGTTTAGGTTTTCGGATTAACTAGACCGGGACTTTAGTTAAAAAGATGGTGGTAAAATTACGTTGCATTTTTACCACCATCTTATATTATATTAAAATATGATAGAGCGCACACTTCAAAGCCCACTCGTGAATTCATTGAAAACCAAATCCATACTACTATTAGGCCCTAGACAAACCGGTAAATCAACGCTGATAAAATCTCTAAATCCCGACGTTTCATTTAATTTAGCCCACGAAAAGACCTTCCTGGAGTTTATGAGAGAGCCTTCATATCTTGAGAATGTCTTGGCGGAACTCCCAAAGAAAAAGAAAACTCTAATTTTCATTGATGAAATCCAAAAGATCCCTCGATTAATGAACACCCTTCAAGTGTTGATCGATGAAAATAAAGAAGACTATCGATTCATTCTCACAGGTTCAAGTGCAAGAAAACTAAAGAGGAATAAAACAAATATGTTACCCGGCAGGCTTCATACTTACGAGCTAGGTTCTTTAACCTCTAAGGAGTTGGAGTATTCGCTAGATACGAACAAGGTTTTAAGTTTAGGCAGCTTGCCCGAAATATATTTAGAACAAGATCTTAAGTCAGCAAAGAAGCTATTAAAATCATATGCCACTACCTATCTTCATGAAGAAATCAAAGCAGAAGCTTTGACGAAAAACTTGGAATCATTCACACGGTTTCTTTTTAAAATGGCCGCTGAATCTTCAAAATTTCTTGATCTATCAAAAATATCAAGAGTAAGTGCAGTTCCACGACAAACGACGCAGAGATTTTTTGAGATCATGGAAGATACTCTCATCATAAAACGCTGTGACGCCTTTGCTAAAAGCGATAAACGAAGACTCACGCAACACCCACGGTTTTTCTTTTTTGATACGGGTGTTGTCAATGCAATGCTAAATAACTTTATGCCATCGGCAGATCGCATGGGTTTTTTATTTGAAACATTGGTGTTCAACCAGCTCTCAACTTCACTAGCCTATACAGACGAAGATTACCGCATCTCCTCATACCGAACTGAAGCTGGCACTGAAATCGACTTTATTCTAGAACTTGGGGAAAGACTTATAGCCATCGAAGTAAAGGTCGGCGGTTACAGCGATAAGGATTTGCGAGGATTTGAAAGTTTTCAAAGTTTCGTTGGGAAAAAAGAAATAGAAAAAATCGTCCTTGTTCCAGACAAACAAAGAAGTCAAAAAACCGGGGACATTCGCTTTTTAAGCTGGCAGGATTTTTTGAAAGAAAATGATTGGTAATCTTTTAATAAAAAATATACTTTAAAGTTCCAAACAGTAACCCTTGAGCTTCTCTATAAGGAAGACTTTGGTCAGGTGAAACTGAGGAGCTTCTAGCTTCAAAATAGTTGATCCTATACCCAATACCAAAGAGCCACTGAGGAATGGCCTCATATTGAAGCCCACCCATGAACCTAATCGACATCAAATTACCAGTTGTTCCGTAAGAAAGCTCTCCGCCAGTCTGCCACCGTTTTGAAAAAATAAAATCGGTAGATACTCCCGCCTCCGGAATCGTTGCGCGCTCGATGAAATATTTTTGATTTTGCGTGTTTTGATATTGATTGGCCCCAACAAAGAGCGAAACCCTCGAGGCTTGAATAAATCTGAGCATAGGAAATCCCTTAAAGAGCCAATTATAATGCCCTCGAAAATCGAAGCTCATAGGATTAGTATTTTGCGCCTGTGCATTGTAGTTCATCGCCTTAGTTAAAAAACCAAACTCAAACCCCATATGTTCAAAATTTTTGGGCCAGTATTTTCCCCTTAGTCCTGTGGCCATAAATTCTGGAATATCTTGTCCGTTTTGGGCCTGAACCCCTGACACCATCGCCATACTTATTCCTTGAAGTTCAAGCGTTGATCTTCTTAGTTTTTCAAGCAGACTCAAATCTTCTTTGATAACCGGCACGCGTACAACAATCTTTGTCTCTCGTTTTGGCTCTTCAGCAATAGCTTTTTCACTTTGTTGAACTTTAGCAGGTTTACGAACAACTTTTTTATTATGAGGTTTCACAAGCTTTGGCGGTTCTGAAGCAACCACTTCTTCAGGCAAAGTGATTTCTTCTTCTACAAATATCTCAAGTGGAGGATTTTCTTTAAACTTATCAACACTGTTATTGATTCCAGCATATTGGGTAGGTTTAAATCGCTGAACAATTTTAGGGGGATTTGGACCACTCACAATTTGGGCATTTCCTCTGACTAAGACCAAGTTAAATTCTCCGGCACTTTCTTTACCTGCGGGTTCAAGAACAATGAGCGTGTCAGGTTCAACGTCAATCAGAGTTCCATCTTTAAGTTCGATCCGAGTTCTTGAATCAGCCAGAGTTAAAATTGAATCGTAAAACTGAAGCGGTTTGTCGTCTTTTCCATCAAGCCAAAAAAGGCTCTCTTTTTCTCTCACCTGAACAGAGTTTCTGGTTTGAATGAGTCGCCCAATTCCGCCCTGAATCTCAGAGGCATCATTTCTCCAAAATGCCTTTGCTGTACCCATATCTAAAAGAAGATAATAGATAAGTGCGGCAATTATTAAAGTAAGTGGGAAAAATCCTTTAGGCAGATTCATTGATTTTTCAACCTGCCTTTTTCGCTTTGTCATCAAGAGTCTCTTTTGGAACTAGCTCGATTGCGCCTAGTATGCGAACTGCATAGTTCGGATCAGTCTCGGCGACTCCGACAGCGTTTCTAGAGGTCTGCTTTATCTTATAAAGAGCTTCATCAGCGGCTTTGATAAGATCTTCTTCGCTACCTGCATGAAGGGGGAAAATACTGATCCCGAAGGAACAAGTGACTTTTCCAAGCGGCTGCTTGTCGCCATTTGGAAACTGAGTGCCTTCAACGGCAGCGCGAATTTTTTCAGCCACAATTCTTGTTCCGCTTAAACTAGCCTCGGGTAAAATGATACAAAATTCTTCCCCTCCGACTCTTGCAAGAATGTCAGATTTTCTTACGTTAAGATTCAAGATCTTTGTAAAACTCTTAAGTAAAATGTCACCCCCTGGGTGACCATTTGTATCGTTGTACTTTTTGAAATGGTCAATATCTAGGTAAATGAGCCCAAGTTCTTTTTCTGTTCTTTGGTGCCGCGCAATTTCATTTTTCAGACACTCAGTAAAGAATCTTCTATTATATGCACCGGTCAGAGGATCTTTAGTGGCAAGTTCTTGAAGTTCGCGAGTTCGCTCTTTTACTTTTTCCTCTAAACCTCTATTTGTTTCTTCAAGTTCAAATCTTGATTTCTTTAAGTCATGAGTCATCTTATTAAAGGCGCGGCCCAAAATATTCATCTCGTCATGAGTTTTAATATCAACGACTGTGTCCAAATCGCCTTCGGCCACTTTATAAGTTGCAGACACCAAATCCCTCACAGGATTTGTTATAGAGGCCGAAAATATTTGAGCTATGATGATGATAGATAAAATAATGATGAGGCCAAAAACCATGGATCTTTTTAAAAGAACAAAGACAGCTTCAAAAGCAGCTTCTGATTCAATGCTTGAAAATACTCCTAAATTTGCAAAACTAGTTCTCGCAAAAGCGCCTAAGAATTCGGTGTCGTGGTAAACGTATTTTTTAACCGTCAGGGGGGATGTCGGATTTTGAATGAAGTCTGCGACAATGGGAATGCTTTTGTAGTTGTAATTGTGTACAAGAAAAGTTGAATCGGGATGGATGAGTAACTTACCCTCTCCATCCAATACATAAATGTCAGAAGTTTGCGCGGAATTAATCGCCTTCAAAAAAGCTGAGGTTTTCAAAAACCCTACCGCAACAAGAGTCCTTACCCGTCTCATTTCTGTTTTTGTTTCTCTAGCTCGAGTCACTTCATCAAAGCTAATCTTGATTGCCATTCCAATCAGCGGTGGTGCTTTTTCTAAAGAGGCATTCCAAAGTGCAGGGGTGTTTTGGTCTTTTAATTTTTCAAAAGGAATAGGCTTTTTCTGAATTAATGTTGTGGTCCAAAAAGCTTGCGTAACTTCATAGGTCTGACTGAACTTTTCCTGTGCCACTGAACTTAAAAGGCGCGGCGTGGAACCGAAAGCATCGTCTAATTCAAATACCAAAATGCTTGCAATGAGTGGGTCATTCTCCAGAGCTTGAGCCAGAATCTGGTGCTGGGCTTTGCTGTTACTTGATACTTCGGTGAGTGCAAAATTTCGTAAGTTGTAAACGGCACTTGGCAAAGCAACGTCAAGTTCTGAGGCGATAGTGGTTACAGCACTTTTATTGAGATCAAATGCAAAACTGATTTTATCTTTTAGAAAAGTTTGGGAAGCTAAATACAAATAAATACCCATGCTTCCCACAAGAAGACAAATCAATAAAATGAGAATTTTGGAACCAATCGTGGTTATCTTCAGCACTAACGAATCCTTTCGTTCTATCCTTCATTTCGGATTTTTTGTCGAAAAAATAGACGCGACTAAAGACCGTAAATGGAAAACTGTAAATGGGAATCGTCAGTTGAGCCGTTGCCGCACGTTCTAGACTAAAACCTTGTTACCTTTTCTTAGAAAAACTCATTTTTTGATAATCATAAGTTTTCCCCAAGTGCTGGTATTTGATTCTGCCAACAACTTGTACTGAGCTATCTGAACTTTTCTGATGATCTTCGGTAACTGTCCTGTAGCTGATGCAATGATAGATAGTGCGACAGCGATTTCTATAATTTTTCCGATTCCAAACATTTTAGAACCTTCTTTCTCGCCACATGGGCGTTTAAATTTGAGTAAAGAGAAAAGGGCCTTAGCGGCCCAATCCCCATCGAATTGCGAGGGCCTGAATAACAGCTACTCGCAGATGCGTTTCCATTGAAAACGCGCGATCAAACGGATCGGACTTTGCCGGAGCTTGATCCGTCCACAGAGCCTTTGCCCATAAGAGAGCTGCGCGATGGCCGCTTCCAAAATCTTGACTAAAGATTTTGTTCCAGTTGATCTCACGTCGTTGAAAATCAACGCAGGGAAGAGCTTTGTTCTTCATCTCGGCGTCTGCCTCAAGAATTGTAAGCACTGCCCGTAGCTCGCTCGGAAAAGGCGTTTGTGCCTGTTGAGCGATTGTATTTTGAATTTGATTTACCATTTTAATGGTCCTTTCTGTTTAGGGGGCCTTCCGTTATTGGTTGCCCTTCGCAAAGCACACGGGCAACCATGAGGAAGGTAGAGAAGCGAAGTCGATTTGGCCCGGCGAACACCCTTCGGGGGACACAGGACATGACAAACTTGTTTGGCGTGGCCCGTGTGTGAGTCGGAAAAAGCCAAATCCTTGAGCGCATCGAACCCGGGAAGGAAAGGAACCAAAAAGTTAATCATTTCGATAGTAAATATCGCTGCCATAATCACTTTGTTCTCCTTTCGAGCTCCTTGGGATCAGTGGGCAAATTCCGTCGACAGACTTCCGAGATGACAGAGTGGTCCCAGGTCTTGCCACTTCGAGTTTTAATTTCAAGGTCATTGAGGTTGCAAGCAATGGAACTAAAACTCATGCCTGAGTGCCTTAGATTTAGGATTCGGCGGACCACTTGAATCTCCGTCGGGTGTATGTGAAGCCTGCCATCAAGGTACGCGTATCCGTATGGCGGGTTCCCAGCCATCGAGCGTTTCTGTCTTGTAGCTTTGCCTTCCGTGGTCCAAAGACTTGGCCGCAGTGGGACCTTGGCTTTTAATAAAATGGACCTTACACTTGTCTTTGGAATGCCAAGACGAGTTCCGACTTGCTTGGTTGAAAGCCCTGACTTATAAAGAACTATTGCGTTTTGGACCTTAGTACTGTTTAATTCGGAATGTCGGGAATATGGAAGTACCAGTATTCCATGAGGAATTTCTGGTGCGTCCATTGTCAAATCGCGCCGACCATTTTTCTATCGAGTGACTAAGACTGGCACTTGAACTTCTCTAATAACTTTTCCTGTTATTTTTCCAAATGAATGAAGAAACTCTTTATGCTGATGTGGTTTGAGCACGATGAGGTCAAAGCTATTGCTTCGCTTTAGTATTGACGAGACTGCTTCTCCTTTGATCATTTTGAGATTGATCTTGGGATGTGTTTTTTGAAATTTTTTAACTGCTACATTAGCATTTGTTATAATCTTGCGATTGTTTTCAATCCAGCCCTCGTAATAAAGAATCGGAAGTGGTGCTTGGCATACAAATAAAGCCTCTACATGGGGTGCCTTGCCATTAACAAAACGACCTGCAGTATCGAGTGCTGAATCCGTTGCGCGCATCAAATCATGGGGCACTAGGATTCGTTTTGGTTCAACAATTTGATTGCCCCTTTGAATCCAAACTGGAACTGGTGATCGCAAAGCTAATCTTTCGGCTGTGCTTCCCAAAAGAAATCGGGAGATCGGTGAATTTCCCTTGTAACCGACAATGAGAAGAGGATCACGTAATTTTTTGGCAATTCTGATGAGCTCTCGCTCAGGAACTCCATAAGTAACAATGCTCTTGGTTGTTTGTTCATTAAGTTTGTAATGCTGATTTAATTTCTGCTTCAGTTTACTCGTGGCGATAGCTTCAGTTGGAAATGCCAAAGGTACGTCCAGCATTTGTGAGGGATCATATGAAACATACACGGCAGTTAGCTGTGCATTATAGAGTTGAGCCAATGTTTGCGCTTGGCGTAATACTTTCTTTGAGTAGGGCGAAAAATCTAATCCAACTATGATTGATTTGAATCCATGTTTTGTCATAAATGTTGCTCCTTATATCTATCTTTCATTGCAACAGGGATACCTAAGCCATCTAGCGTACTGTTGTCATAGCGGGTTTTATGGGGACAGTTTTGATGAGGTTTGTGACATATTGTCATGGGTGATTAGACGCGCTTAACTTTCTCTACGCTGGACTTGAGCCCCTCGATTTTTAGAAATGTCGCTTTCGATATCACCCATTTCTTTTTCTAAGTGTCCAAGTTCTGGCGCTAATAACACACTTACGAAAAGAGCCATGTAGGACCAAAGAAAAAGTGAGCCGACTAACATCATACCGAGACTCAATACTTTGCCCATTGGCGTTACGGGGACAACAGTTCCATATCCAATCGTCGTCATGATTCCAATACTCCACGAAAGGCTGTCTAAAAACGATGTGATATCTGGGCAACTGGAAGTGGGCATAAGAATTTGAGACAATTTGTCAATTGAGGTTGTGTGATTGTCTCAAATTTCAGATTCAAAATAATTCAAGACAATTTATGTAAGCAGTACGTCAAGATGTCTCGTTAGTTTACCTTCAAATCAAAATAATAGGCTCACCGAGCTTGGCACGTGATGCGCAATTAAAAATGTTAGGAGGTTTGAACAAATGAAAACTCAAGTTGGATATTGGATGACAAAGCATCCTATTAAAATTGATCTCAATGAAGATGTAAAAATAGCCGCTGACATTATGAAGCAGGAGACTATCAGTCATCTTCTGGTTTTTGATTCGGGGTGGCTATTCGGAATTCTTTCAAATACGGATCTCGAACTTGTTGATAAAATAAAAAAACGATTTCAAGGCGTGGAACGCCCACCCCAAATAACAGTGGGTGATTTGATGTCACGCAGTCCGGTGACAATCAGCGAGAATGCCGGAATGAATGAAGCTATTAGAATAATGAAAGACAAAAATTTTAGAAGTCTTCCTGTGATCAATGAAAACAACGTCGTAGTGGGAATTATCACCCAAACAGACGTTATGCGTTTTGCGTTAGTGGCTTCTCAATGCATGGATAACCATGGTTCCTACTCTAAAATAATGAGTAGCGCTTGAGACATTTATGTAAATGCTATGACAAAATGTCCCATAAAGGCTAAAAACATGCCTTTAAAGCTAATATATAAGCTTTAAAGCATGGCATACACCATGCTCCTATAAAACCTTGAACACGCAAATATCTAACTGAGTTTTGAGAGGAAAACAGATGGCCATTCAAAAACGAGTTGCCGTAGTTGATGACGATGCTGAGATGGGAAGTCTTGTGAAAGACCTTCTCACGGGTGAAGGTTACCAGGTGACCCGTTTTTCGTCAGTAGCGGAAGCTCTTGTGCAATTTAAAAAAGAGCAACCTCAAATCGTTGTCACAGATCTTCGCATGAAAGACGTCGATGGAATGATGTTCCTTAAAAAACTCCAGTCAGATTTTCCGAACATTGTTTCAATCATGATGACCGCTTTTGGTTCTATCGAAACTGCTATTGAAGCCATGAAACTTGGCGCATATCACTATATTGTCAAACCATTTAAAAATGATGAAATGATCTTGCTTACGAAGCGCGCTATGGAAAGAGCGCAGCTTGTGAACGAAAATAAGCTTCTCCGAAAAGAACTTAAAAAAGAATTTAATATTGAATCTATCATTGGCAAAAGTCCTGCTATGTTTGAGCTTTTTGATCTCGTGAAAAGAGTGGCTCCGGCAACTGCTAATGTTTTGGTCAAAGGCGAAAGTGGTTCGGGAAAAGAATTGGTTGCCAAAGCTATTCATAATTTGGGTTCTCGCAAGAAAGCTCCGTTTATTCCCATCAATTGCACAGCCATTCCTGAACAGCTTTTAGAGAGTGAACTCTTTGGCCATGTGAAGGGTTCTTTCACAGGAGCCATTTCAGATAAGAAGGGCCTGTTCGAAGAGGCCGATGGTGGAACATTATTCTTGGACGAAATTGGTGACTTAAGTACCACGCTTCAAGCGAAACTTTTGCGTGTGCTTCAAGATAAACAAATTAGAGCCGTTGGTGGTAGTGGTCTTAAATCTGTTGATGTGAGAATCATCGCTGCCACTCATAGAGATCTCAAAGCCATGGTACAAGAAGGTAAATTTCGGGAAGATTTATTTTATAGGCTTAACGTCTTACCGGTCTATGTTCCAGCTTTAAGAGAACGTACCCAAGATATCCCATTGTTAGTGGAATATTTTATTTCTAAATTTGCACTTCAAAATAGATCTCGCGCTCGTGGCGTGACTTCTGAAGCCATGGCAAAACTTATGGCACACCCTTGGCCCGGAAATGTGCGAGAACTTGAAAATGTTATGGAGCGCGCCGTTGTCTTAAGCCAATCGGAACTTTTAACTGAGCAGGAAATTATGGGTAGCGCTGTTGAATCGGCCAGAGAAAGTTTTCAACAGCTCTATTCTGACAATCCAACTTTAGATAAATTAGAAGAGCGCTACATTAAACTCATTTTAGCTCAAGTAGGTCACAAAAAAGATTCTGCCGCAAATATTCTTGGCGTAAACCGCCGCACTCTTTATCGTAAAGAAAAACTCTACGGACTTGTTACGGAAAATATTCAAGAATATGAGGACGCCAAGGAATCTGAAACTAAAAAACCGTACTGACAAGATGTCGCCTCTCTTGAGACAATTTGTCATATGCGATTACTTCAATGCACTTTCGTTTAGATCTCAGGATGGCATAAGAACTGCTCAAGAGAGTGATAAGAAAAAAGGGGCAGTCATAGATGATACAAAATAGCAATGTTCAACAGCGAGATTTCTTCAATCAACCACGCAAGGTAAGTTTTCAAAAATCAGAAGTAGAAAAACAGATGCAGTTATTCTCAAGTGTTGTGGAGCAAACCGCAGATATGGTGCTTGTGACAGATCAAGATGGCGTCATTGAGTATGTGAATCCTTCCTTTGAGAAAATGACCGGTTATTCGAAGAAAGAAGTCATTGGATTAACACCCAAAATTTTGAAATCAGGGCAGAATAATCCTCAAATTTATAAAATTCTTTGGAACACGATTCTATCGGGCCAGACTTTCAATGCTGTTCTCATTAATAAAAAGAAAAATGGAGAGCTCTTTTATACCGAAAAAACCATCAGCCCACTGTTTGATGACAGTAATCAAGTTCAACACTTTGTCTCTACAGATCGTGATGTCACTGAACAGAAAAAAGCGGAAGAATCATTGGAGAAAAAAGCAATAGCTTTAGAGAGGGCTAATGCTGAATTGGAGCAGTTTACAAACATTGCGTCTCATGATCTTCGAGAGCCCCTGAGAACCATCACCACCTATCTTCAGCTTATTGAGAGGAAAAACGCGAAAACTCTAGATCAAGAATCGCTCGGATATATGAATTTCACGATTGATGCGGCAAAACGCATGCGTGATCTCATTGATGACTTGTTGTCTTATTCAAAGATCGGAAGAGAAAAGCTTGTTCTCCAAAAAACCAATTGTAATGACATTTTAAATAATATTAAGGCTAATCTACAGACTACTATTACGGAAAAAGGTGCGGAAATAACCAGTGAAGAGCTACCCGTCATCAATGCTGATCCTTCTTTCTTGTCACAGTTACTTCAAAATCTAATTGCCAATGCCCTCAAATATAGCAACGGTAGAAAACCTAATATTCAAATCAAAGCTGAGCCTTCAGATGGTAACTGGTTATTTTCAGTCAGGGATAATGGAATAGGCATTGCGCCGGAATTTTATGAGCGTATTTTTAAAATGTTCAAAAGGCTTCACTCAACCAGTGAATACACTGGAACGGGCATTGGTTTGGCCATTTGCAAAAAGATTGTCGAAGAGCACGGTGGCAGGATTTGGCTAGAATCAACTGTTGGTGAGGGTTCAACTTTTTATTTTACGATGCCTAGCTGATTGACCACTGGTAAGTATACCTGAGACATATATGAATCCAAAAATGACAAAATGTCTCATCACTAGGTTTATAAGCAAGGTAACAGTTTCCTGTGGCAACATTTCTCGGCACTAGAATTGAAGTCTTTTAAAAGTATGAAAACAACTATCATTATCGCATCCATGATTTTACTCCCCGGTTTTGCCAATGCATGCGGTTTTTGCAAAGGCGACAAAGCGGCCTCTGTTTATTCTTATGAAAATAAAAAAAAGGCAGAGAAGCGAGGAGCAAATTATGTGAGTGCGGAGATAGCTGGTATTAGTTCCGAATCAGAATTCAAACTTGCGTTGAGGGCATTAAAAACAATTGAAGGTGTTGTTCCTGAAAGTGTTAACGGCTCATTTGAGCAAAAGGCAGTCAGTTTTATTCATGAGAAAGACATAGATTTTTCAAATATTGAGGAAGCGTTTTTTAAAAAAAATCCTGCAACAAATTTAAAGAAAGTTTCAGAGATCAACTAAACGGAGGAATTTTGTATGAGTAAGTATAGTGTAATATTTTTGGCGTTGGGTGCTGTTGTTCTACTAGGTGCTGTAGGGACTAATAACGGAAATAAATCTTTTGATACAAAAGATATGACCTATGGAGGTCCTGAGGCAAAGATCACTGCGTCCATTCTTCCTGGTCCAATTATGGAGGGAGCTACCTCATTACCAAATGCACCGAAGCTCGCAAGCACTCGAGAGCTCACAGTGCGACTCGATGTTACTCATAAAATTCAAGAAGTCGCTGATGGTGTGAAAATGCTCATGTGGACATTTGGTGGAGAAATCCCTGGTCCTACGGTTCGTGTGAGGCAAGGTGATAAAATCCATTTCATTATGGCCAACAGAAGTACTGAAACAGCAAAAATTGCCCCACCTATGCCTCACTCAATGGACTTTCATGCTTCGATGGTGAGTCCTCAAGACAAGTTCAGAGCACTTTTGCCTAATCAAACTTTAGAATTTGATTTTGTGGCAAATTATCCAGGTGTTTATATGTATCATTGCGGCACACCCATGATTCTGCATCATTTGGCAATGGGCATGTACGGGGTTGTCATCGTCGAACCTAGAGAGGGATATCCTACAAAAGTTGATCGTGAATACGTGATCGTTCAATCTGAGTTTTATCCGAGTGACAAAACTGATAAAAAAACTGGTTTAAGAGAATTAGATATGGCCGCTGTTAAAACAAAAAGAGCTTCAGTTGTCGCATTCAACGGCAAAGCCATGAGGCACGTGAGTGAACCTCTCATCGCAAAGGTCGGTGAAAGAGTGCGATTATTTGTCTTAAACGCTGGTCCAAGCGGTACGTCAAGCTTTCATGTCGTTGGAACAATTTGGGATCGCGTATGGTTTGATGGAATTCCTCACAATGAATTCAGAGGAGGGCAATCGGTCCTTTTGGGAGCCAGCAATTCGGCTATTGTAGAATTTGTGATTCCTGAAAAAGGAAAATACGTCATGGTCGATCATGAATTCGCTGATGCTAATGCAGGGGCCATAGGTTTGATCGATGCCACAGACGATAAAGGAGCAAAATGATGAGGCAGCATTTATTAGTGTTCACTTTGACGTTGGGAATATTTGTTCCCACGTCAAGTTTGGCTCAAGATTTTAAAAAAGCGACGCCTCAGCTTCTTGAAAAAGGCAAGGCCTCATACATGATAAACTGTCTCACTTGTCACGGCGAAAAAGGTGATGGCAACGGGGTGGCAGGTCAATATATGAATCCAAAGCCTCGCGATTTCGCAAAAGCTAAATTCAAGAAAGGCAAAAAGCCTGAGCAAATATTTAACACCTTAACGAAAGGCATGGACGGCACATCTATGGCGAGCTTTGCTAGTCTTTCAGAGGAAGAGCGTTGGGCTGTCGCCCACTATGTTCTTTCATTCACTAAAAGAAAATAGTTTTTAAAGATCAGCAGTTATCATCATGTGATGATCCCGATCGGAGATAGATCATTTTTCTCACGAAAATAATTCCCCATATCGAAAATCCTATTAGCCAGGCAATCGCTGCATAAAAAATATGTGAATTATATGTGGAAGGAAGGAATCCGGCCGCAACCCGCGTGAGAGTCGCCAATGCCACCAACGAGGCTCCTATAAGTAATGCTTTTGATTTTTTTTCTAATTTTAAGTCATGGCCGCCGTGAGCAAGTGTCACTCGTGAGGCAATCATCATGGTCATCAAGCTAAAGCCACCAATGAACAGCAAGTGCATAAAATGAATATAGTAATCAGGGAATACCGCAGCTCCCAAAAGACCCAACGGAACACACCACGATGCTATCCAAATCCAAAATGCGAGCCATGTTCGAGCAAGTGGTACACGTAATATTTTCCAATCGTAAATAGCGACAGGTATTACTGCCAATGCCCTTAAGAATCTGCCGAGCCTAGCGTCGATAAAAGCCTCAATCAAAAATGAAATGATCAGAGCGACAGCAACAAGACTGAGACGCTGAAATGATTTTTTATGGGAACCTGGCATAAACATCTCATCCCAACCAGCTAAGACTGGGATCAGCTTGCTTCCTACTCCGATGATCAGACTGAGCATAAAACCTTGGTAGTATAAAAGTTGCCCAAAGATGCTCGATGCTCCTGTTAGGAGGCTCAATTCACTTAATAAGATAATGACAGTTCCAAAGAGACCCGAGGCAATGCCAATTGGAATAAAGATAAATGAGTTAGGTAAATCCAATTGACGTTTATTGAATCTTCTCAATCCAAAAAATACTAGAGATAAAATATTGATGATTAAAATGAATCTAAAAGTTTTTATCTGACCACTAAATCCAGCTACAAGCATGAGACTCGATAAGACCGTGGTAATCAGTATCTCTTTTTCTGTCGCGGACGCGGAGCCTGTGAACTTTGGGATAGCCGTCATTAAAAATCCGCAAGCGAAAAGAAAAAGAAATCCACCTATCATCACAGTGGCATGAAGAAGGCCAGGGTATAATTGAATTGCACCTATCTCAAAGAAGGTCCAAAGTGCGATTCCCCATAGACCAAAGATGAGGCCTAGAGGGAAAAAAACCCTATATGGCTCCCATCGTAGCAATGCGCATCTAAAGCGCACGGACTTCATGACAATGGGTTTGAGGCTGAGTGAATGGAACACCTGATGTTTCACTTCTGTTTAGAGGGCATTTTTTTGGATTGCAAGCAAACGCAATCAATCGATCATCGGCAAAACTTGGATTTTTGTCACGAAACTCATCTTGAAATCTTACGTCGTGCCAAGCCCCAAGCTGTAAAGAAATATTATTAGCCAGTTTTGTCATGAGTTGACTGATGTTATCTGCAACGTCAACGGCTCCAAACTGAGCGGCAGTTGTTCGTATCCTCAAAACGCCAGAGAAGACACTCCCGGTTTTGCTAATGCACGCACAACAAAAACTATCAGAAGGCCCCTTATGAGTTAATTGACTTGAGAAAATTCCTGTTATTTTGCCGCCGCACTGAGATACGGTTGAATGGGGCCAACGCTTTTCACTTGCTCATCATTTGTATCTTCAATCTTAGCCACATGTACTGAATGATTTCTCACAACGAGCACCGGGCAATCGGCTTGTCTGATAACCTTTCTGGTTTCGCTTCCAAGAATTGTTGAAGCCAGTGGTCCGCTTTGCGCCGCCATAACAATAATGTCACTCCAGTTGGTTTTCGCGTAGCTGAGTATTTCACGTGCAATTCCCTGTCCTGCTCTCTTGACAACTGCCTGAGCAGGCACTCCGGCTGATTTCGCTTTTTGCACAAGCTTTCGGGCTTCTCTTTTGCTTTCCGACTCGATTTTGTTGCTGTATGAAGGGAAAGCGACCCACCCGCCGCCCATAGCGAGCGCTCCCGCCTGAATGAGTGGTTCCATAAGATCAACGCAGACATTAAAAACTGTAACCTTGGCGCCCAATTGCGATGCAATCAACAGGGCCTGATTTAATGTCTCTCGACTACTCTCACTAAAGTCTGTTGGAAATAATACTTTAGAATATTTGCGAATCTGTCGGCATTGAGGGCTTATTACCAGCACTGGCGTACGAGCCGTTAATAGCAGTGTTTCTGCAAAACTACCCATCACGGCTCTAGCGAGACGTTTGCGACCATGGGTGCTAACAATAATAAGTTCGGCCCCATGCATCTGTGCATATTCGTCTAAGATTGTGGTTCCTTTCGTCGTCGACCATCCGGCTTGCGAAATGATTTGTGGCGCCCCGATGCCGGGTATTTCAAGTGCGCTTGTTATTTCATTTATTTTTTCTTCAGCAGCTTTTTTCATGATCTGATCGAACTCAGTTTTTATTTTTCCGCTAAAAAGACTTTGATCTGAAGCTAAGACATAAACCGGCTCAACTTCAACCTGTGAATGGCTTGAGATCATTTCAATAAATTCTGCCACTCTCTTTGTGGATTTATTAGAATGATCAAATGGATTAATTGCCCATACAATTTTTTTTAACGTTTTAGTTGATGACATTTTTCACCTCTCCTTTTCCTTAATGCATGGCTCCTGCCAGCTTAAAGGTGAAGCTCATTTGAAATGAGTGTTGGATTGGTGACAATTTGTCCTAATGTCTGACAGTATGTCTCAGAGCTGCCCCTATAAGCAAAATAGACGCTACTCGTGATGGCAAGTAATTTGAACAGACATAGAGCATCAGGCATCATATTGTATTTAAAATTTGAGCAGTGAGTAAAAAATGAAGAATCCAAGCAGCACCAGTCGTGAATTAGTAGATATTCGCCGTGCATTAGATCAGTCGGCTATCGTAGCCATTACTGACAATGCAGGTGTGATTATTCATGTGAATGATAGGTTTTGCGAAATTTCCAAATTTTCACGTGAAGAACTCATTGGCAAAACCCATCAAGTCATTAATTCGGGGACACATCCCAAAGAATTTTTTGTTAATCTATGGAAGACCATTTCAAGTGGTCAAACGTGGGTCGGTGAAATCCGAAACAAGGCAAAAGGCGGAAGTTATTATTGGGTTTATACAACCATTGTTCCATTTCTTGACGACGCCGGAAAGCCTTATCAGTATGTTTCGATCAGATTTGAAATCACACAAAAAAAACAAGCTGAGGAAAGTCTGGCCTTATACGCAAAAAGGCTTGAGGTGAGTAACAGAGAACTTCAAGATTTTGCTTCAGTTGCAGCTCATGATCTTCAAGAACCTCTACGCAAGATCATCGCCTTCTCTGAACGGTTAAAAACAAAATTTAGAGATAGTTTGCCTGCTGAGGCCATTGATTATTTTGATCGAATGATGTCTTCGGTCTCTAGGATGCAAGTTCTCATTGACGATTTGCTCACTTTTTCACGAGTCACAAGCCAGGCTCAACCATTTATCAAAACTGATCTTGATAAAATCATTAGAGAGGTCATTTCTGACCTTGAAATTCGCATCGAACAGACTAATGCTAAAATTTCCGTTGATTCACTCCCGCAAATGAATGCTGATCCGTCACAAATGCGGCAGCTATTTCAGAACTTGATTTCCAATGCGATCAAGTTTCAAAAGCAAGGTGTTCCTCCGGAAATTTTAATCAAATCAAAAATTGAAAATTCTAACTGCATTATCTCTGTTTCCGATAACGGCATTGGTTTTGATGAAAAATATCTTGATAGGATCTTTACAATTTTCCAGAGATTGCATGGCAGAGGTGAATATGAGGGAACAGGTATTGGTCTAGCCGTATGTCGTAGAATTGTTGAGCGACATAATGGTCACATAACAGCAGAAAGTAACCCCGGAACTGGATCAAAATTTATTGTTAACTTACCTCTCAAACAAAAAACAGGAGAGCCAGGAGAATTGATAGATGAGTAAGCCAAAAGAATCAGTAACAATATTGATTGCCGATGACGATTCAGATGACCGTCTTATGATTGAAGAGGCCTTGCGTGAAAATCGCCTTTCAAATGACTTACGATTTGTCAAAGACGGCGAGGAACTTATGGACTATCTGCTGAGAAAAGACAAATTTTCAGAAACAGCTTCAAGTCCTAAGCCGGGACTTATTTTACTTGACCTAAACATGCCACGCAAAGATGGTCGCGAAGCACTGAAAGAAATAAAATCCAATCCACATTTGAAAGGCATTCCCGTTGTTATATTAACGACCTCTAAAGCTGAAGAAGATGTCTATCGCACTTATAATTTAGGCGTTAACTCCTTTATAACAAAACCTGTAACCTTCGATGCTCTGGTCGCAGTTCTTCGAGACTTCGGTAGATATTGGCTTGAAATTGTAGAACTTCCCACATCTAAAGAGCGCTAACTGATGAAATCAAAAAATGTCCGAGTCTTTCTCTTAGATGACGACGAAGATGACTACATCATGATTCGTGATCTCCTAAATGAGATTAAGGAACTTCAGTGTAGCCTTGAGTGGGAATCTTCTTACGATAAAGCCCTCAAAATCATGGAGAAACAAATTCATGATATTTATTTATTAGATTTTAGATTAGGTGCTCACAGCGGGCTCGACGTTTTAGATGAAGCTCACAATCAAAATTGGATGCGACCAATTATTATTTTAACAGGTTTCGGGGATCATAATATCGATGTTGAGGCAATGAAACGTGGAGCCTCGGATTACTTGGTAAAAAGTGAAATCACTGTTCCTCTTCTTGAACGATCAATTAGATATTCAATAAAAGGTGCCGAGGATCTTATAACGGTGCGTGAGCGCGAAGCTCAAATCGTTATACAAGACCGCTTGGCTTCAATCGGCCTCCTAGCTTCAGGGCTTGCTCATGAAATTGGAACCCCTTTGGGAATAATACGAGGCCGATCAGAAATGCTGGCAAAACAACTCTCCGGAGAAGTTACTGACTCGGCACCTTTAAAAAGCAGTGCTGACATCATTGTTTCTCAAATTGACCGAATCTCAAAACTCATAAAATCTTTATTGAATCTCGCCCGTGGTGGTCAATCAACCGAGGTGGCATCCGTTCTTTTATCCCCGGTTGTCAAAGATGTCATTGAGCTGCTCAATCATGAATTTTTAAAAAATAAAATAGAAGTGAGAAATAATGTGACCCTTGATGAAGTGTTCGTAAAGGCAAACTCTGGTGCACTCCATCAGGTCATACTTAATCTTCTCGTTAACGCCGTTCACGCTATCGAGGCAAAGGCACAAGAGGGCAGATCTTCTTCACATTTCATTGAGATAGCATTAAGGGACTCTACTGATATGGCTGTCTTGAGTATTAAAGATTCCGGTTGTGGAATTACTAAAGAAAATATGAAAAATATTTTCAAACCATTCTTCACGACAAAAGATGTCGGTATAGGCACAGGTCTTGGACTCGCAACCTCCTACCGCATCGTTGTAGAATGGGGTGGCGAAATCAAGGTTGAGAGCCAACCTGGTATTGGCACGACTTTCAAAATATTTCTTCCAAAACATTAAGCATTAGAAAATTGATCAGGCTGCTGGATAAGAGTAACCAGGGGTTTAAGCCCGTGCGGGGCACCAGACTTTTGCAATTACTCATTACTTTTAATTGATTGACCAGCCTCTCAATTGACGCTATTTTTTATTAAAATAAACTGAATTGGGAGTATTTTATGAAAAAATTCTTTTTATCGTTAGTCATGGTTTGTCTTTTCCCCCTTGTTAGCTTTGCTTCAGAATCAAGCGAGCTTGCGATTCAAGCTTTTAATTCATCTAGTGTAGTACAGTATGCAATTCAGAAAAAGCAGACTGAAGATACATCTTTGAAATTTGGTAAGTTTACAGCTGTAGCGCTTAGTGGTGGTTGTGGATATGTCGGATGTGACATTGTTTACCTTGTGGTTCAAGAGCTTACGAATAATGAAACAAATGCCTACTTTACTACTGTTACGGCAATTGTATCAGTATCAGCTATTGGTAAGGCTACTGTAATAAAAGTCAATCCACTATAATGCAGACCTCCGCTAATTCTGTTGAAAGTAGTGGAATAGTTTTTAGACGGCGCACCTTTTGCTGGATAAAGTGAGGGAGTGGTAATGAAAATGAAAGTATTATTTTTGTCAGCAGGTTTGGTGGTTCTAGTAGGACTCTTTCAAAACTGTGGTGGAAATAAAGAAGCAAGCATGCATGCAAGTGGGCTCTGACAGCCCTGGAGCGGCAAGCTCAGCACCTAGAAGCTCCCCCGGAGTTACACCCACAGCATCCAATGGGGCTACACCCGGGGCATCCCCGACAATAAAATGTGAAGCAGATGTTGAGTTGTTCAATAGGTCAAATTCAAGAATTAGATTTGGATATTATCATTTCACGCTGTTGACTAATACATTGCAAGATTGTGTAACTGCATTAAGAAATACATATACACCATGTCTTGGAAAAACCACTTGTGGAACATACACCATGACTGGAACTCCAGATATGTGGAGAACTTGTAATAGTGACACAACATTTGACACTAAATTTACCGAAACGGTTATCGCAACCGGTGTTGTCACAGAATACAAACGGACGAGTGGCACCGCTGCGCCCTGCGATCAACTCCGCGTTTCTCAGTAATTCAAATGTGGTTATTTTTTAGTACGAGTTTTATTTTTCCCGTAAACCACAAGCTTTGATGTCAGCATTGTTGTTTTCATACCTTAGGCAAAGAAAAAGTTTAAAATTTAATCTAGTTTTGAAGATTTTTTGCCATAAAAATATCGAGGAGTCTATGGACCTTGTGATTGGGCGGATCAACGGCTTTTTGTATAGATCTATTTCTATCTTCCGATTCTTTTCTGTGAGCCTGCCAAGCATGCCAGGCTGATTTTGCCCAAGCATTGACTTTGAAGGCATGCTCTTCAGAGGTTTTTGCAGAAACGACGTCTACCACTGTCATAGTGCCTAAAGAATGCGGAGGAGAAAACCACTGGAATTGATGTTTCTTCTCATCAACCAATTGAGACAATGCCTTTGTCACAAAATCGAAGGACAAGTTTCTTTCTAAAATCAAATAAAGAGACGTTAAATGCACATTAATTGATTGAGCCGCTCTGGGCTCATATTTCCCCGGATGTTGAACGGCGTAAGCATCCACTGTGATGCCGATGAACTTTCATATAGGCTGGGTTGCTATATTCTTTCTCAAGGATTTCACCATAGATTTTCCAGCACCCGGCATTAGACCCTAAGTAAGCATGAACAGGCCCCTGGATATCCGGAACGAGAGCTTTGCAATCTGGGCAAATGGAATTGTTCATCATAATGACTTTCTAACAAGCTGAAGTTGTTATGTCTACCGCTGATACTCATAAGATATCCATATTAATTCAATCAAAATAACATTGCCCCTGAATGAAAAATAAGCTATCTATCTCTCATGGCAAAGCGGAGTCAAAAACATTTTGGTAACGTTTCAGATGAGTTTAATAATTATTGGAAAGAATCAGGAAGAAAGGTTCATGGGGGCGCATATGCCCATGGAAAAAGAAAAACTATCAGACCCTTTGATTCAAAAAAACCTCTTCACCTTGTACTAAGATCTTCGCGAGCCAAAGGTGAAACTTCCATGTCTAAAAAGCAAATTAAGATTAAGCAGATTATTGATCTGTACGCAAAAAAATGGGGCATAACGCTTTATAAGTATTCGAATAATGGCAATCACCTCCATATTTTACTTAGAGCAAAACATAAAAGCGACTTTCAAGTATTTTTGAGAACGATTTCAGGTGTCATTGCCCGACTTATGCTTAACGCAAAAAAAGGGCAGTCACAGGGTTCTTTTTGGGACACTCTTGCTTTCACAAGGATTGGCGATTGGGGAAAAGCTTTTAAGAATCTTTCTGGTTATGTTGTCCAAAATATTTTAGAGGCCGCTGGCATTATCGCTTATCAGTCTAGAAAATATAAGCTTGTTCCAATAAATTCTACAGCCTAGTGAGGCTATGCGGTCGTAGATTTTTAAATTCTCCCTCCAACTCAAAATCTAATCTTTTAGGGTCGGTTTTTGGCCATTTCAGCGCCCAAGGTAGATCTTGTTGCTTCAATACCATTTCTCGGCCATCATTGATTTATGAAATTACGACTTCAATTGATTACTGCTTTGACTTTTCTTCTTCCCACCCTAGTTTCGGCCAATGTTATTGGTACCGATGCTTCTAATTTTAGTACCATTACGAGCGGACTTGATTTTATCACGGTTCAATCCTCTGAGACTTTAGAACCTGGGTTGCTTAATCTTGGGCTCTTTGGAAACTACGCTAAAAATTCACTTTCTTATCTTGAAGGTGCTACCAGTGATGGCAGGCGGCTTGAAGATTCTATTTACACATCTGATTTAAATTTTGGACTTGGTCTTGCAAAAAATTGGGATATGGGGATTAGCGCTCCCTTTTTATTGGGAGCTACAGATAATAGTCTCGATGCTCGAGAAATTAGACTTATTAATAATGGTATTACTGAAGTTCGCGCGAATACAAAATTCAGATTAGTGGGAGATCAAACTGGCGGTGTCGCAGTCATTGCATCCGTAAATTTTGGTCTTATTCGAAGCAATCCCTATACTGGCGAAAATGCGGGGCCTACCTACAATTTTGAATTAGCTGGAGACACAACAATAAATGACAGTGTGGCTTTGGGTTTGAATGTGGGTTATCGCCTCAGAAGCCCCGGAACCAGAATCCCTCGCTTTCCTGTTGATCCGTATGGAAATCAATACATCGCAAGTATTGCAGGAAGTTATTTGATTCCCGAAACCGATGTTAAATTTATATCTGAAGTTTTTGGAAGTCTTCCCGTTTCTAAAACAAATAAGAATACCGACAACAGTCAGACGACATTAGAATATTTAGGCGGAATCAAATATGACGCTACATCTGCTGTTGCTCTACATCTTGGAGCAGGCACTCGCTTGATTAACGGAACTGCTTCTCCAGATTTAAGAATTTATTTGGGAATCAACTGGGTTTTGGGACCTTTTTGGGGCAACGAACACGAAGAAAGTTTTCGCAAAGTTAAAGCTCCTACTTATGTGGCCAGTCGATGGGAAGAACCTGAAGTTGAATTTGAAGATTTCGAAAATGACTTTTTGCCTGATGCTGATGAGGTTGCTATTTATTTACCCTCTGACATTCTCTTTGCGTTTAATAGTGATAGGCTTATTGAAAAAGCAAGCGGCAGTCGCTTTGCACTTGATAAGCTCGCCAAACAACTCCAGGCTCAACCTAAATTTATTCGGGTTGTTATTGAAGGATACACAGATTCTATTGGTTCAGGAAAATACAATCGCGACCTGAGTATGCGACGTGCCGCCAATATTAAAAAATATTTGGTTAATAAAGGAATTAGTGAAAGAAGACTCACCCCTATCGGTTACGGCGAATCAAGACCCATTGCTGACAATGGCAATTATCAGGGTCGAAAGAAAAATCGCCGCGTCGAATTTAAACTTTATAAGAAACACTGACTAAGCGTTATTGCAACAGGCACTGCGCCAGAGTTGCTTGTCCATCACGGTAGAGTGTGAAGTTGCCTAGCAAACGATGTGTGCCAGATTCAGTGATTTTCAATATCATTATGTGCCGTTCACCTGGTGAGTGGTGGCCGATTGAGGTGGCATCCTTTGAACCCGCGGAGGTTTGATATTGTTTGCTTATCCGGCCATTGAATTCTGCTTTGATGGGTGTGTTTCCACCAATTATTTCTAAGCCCATTGCTTGAAAATAAGTGCCTCTTCCAGAAAAACTACCATCTGATTTTACTGCAATCGGACCATCAATGTGAGCTGAAGCACAGTTTAGATTAATATTTACATCTCCGGCCTTCTCAACAATGAGATCAATATCCTCTGAAGCCCAGTGCCCTGAAAGAAGGGGCACTTTTTTTGGTAATTGTGGTCCGCAATAGTAATCACCGCGGTGATCGCCGGCCACAAGCTTGGCCTCGAAAACCACTCTCTTGTCTACTAACATAATTCTCAAATAAAGTTGCTTTTCGTCATTGCTGATTTGACCATTGAAAAATGCTTTTTGAATATATGGAGTGTTCTGAATAATACCGGATGAAGAATTATTGTCGTAATCAGGTTGATTCGTGTAAGTACCATGTGCGCTAAATTTACCATTGGAATCAATAAAAACAGCCCCGTCAACACGAGCTGAGTCGCATTTTAAATTTACTATTAATCCATCACTAGAAGCGACGGCCCCTACAGCATCAAGGCCCCATGAGCCGACTAAAAAGCGTGGCAAAATCGGCTCAGTTGGTGGAGTGTCGTTACTACGCGGTTCCCTGTCTTCTAAAGGGGCGCCTGAACTATTCAATGTCAGCGCGTTGCTATTTAAACCCAGATAGGCCTTCTCACCATCGTATGATTTATCGTGAAATTGAGTCCCACCACCACAATTCTGAAATAAAACCACTAAAAATAATGAGCTAAGAATAAGTGTGAATTTAAACATAAATAACCCTCCCTTTAATTCCTGTAAATATAGAGATGCACTACTTTAGTTACATATGGCCCAATAAGATGTCAGCCATTTGAAAATAATAATGACCAGCATCATCTTTACCTAATTCTGTTGGTGCAATCAAAACTCCAAGAGTTTGATAACTAGCGGGTAAATTAATAGTAGCAAACCCAGTGGTTGTGTTTGGTTGTGTTTGGTTGAGTTTGATAGGTACCTACATGAATCCACGCATTGTTAGCAGGATTAGTTAAGTAGAGATTATATGTTTTAGGAAACGCATGGACAACGTTACTATGCATGCGTGCTTTCAAAAAGACTGTATTGATTAAGGTACTTTTTGGTAGATACGAATAAAGAAATGTTCCGCGATCGTTTGCTGAAGAAGAAAATATATTGCTGCTATAAACAGAGTTTGAATTGTTATCAGCTACATTGGCTACATCCCAGCCGGTGAGTATGTCATCTGCATTTGCCGATGTCTTTGCAAATGCTGATGTCATGGTCAGATGACCTAATAATAGATCTGCAATCTGAAAGTAATGTTGATTATTGTTATCTACACTTAATTCAATCGGAGTAATCAACACACCGTGAGTTTGATAATTAACAGGTAAAGGCACAATGACCACACCTGTTGTTGGGTTTGGCTGTGTATTGAAATCACCAACATGCATCCATGCAGAATTGTCTGAGGTTGTTAAATATATTTTATAAGATTTTGGAAACGCAGTGACTACACCATTGAGTAAGCGTGCTTTAATATAAACTGTATTAATCGTGGTGCCGCCAGCAGCACTTGGCAACCAAGCCGCAAGATGAGTGCCTCGATTGTTTGCCGCAGTCGCAAAAGCATTGCTGCTGTAAACAGTACTTGTAACGTTATCTAGAATATTAGTTGGTGTTGGTGTTGGTGAAGTTGTCGAAGATGGTAGTCTTAAGGTATCTCCTGTTTTCGTAGGTGCAAAATCAACTGATTTTTTCTGACACGCAATAGTGAGCAGAAATAATGAGAGAACCAAAAACTGACCAATTTGCTTAATCATATATTCACCCCTTTTTAAAACCCTTGTCTTCACTAACTGTAAAGACGAGGGCATCACCATATTCAACTCATTGCTTTACAGGGTGAAAGTGTGATTAAGTTTTTGACGGTTGTTTTAAGAGTATTTGACAGTTAAATTATTTAAGTCGAGAAGTACGCATAACATATTGAAACAATTGGCATTAATTAATTTGAGGATACAACCGTTTACCCGCTGTGATGCCTCTTCTAGCTGGGCTCCCGCCGGGAGGTGAATTGCGAACGCAAAGATGTTATTCCCAATTCAAATATTGAGCGTAGTATTATTGAATAGGTGCTGGCATTTGGATTTGGATCAAGTCCTTTTCCCATTCGGTGAAGCTGGTGGGTATACCAAGAAATTTCCAGCGGAAATAATTTATCAAGAAATTTAAACCCTGTTGTCAGAGCTGTAACTTCGCTCTGGATGTTTTGTCCACCCAAAAGATCATTTGCGAAATTCGGATTAATTGCTAGCGGGCGTCCCAATCCAATGAGATCAAGTTTTTGTTCTTTTAAGGCAGCTGTCATAAAAGTTCCTGTACGAAATCCGCCTGTGACCATTAAGGGGCAGCGAATTTTATTCTTGATCGCATTTGAATATTCCAAAAAATAAGCTTCCCTTCTTATTGTACTTTCTCGTTTACTGATACCCATCATTTCTGGGCTCTCATATGAGCCACCAGATATTTCTATGAGATCAATTCCCAAGTTCGACAAAAACTCAGCGATCATGATCGAATCTTCAGGGGACATTCCACCTTTTTGAAAATCTGCACTATTAATTTTTATTCCAATGGGGAAGTCTGGGCCTACGGCCTTTCTCATTGCCAAATAGACTTCACGCCCAAAGCGCAATCTATTTTCAAAATTTCCACCCCAACGATCACTTCGCATATTATGCTTTGGAGAAAAAAACTGGCTCACTAAATAACCATGAGCACCATGAATTTGAACTCCTGAAAAACCGGCCTCCTTCACGCGAGCGGCGGCAAAAGCAAACTGTTCAATGATCGTGTAGATTTCTTTTTCTGTTAATTCACGAGGTGTGTTGAAAATTCGATTCAGAGGGGCACGTAAAGGTATGCTTGAAGGTGCAACAGGCTCACGGCTTAAAAACTTAGGACTCTGCTTACCGGGGTGATTTAACTGAATCCAAAGTTTCATTTCAGTATTGTTAGCGCTCGATGCCCAAATTTTTAATTCCGATAAATTATTAAGATTTTTATCAATGACAACATTGTTGGGTTCACCCAGTGCCGATGAACTCACCATAACGTTGCCTGAGATACACAAACCCACTCCACCTTTTGCCCAGCGTTGATAAAGTGCATAAAATTCTAGGCCAGGATGGTGATTTTTGTCCGCCATGTTTTCACTCATGGCAGATTTCACGAGACGATTGGAAAGTATTTGCCCACAAGGAAGTACGAGAGGTGATTGTAAGTTCATAAGGTGCTAATTTGTAAATCTTTGAACTCGATTACTGATTCTTTTAATAAAAAGGCAATGTTCGCATCATAATCTGGGTGAAGTGATTCTCCTATTTTATAACGGTGCAGACCCTCGTTACGGATGCGATAAGAAAGATAACCACACCCTTCGATGTATTTAATCAATTCAACAGGTGTCATTAAACAGTCAGGAAGATGACTTACTTCGCTCACGATTATTTTCGGTGGTGAATCCTTAAATATATTTTGCATACCTTTAAAAGCAAGAATTTCAGCTCCTTCGATATCGATTTTAATTCCGTGAAATCGCAAATTATTTTTTTTAACAAAATCATCTAATTTTAAAACCGGAACTTGGATCTCTGAATATTCTTTAATATCTTTATGGTGTACTAGCGAGGCTCGCTCGTTTTCATGGAGTGGAATTTGAAGTGTTAGGTTTTTTTGATTGCCATCCGATACAGCTGCTTTAGTTAAAACAATATTTTCTACACGATTGGCTAATAGTGACTTTTCAAGTAAATTTATAACTTTAGGATTTGGTTCAAAGGCATAAATTTTGCCTTTCTCACCGAGAATTTTTGAAAGTAAAAGAGTGTAAAAGCCGATATTTGCTCCGACGTCGGCCCAGATTTGGCCGGGTTTTGCCAATTTTTTAATAAGACCACTGACTACAGGTTCGTAGATTCCTAAAAAATAGACATGACGAAATGTAAAATCAGACATAGTGACGTAGAGTTCAAAACCATCTTGCATTACCGCTTTTCGAATAGATTGAGGGTCGCGCAAAAATATTTGGTTACCTGTATGCCAGCAAAAACTTCGAACGATCTTGTTGTGGGGAAATCGGTGCCCAATACTTGCTAGAATATTTTCTAGGCGGTGATTTTGTGCAAAAATATTTCCCGCCGCATTCATTACTCGCATATCTAAGACTCTAACAACAGTTAGTCTTTATGGAAACATTATTTAAGTAATTCAGAAGTTTAAAATGTTGCCATGGAGTGTCTACATAATTTGAGTGTTTTGTTTTTTTACAAATTTTTGCAATCTCACAAAATGAAACACTAAACATTCTCATGTTTTACCTACCTCGACCAACGGCATGATCTATGCTCTATCACATGGGTAGTGGGGTAACATATGAAAGTCAGAAATTTTGTCAAAATTATAAGCACTGTTTTATTGGTTGCTGGTTGTGGCAATGATCTACAGTTTGATCCAAAAAGTAAGTCACTGCCGTCAACAACTGGTGGTGGTGGTGGAAAATTTGGAGATGACCCCGTAGATTCTGAAGGTTTTTTAAATGAAACTTTTAATGCACCCGTTTCAGCAATTAATGCTGTTGATATTTTATTCATCACTGATGATTCAGGTTCGATGCAAGAAGATCAGGCAAACTTAGCAGAGAGATTTCCAAATTTTATTGCCGAACTTGATGGCATAGACTGGCGTATTGCGATCACCACAACTGATGCTAGTTCTTCAGGATTAAATGGTAGTTTGAGCCCACTTTATGATCACAGGCATCGCGAAACTGGATCTTTTGTTTTAAGCCCAGGCCCAAATGCTCAAACGTATTTTGAAAATACAATTCAGCGTAGAGAAACGGGTGATGGTAATGAGCGAGGCGTAATGGTCGCAGGTCGTGCCATTCAAAAAAATAATGACCCCGATTTTGTAGGTTTTTTTAGACCACAGGCTGCACTTGCCGTAGTAATTCTTACTGATGAAGATGAAAATTCAAATCAAAATGGCAGAAATCCGAATAACCCGTTTGATCCTAACCTTGATCGTTGGTCTATAGAAGATGAGCCAGATGAGTTAATCAACACACTTAACAACGTACTTCCTGGAAAATCATTTAGCTTTAATGCCATCACAGTTTTACCTGGTGATAAACAATGTTTTAAGCAACAAGGCACGGGTACTTACGGCCATGTCTATGTTGAAATCGCTGATAAGACGGGTGGTATTAAGGGAAGTATTTGTGACTCAAACTTAACTGCTACAGTTTCAAGTATCGGCAAAAACATCAGACAACAACTTGCTTCAATTCAACTTAAAGAAATTCCAGAAGTTGGAACAGTAGAGGTAAAGCTTATCCCTCATGATCCGACAGTCAGCTGGACTGTTACGGGTGACAAGCTTCACTTTAATAAGCCTTTAGCAGCGGGTACCAAAATTAAGGTTCGCTACAAAAAAGTAAAATAGAGTTCAAGGTAGGGTTGTCGATTATTCTAGCCTTAAGTCTGCACAAAAAACTCACTGAAATTCCGATGAGTTTTATGCATGGAACAAAGTATAGTTGGTATAGCTCAAACAAGCTTGTGGCGCCTTGGTGTTCGCACTGAAAAATTGCGCATTTATGTCTTTCGCATTTTCACAATGATCTATCTTTCATTTCGTGACACATTGTTTTATCAAAAACAAAGTGTCCGCTCTGTTTCAATCGCAATAATGAACCAAGTATATTAAACAGGTTGGCAAACCCTTCCCCTTATTGGTGTTTTGGCTTTCGCATCAGGGATGGTAATTGTACTTCAATCGATGTCTCAACTCGTAAATATTGGTGGGAGTGCTTTGCTTGGAAATCTGCTCGTTTCAGTCATAGTTCGAGAACTTGGCCCCCTCATTACAGCCCTCATTGTTATCGCTAGAACTTGCCCTAGCGCTGCGGCTGAAGTAGGTAATATGAAAGTGAATAAAGAAATTGAAGCATTAGAAGTTTTGGGAATTAATCCTTTAAGCTTTATTGTGTTTCCGAGGCTTGCTGGTGGAGTTTTATCGGTAATTTGCTTGAGTTGTTATTTTGTTTTTATTGCATTTGTAGGCGGCTACATGGCTGTGAGTCTATCGCAGAATTTTAGTTTATTTATTTATATTGATACTTTTGCAATGGCATTGACTTTAAATGACATTTTCTTTTTCTTTCTTAAAAGTATTTTTGGTGGACTAATAATTTTTGCGATTTCTTGTTTTCAGGGATTACAAGTTAAAACGAGCTTTCACGAAGTGCCTGCACTTACGGCTTCTGCCGTGGTATCTAGTGTTATTTTTGTCGTAGGGTTTAATCTCACCATCAGTATTCTTTCGTACATTGAGACTATGATGAAATTGGGGTTGTTGTGATTGAAAATATAACTTCTTTAGAATTTCAAAATGTTTCATTTCAAACAGACTTTGGATCAATTTTAAATGGGATTAATCTGAGTATCAGTACAGGAGATATCGTCTGGATCCAAGGTGATGTTGGCCGTGGACTTATTTTAAAAATTGCGGCAGGACTCGTTAAGCCAACAATGGGGCGTTGTCTTATCAATGGCAAAAGTATTTATGAAATGACTTTTGAAGAATTTTTGCCCTTTCGCAAAAGTATTGGTTATGGATTTGCGTTTGGCGGACTAATTAATTCACTCACAATTAAAGAAAATCTTCAGCTGTACCATCAATATCATCGAACAACAAACGATGATACCCAGCAAACTATGAAATTCATGATTGAACTTTTTCAACTCCAAAACTATCTCAATCAATATCCAATTAAGGTTCCGGGCCGTGTTAGAAAATGGACATGTCTGGCGCGAACATTCATTGCACAGCCCAGTGTGATTTTACTTGATGACCCTGCAAGTGCTATTGGGCTTCCAATTCTAAATGTATTACGAAACTGGATTATCGAAAAACAGAAAAGTACATGTATGCTTATTTCATCAGATGGGCCTGAATTATTCAATGGCCTCGATTATAAAAAAATATATTTAAAAAATGGGAATATTGTTTCTGAAGAATATCACCAACAGGAGGTCGCGTGAGTGACTTGAAAGTTAAATTCACCCGAGCTGAAAAAATTGCTGGTGGTTTTATGGCAACAGTTTTATTTGGAATCGCTGTCACTTTGTGTGTTGTGGTTTACAAACAAGGTTGGTTTGCTTCTCATGTTAAATACACAGTGAGTTTTGAGCGAGCACAGGGAGTATTTCCGGGTACAAAAGTTGAAATGACGGATCTTAAAATAGGACATGTCGAATCTGTAGAGATTCAAAATGATGGACAAATTATTGCTACCATCAGTGTTCTAAAAAAAATCCAAGAGCGCATTAAAGAAGATTCTCTCATTCGCGTTGTTAGACCATTTATTATCGGCGATAAAGCCCTTGATCTCATTGTAGGAACTTCTTCGGCGAAATCTTTAGCTCCTGGCGGACAAATTCGTTCAGAATTAAGTTTTGATATTCTTGAATCTCTCGATGGTCGCGCATTAGCGCCTTATATGAAAACATTTAGCGAAGTAGCTGTTAGTCTTAAATCTCTTGCCGAAGCTTTTATAGACCCTAAGCGCACTGAATCGCTCGTTAAAATGTTTGATCGCATGGCGCCATTATTAGATAATTTAAATAATGCATCACTTCAATTTTCTAGCATGAGTCAACAAATGACGCATAATAAGAACCTTCAAATGGCAGTTGAAAACTTGGCCCAAACTACACTAGAGATGAATAAGATTTTAAAATCATCCCCTGATATGGCTAAAAATATTTCTGAAATTGTGCGTACAACAAGTACTGTTATGCAAACTTTAAATCAACTCATGCCAGCCATACAAAGCATGGCTCCAGAAATGCCAAAGGCTACCCATCGTGCTGTTGAAGCGCTTAATGAAGTGTGATTGTGCTTAAGGCTATGCAAAAATCGTTTGTATTGCGTAGCTCTGTTAAAGAGGTAAAAGAAGAAGAAGCCCTGGCAAAAAAACAAAAAGAGATTGAGCTCAATGATAAAGAAAAGCGACAGCCATCAAATGAATAAACAATCAAAATCCGGAATTTTTCTTCTGTAATCTTATAAAGATGCTAACTCATCATTTACTTGGGTACATAACTCCTCTATAGTCCACGGGTTATGCAAAGTGCAGATCAAATTAAAGAAATTACAAGACGAAGAACTTTTGCCATTATTTCTCATCCTGATGCTGGTAAAACGACTTTAACAGAAAAGCTTTTGCTCTATGGCGGTGCTATACGCCAAGCAGGAGCCGTCAGAGCAAAGACTAATCAAAAACATACCACATCTGATTGGATGGAAATCGAAAAGCAACGTGGAATTTCTATCAGTACGAGTGCTCTACAGTTTGAATATAAAGGATTTCGAATAAATTTACTCGATACGCCTGGGCATAAAGATTTCTCTGAGGATACTTATCGTACTCTCACTGCGGCTGATGCTGCAGTCATGCTCATAGATGCCGCTAAAGGTGTGGAGCCGCAAACAAGAAAACTTTTTGAAGTCTGTCGTATGCGTGGTCTTCCCATTTTCACATTCATTAATAAACTTGATCGCAATGGTCGTGACCCACTTGATTTACTTGATGAGTTAGAAAAAGTTTTGGGTATCAGATCTTGCCCTATGAGTTGGCCCATTGGTATGGGAGCTGATTTTCGAGGGGTTTATGATCGTCAGTCAAATCAGGTTTTACTTTTTCAAAAAAGCGGCGAAGCCAATGCAAAAACAAAATTAGAATCAATTCGTGTTTCAGGTATGGACGAACCCGTGTTTCAAGAGGCTTTAGAGTTATTAGAACTTGCCGGTGACCCTTTTGATATTAATCGCGTCCTAGCTGGTCAATTGAGCCCTGTGTTTTTCGGGAGTGCGATGAATAATTTTGGAGTTGAGCATTTTTTAGATCGATTTATTGAAATTGCTCCGTCTCCTTCAGCCAGACTCAGTGATAAAGGTAAAATTGAAGCCAGTTCAGAAAATTTCACAGGTTTTATATTTAAAGTTCAAGCCAATATGAACCCGCTCCATCGTGATCGTGTTGCGTTTATGCGGGTATGTTCTGGAAAATTCACTCGAGGAATGGGTGTTAAACATTCAAGGCTTAAAAAAGAATTTAAACTTAATAAGCCTTTTCATCTCTTTGCTCAAGAGCGTGAGATTATTGAAGAGGCCTTTCCAGGCGATATTGTTGGTCTAATTGATACAAGTGGTGAGTTGCGAATTGGTGACACACTTTCGGTGGGGGCCCTTGTTACGTATCAAGGTGTTCCGCAATTTTCTCCAGAGTTTTTTGCAAATGTTATTTGTGTTGATCCGTTGAAGCGCAAACAATTTCAAAAGGGTCTTGATCAATTGCGTGAAGAGGGTGTTGTTCAAGTCTACAGACAAAAATATGTGGGTGATCAAGCTCCTATTTTGGGTGTGGTGGGTGTGCTGCAATTTGAAATATTTCAGTACCGATTACTATCTGAGTATGGTGTTGATGTTCGTATTGAGCGCCTCAGTTATAATCTGCTTCGTTGGGTAGAAGGCCCAGAGGCTGAGATAGAAAAAATTGCCATGAGAAGTGATAATCGTCGTATCGAAGACCGTGATGGCTGCGCAGTATTTCTCTTTGAAAACGAATGGGCATTGGATTGGATTATTAAAAATCATCCTGCATTGAAGTTTTCCAAAATCAAATAATTTTATCGTGTTGAATGACAAAGAAGGTTGGCAGCGAATTTCTGACCTTCGAGATTTGCTTTTATGCTTGCAGGATACTTTCCTGAGCGTTGATCTTTAACGCGAGAAACGGTGAGCTCAATATTTTCGCCTGTGTATTTGTCTTGATTAACGCCACTTTGAGTGGGAATAAAATGTGAAACGTTTAAGCTACCTTGTTTAACAAGGGTGGTCTTACCGTTGATTTTTTGAGTATAGAGGGTTACAGCGGTGTGACGTTTGAGGCCACCCACTTCAATGCCAGTTGCAAGGCCACCATTCATAGCAATACGAGCATCTTTACACATCACCGTGGTCTTCATTTTATCGTTCATGAGTGCTGCCATGGCAGTACCAGTTATTAGAATTCCAGCGAGTATTATAAAGATTTGTTTGTTCATATAAACTCCAGTTCATTGCTATGCGTTACATTGATAATACTCCTTAATGATTCGGTATGTAACTAATATTTAAGGGAAATTTGATGTTAATGTTTGTACAATTGATTAACTTTTAGACGTTTTTTATAGGCCAAGTGCTTTAATCTGCTCGTTGAGCCGTTTAACAAGCTCCTGAGTTTTTTTACGAAACTTATCCATTTCAGATTCGGCGTTATCAGGTATTTTATCCCATTCATTTAACGCATCTTGAAGATTGCGAAGCGTATCTTTAAGCTGATTTTCTGGTGGGATATCTTTCATTTTCTACCTTGAAGATTTTTTTTGATCATTTTTGAGAGTAAAATTTCTGAGTGCCCGTAACAATACCTGCAGCTAAGAAAGTTTTAATCAAATCCCCTGCAATAAATGGAAATAATCCTGCTGCTAGTAAACTTTCTGTAGGTACGAAAAATGAGAGCATGGCTAAACCACTTGCAAAAATCACAACACTGCCGAGTATTCCAGAAAGCCAAGTGGTACTAAAGCGAGATGACCAGCCGCGATCAGCGAGCCAACCTTCAAGATAGGCTGCACCAACCATTCCTAAAAGATAACCCGTTGTTGAGCCCCAGATCATGCCCGCGCGGCCCCCAGCAAATACTGGTAAACCAAATGTACCCATCAGTAGATAAATGAGTACAGAAGCTGTGCCTCTTTTTGAGCCCAATAAAAGTGCGACAAGCCCTACGCCTAAAGTTTGACCAGTGATTGGAACGGGAGTGTAGGGGAGCATGATTTTAACTTGTGCTAAAAGGGAGATTAAAACGGCACCTGAACCAACAATTAAAGCATCATGAATTCGCGAAGCGCCTTTTTCTTTAAAGAGCTGGGGAATAAATGCTTTATCGTTTGTCATGGTAGTCTCCTTAAAAAAACAAGTTATTGATATCGGTGGGAAGCTACCCTTGGTGGTGGTGTCGAGGCAATGAAATTTTGACAGTTAATTTAAAAGTGGCACCAAATTACTACTCGATTGAGTCAGTTTAATTCGGTTTAAGTCTTGGCACTGCTTTGCACCTCTGCCGCTTGCATGATTACATTAATACTGACTTTATTCTTATCTTATTCATCGGCTAAACCATTGCCAAACCCTCCGCAATCTGACCCAGCGCTTATTGGTTGGTCGGGTTTAATAGGAACGGCAGCTCCAAATCTTATTGATGTGCCTTATGATCGTTACACTGAAAATTTGAGAGAGTTTGTTTTAGATGACGGAAGCCTAATGGGCGGGCTCTTGTTTATGCAAGATGCTCAAGGGTTAACTCCAAGACCGTTAATTATAGCAAATTTTGGTTCATTATCAGATCGATGGTCAAGTGCTGGTTCGGCTTTTATTCGAGGTGTTGTACTAGCTAATAAATTAAGGGCCAATGTTTTGGTTGTTGATTCAATTTCTGGTGCTGGATTTTATTCACTTAATGAGAGTTTAAGTTTGGGCGGTTATGACGAGGGCCGTGCACTTGTGCAATTGGCTAAAGCAATATCAGCCGATAAGACAATTCCACATACAACGCTGCATTTATTGGGTGTGAGCTTGGGTGGGGCCGCTGTGATGCATGCCCTTGTAGAAGATCAGCGTTTGGGAACAGATTTATTTAAATCAGCGATTAGCTTTAGTGGCGTCACTCATCATGATGAGTTAACAGATTGTGTTTTGAATATGTTTAATTATTCGTTGAAGAATTCATCTGGCTGCAAATTATCATGGACAGGAAATCAGATCATTAAGAGTGCCCTTAAGCATTACAAAGCAACTCTGAGATCTGAGGTTATGCTTAAGTTGAAGGCGGAAGATAAGATTTTAAGTTCAAACAATGCTGGTCAGCGCTTTTATAATCTTTTTCATGCACGATTAAGTGCGCAAACGACAAAAAATATTAAGAGCCGAACTTTAGAAAATTTATTTCCATGGAATCCAGAGGTAGAGACTGAGTCCGTTGAGAGTTACCTTAAGACAAGTTCAGTGATATTTTTAAAGAATATAAATAAATTAAAAGTTCCGTTGATTGTAATACACGCAAAAAATGATCCTATTGTTCCGTATGCTCATTACAAAAGATTTGTCGATGTTACTTCTAGTTCTGAATTCGTCATGACCCATAGAACAAGATTTGGTGGGCATTGGGGGTACATTGCCTCCCATGGAACAGATTGGGTTGCAGAGTTAGTGAATAGAATCTTGCCTGCGAAATAAAAAGGGCCAACTCATTTACAAGTCAGCCCTTTGCATTTTTTCAAATTTTAAAATTACTTCTTCCCTTTAATCCCAACAAGTTCAATGTCGAAAACCAAAACTGAATTTGGTGGAATGCCGGGTCTGCCGCCCTCGCCATAAGCGAGCTCAGGTGGAATGACTAGTTGCCATTTATCGCCAACCTTCATCATCTTCAAGGCTTCCGTCCAACCGGGAATTACGCCCATTACTGGAAATTCTGCAGGTTGACCACGTTTGTATGAACTGTCAAATTCTGTTCCATCTGTGAGTTTGCCTGAATAGTGAGCCATTACGAAATCTTTGTCTTTAGGTGTTGGCCCTTTACCTGTTGTGACCACCTTGTATTGCAAACCAGAGGCCGTGACTTTGAAACCTTCAACAGTTTTGTTTTTTTCAAGATACGCAACAGCTGAGGCTTTACTCTTTTCAGCTGCAACTTTGGTTTTATCCATACGTGTTTGTTGAAACTGCATCATGGCTTTTTGCATTTCATCAGCTGTGAGTGCGGGCTTTTTTCCAGCGATCACATCTGAAACGGCCATCGAGAAGGCCGCAATGTCTAAATCTACTTCTTGGGTTTTAAAATTCCCACCAACTTGCTGACCAATTGAGTAACTGGCTTTTGCTTTGTCGGTTTTTAAATCGCTCTTGGGAGTTTGATTGCAGGCGGTAAGCCCCACCAAGGCTAGCATTATGATAAAAAATTTCATGGAGTCTCCTTTTTTTGAAAATGATTTAAATAAAATTGTAACTCACCAATACTTTCTTGAATGTCATCCAAGGCACGATGAGTATTTTTCTTTTCATATTTTATTTTAAATTTATGCATCATGATCACTTTCCATGATGTTACATCTAAATTACGATAATGAATTCGATTAGCAAAACGTTTGAAGTATTTAT